>OBJO01000255.1_pt1 | contig 24410 bp, 20 predicted proteins | sample 1481741 | NCBI WGS metagenome assembly OBJO01 (sample SAMN06140803, study PRJEB22556) | human gut metagenome | host: Homo sapiens | place: China: Beijing | collected 2014 | reverse complement strand
GGAGATTCATTGATACTCTTGGACCCCATCAAGCATTGATCAGCACCACGGCACGAGTGGTGTAAGGTCCAAGCGTAACTAATCCCACTTATGTTGACCAAGTCCCAATTACGCTTAATTCAGACGGCACTTTTGAAATTCCTTTGCGGGATACGAGTGAGAGAATCTATATCACCTATAAAACAGAAACTGATGGGTCTTTGGAGCAATATACAAACAAGGGAACCATTCAAGCATTGATCAATGATTCAGCAGCAGTCCACACAACTACTGGCTACACGCCGAAATATGGAGGCGGGGGCAGTGGTACCGGAGAAACGAGCACTTCAAGCGAAAGCACGACCGAAAGCAGTGAAAGTACAACAAGTAGCACAAGTAGTGAAAGTACGACCGCAAGCAGTGAGAGTACAATGAGTAGCACAAGTAACGAAAGTACGACCAATAGTTAAGTAGCGAGAGTGCGACTTCCAACAGTAATGGTAATAGCGTGGACAACTCTTCATTATCCGCTCCTAAAGTAAGTCAGAGTGGGGCACCGCCAAAGAATGGAGGGAATCCTCAATTACCACAAACCGGAATGACCAATGATAAATGGATGATTCTCGGGGGCATGCTTTTGATTTCTTACGTTATCTATAAACGAAAATAAAAAGAAAAAATGAATTGGAGATTGGATGAACGTGTGAATGTATCGTTTCAAATCTAATATCCTTACAGATTTAAAAGGCTGAACATAAGAAGAGACAAAATATTGATCTAGTTAGTGGTAGTTTGCTGCTGGATTTTTCGAAGAATTCGCTGCGACTTTTTGTCTTTCTTGTGTCAGTCTTTTTTGGTTGTTTTCTGAAAAATGCCAATTTCCACCTGATTCTGTCTTTTTTTTGGCGCGTGGTTAACTAAAAAAACTACTATAATCTCATTATCAAGTTAACCTGAAATAGATTTAGGAAGTGAGCAAATGAATAAAATCCCCTTGTTGATTGCCTTTTTTATTATTTTACTTATTGTTTTCTTTAAAATAGATAGTTTGGCAAATGAACGAGCTCCCGGTAAACTATCTTTGACTTTACGAACGAACCGTATCATTTATGATGAGCAGTCAAAGTGGATCACGATACCTATTCGTCCGAATAAAACACGATCAGCCAAATCGGTTCGAGCAGTGTTAACTTATGGTTGGGATGGTAAGGGTACTGAGAAAAAGGTCATTGGTGAAACGACTTTAACGAATGTAGAATGGGTTTCCGGTATTGAGAATTTTTTAAGAATTCGTGGAGATTTACCAATGTCTGAGATCAAGTGTAAAAACAAAGTGGATTTAGTGATTGTTTACGATGGTGACGTTACAACTATAGAGAATTTAAAGCCAAGTAAATGGAGTATTGTTGATCTACCGTCTTCTTCTGAGAGTTCCAGCATTGACACTAGTATACTTAAGGAGACGAGCAATCCCAATAGTCTTTCCTCATACGATAATAATGATGAAAATTAATTGTGGCAGGACAAACACTCAGAACAGAAAAAGACATTTAAGAAGTTCATTTAATATTGTAAATAAAAAAGCGGTCGCTGCTGATAATGAAGTAAATAAAGAATAGTCAGATTGGCATGTAAACTCTCCTGAGAGATTGTCGCAAAAAGGCAGAACAAGCAAAATGATTGGAAATTTCTTCCCCAGAAATGAACAGTTACAATTTATTCGGCTCAACAAATCGCAAGATTTGTTGAGCCGATATTTTTTAATAAAAGACTTTGACGGGTAGTTTGACAATCGTTCCTTTGAAGTGGTATGATCGCAAAACATTCACTAACTTACAATATTGTAAGATCTTTTTAGTTGTCCAGATGAAATCAAACTTAAATGAAGGCAAAGTTTGAATAACTATTTAAGCGAGGGTCAATCAGTGTTTCATGTATTATTTGACACAACAGAAAAACAAATCAACCAGTTTCTCACCTATTGTTATGAAAGGAATCAAACAACTTATTCAACCAAAGAGCTGATGGCTGTGTTTAACTATAAAACTAGCAAGCTATTGTCTGTTATTCAACAGGTAGAATTATTTCAGGAGCAATATTCTGAGTATACGGTTAATTATCAATCAGAATCAAAAACTATCAAGATAGAATTTTCACCTAGATTTCTGCTAAGCAAAGTTTATGCAATCTTGGTGGAAAGAACTGTCGGATTTACCTTTCTTGATTTGTTGTTTAAGGGAAAGTACCACTCATTAGAGCAATTAAGCCAAGAGACATATAGCAGTTTACGGACGATTCAAAGAAAATTGACTGAATTGAATCAAGTGTTAGCAAATTATCATTTATCATACAGTTTAAGAAAAGGAAATCCACTTGAAGGAAAAGAGTACTACATACGTTATTTTTATCATGTCATGTATTGGGAGTTGTTTGATGAAACGGACTCAGATCTTTTAGCAACGATAAGGGACAAGCAAACTATTGCTACTCAAATTGAGCGTCACGCTCCTTACATGCGAAAAATTGATTGCAATAAATTTTTATCTCTGCTGGCTATTTCATTGCAGCGAATCAAACAGCGACATTTTATCGTAGAAATTCCTGATGAAATAACGACTTTCGAGCATCCATTGATGACTAAAAGAAAGTTCACCGAATGCATACTGGCACCTTTTTTTCAGGCAAATGTTTACGCTGTGAGTGATCTCACGGACGAAGAAATCAGTTTTCTTTATTTTATGTTTGCAGTAATGAATACATATTTGGAAGAGGATCTGACTGAAATCCATCAGGATTGGTTTGATAATGAGCAGTATTCGACTGAGGAGATCATTATTGACAAACTGTCTGCATACTTTGATTTGGCACTCACTTCGAAAGAAAAAAATTATTTATTGGTCAACTTACTCATGATTCATTCCTACTCATCAGTTTTTGGAACAGAACATAAAATAGATGGGTTTGGAAAACAAACGAGGGAAAGTGAGCTTGAAGCTTATTTCCCAGTCATGTACCCAACGATGAGACGATTTTTGATCGCAATAAAAAGAGAAATCCCTCCACTTGTCGGGTTTGCAAAGAAGAATGATCGTCTTATCTTTCAATACTGCATGCTCGTTCGAACAGTCTTTATTAAATATGAGCGTCCAGTAACTTTTTCTATTCAATCAAAATTTGGCAAGACACAAGAATTATGGATCAAAAATCGATTGTTGAACACCTCCCATCGAGCAATCCAGCATGTTCCTTCAGTTGATGAACCAGATATTCTAATCAGTGATTACCCAATCTATCGCCAGCTAGGGGCAAACAAACAAATGGAGATTTTTTATTGGAATGGTCAGCCCACCAGCAGTGACTGGGAACGTTTGAAAGAAAAGATTCATAAAATTCGGAGCGAAAAGCATAAACAGGTTTTTGACAGCCTAAGTTTCCATCAGTTTTCCTAGCAGCAGATGAATTATTCACATTTCGGAGAAAACACCTCTTTATAAATTTATATGTTCAGTCCAATTCCATCATTTGTTAAATGACAATTTGATTTCTACTACGTTTATTTTTTATTAAATCATGTCATTAATTTAAAATCCCAATTTGATGAAGCTGGCTCGTATTCTTTGAAGTTCATTCAGAAGTAAGAAGACCAAATTGAAAAGATCATTCTTTTTCCTGTTGACTTTTTAATACTCTAGTGGGATGGTAGTAATAACTATTATCATGAAAGTAAAAAAATAGCGAATAGGAAGTAGGGATGAAATGACAGAAATACTAACACTGAAAAATGTATCGAAACTGATTGGAACCAAGCAAATCATTGATAATGCTTCTTTCTCAGTGGAACAAGGGCAAGTGGTCGGGTTATTAGGACCGAATGGTGCGGGTAAGACGACGATTATTCGAATGATCGTTGGCTTAATGAAGCACAATAAAGGCTCAATTACGATCATGGGGAATTCCCTAGAAACGTCTTTTAAAGCAGCCATTGCCTCGGTAGGAGCGATTGTAGAAAATCCTGAGTTCTACAATTATCTGACTGGTTACGAAAATTTGATGCAATACCAGCGCATGGCGAAGACAAAAATGACGGCAGTTGAGATGGATGACTTGATTCGCCAAGTTCATTTAGAAGAATATATCAATCAAAAAGTCAAAACGTATTCACTAGGGATGCGCCAACGATTGGGTGTGGCACAGGCATTAATCCATCGTCCTACTCTCTTAGTATTAGATGAGCCAATGAACGGACTTGACCCAAAGGGTATGAGAGAGTTTCGGGAAATGATTCTCATGTTAAGAGAACAGGGTGTTTCTGTTTTAGTATCGAGTCACCAATTAAGTGATATCGAACAGATTGCAGATCATCTGATCGTTGTCCAAAAAGGGAAAGTGACCCATCAAGTCGCGATGGATACCTTGAAGGCAGAAAAAAGCCTACTGATCATCAAAACAGATGACGATCAGGAAGCATTAAATGTCTTGAAGACTAAATTCCAAATCGATGGGCTTGCTTTGACGGATGGATTACAGATTTCACTTGAAACGGATAATCGTTCTGAGATCGCTGCTGCCCTCGTTAATGCAGGGATTGGTTTAAAGGAAATGAAATTGCAGCAATCTTCGTTGGAAGAAACATTTTTGGCTTGGACGGAAGAGGGAGGGCTCTAGAATGAGGACACTAATAAAAAATGAATGGATCAAAGTCACGAAAAAAAAGTCTACATGGATCATGTTGGGACTTTTGGTGGTTTTAACATTCGGACTCACCTATGTGGTCCGCTTAGGCTCGCCTGATACTAAAGCCAACGATCTATTTATTTTTCTAAGCGACATGACGTCATTTTTGAATTTATTTGTTGTTATTGTGGCAGCTTCAGCGGTAGCAGAAGAATTTAGTCGAGGGACCATTAAGTTTTTGTTGATTCGGCCATTTTCAAGAAGTCAGATATTAGCCGCAAAAGCCATCAACACACTCTTATTTGCTTTGCTTGGCACACTGGTTTTATTTCTAAGCAGTTTTCTTGCCAGCAATTTGTTTTTGGTATCTGAATCTCCCTTCACATCAACGGATTATAATCAATTGCCAGCTATAGTTGTGGCTCTTGTCTATGCAGCAACGAATTTACTGTTGATTGTATTTTATATGACCATGACTCTGTTCATCTCTGCCGTCATTCGCTCTCAAAGTATGGCAGTGGGATTAGGAGTAGCTGTGTTGTTCGGGAGCAGCATCATCAACTCCATCATGCTTTTTGCGATAGAAAAATATCCTTGGTTGAAGTGGAATCCATTTAATTTTATGAATATCAAAGATACGGTTCCCACATTATTGCATCAAACGGATATGCAAAATGCAATAATTGATCCGGGTTTGAATTATTGGGAAATGACGATTGGACTTTTGTTATACAGCTTATTGATCTACTTTTTGACAAACTGGTTGTTCAACAAACGAGATGTGGCATTAAGCTGATATATAGAGGGAATGTTTTTGGAGAAATCCTGCTTTCTCTCTTTCTTTTTGTATTTTTTTCTAGTAAAATGATTCATTGAGAGTACAAGAGAAAGGAGAGATTTCAAATGGTTAGTTTAGGAATTGTAATCGTGATCGTTGTTATCGCGGTATTATTAGGCGCTGTCGGCGGCTTCTTTTTGGCGCGTAAATATATGCAAGATTATCTGAAGAAAAATCCTCCCGTTAATGAGGATATGTTGCGTTCGATGATGATGTCAATGGGCCAAAAGCCTTCTGAGAAGAAGATTCGGCAAATGATGCAACAAATGAAAAACCAAAAATAGGTTTTTTAGCGCAAAAAGCGGGCTGATCCCATCAGCTCGCTTTTTGTTGCGAGTCACTGCGATTGACCGCGTCAGCGAGGCAGAGCAGATGAGGAGGAATACCTACTCGGTGTTGCGAGTCACTGCGATTGACCGCGTCAGCGAGGCATGCAAGTTCATCTTAGTGCTTTTCCCTTAGAAGAACTGTAAGCGAAGCAGAGCGTAGATAAGCAAATGAGGAGGAATACCTCGTGTTGCGAGTCACTGCGATTGACCGCGTCAGCGAGGCATGCAAGTTCATCTTAGTGATTTTCCCTTAGAAGAACTGTAAGCGAAGCGTAGATGAGCAAATGAATTGTGCCTATCGTTGGGTAGGTAACAAAACGTGTTTCGCGAGGAATTGAAATGTAACTACATCGGAAGGTCAGTCATTGCCAAAATAGTCCGAAAATTTCGATGATTCAAATCGTAGCCAACAGGAGTGAATAATAGGAGGGTGTTATGTCGATTTTTAGAAAGTTAGGTTGGTTTTTTAGACAAGAAAGGAAACATTATTATATAGGAGTAGCCGCATTGGTTTTGGTGGCTCTCGTTCAATTAGCGCCACCCAAAGTGATTGGAATCATTATTGATGAGATCGCAGAAAAAGAGATTTCGATAGAAACGATTTTATTTTGGATAGGTATTTTGCTTGCCGCTGCATTAGCACAATATATTTTTCGTTTTGTCTGGCGGATAAATATTTGGGGGAGTGCTGCACGCTTGGAAAAAAGCTTACGTCGTCAATTATTCGATCACTTCACCAAAATGGATCATCTTTTCTATCAAAAACATCGAACTGGAGATTTGATGGCCCATGCCACCAATGATTTGAACGCCATTCAAAACGTTGCTGGGGCGGGTATTTTAACCTTTGCGGATTCGTTTATCTCTGGAGGAGCAACGATCATCGCCATGATCCTTTTTATCGATTGGCGTCTGACCTTGATTGCGTTGATTCCTTTGCCATTTCTTGCGGTCATGGCTAGAGTGTTAGGCAGCAAACTACATGATGCTTTTCGTGATTCGCAAGAAGCTTTTTCAGCGATTAATGACAAAGCACAAGAAAGTATTACTGGGATAAAAGTCATCAAAACGTTTGGACAAGAGACAGAAGATATTCAAGATTTTCAAGCCAAAATTGATGATGCCATCATCAAGAACCGTAAAGTCAATTTTTTAGATGCACTTTTTGATCCTTTCATTACATTGATTATCGGTGTCTCATATGTCTTAACGATTATTGTGGGTGGTCGTTTTGTCATGTCAGGAGAGATATCGATTGGCCAATTGGTTTCATTTATTAGTTATATTGGTATGCTGGTTTGGCCTATGTTCGCCATTGGCCGTCTGTTCAATGTTTTAGAACGAGGGAATGCCAGCTATGATCGGGTATCTGAATTGCTGGGGGAAAGAACCCATATTGTTGAAAAAAAACACGCGATCCAAGAGCCGGCTCAAGGTAAAATTGAAGTGGCGTTAGACGCTTTTCGCTATCATGATGCCGAAGAAATCACGCTGCAACAGATAGCATTTACCTTACATGAAGGACAGACATTAGGAATCGTTGGCAAAACCGGTGCAGGTAAAACCTCCATTTTGAAGTTGCTGATGCGGGAATATGATCATTATGAGGGTGACATTCTTTTTGGCGGGCACAGCATCAAAGATTATACTTTGAATGCGTTATTGGGCTCTATCGGGTATGTTCCCCAAGATCACTTTCTTTTTTCCATGTCGATTCGAGACAATATCCGTTTTGCGGTACCCCAAGCACCACAAGAAGCGGTTGAAGCGGCTGCTGATTTGGCGTCAATCAATGATGACATCAAAGCATTGCCAGAAGGATACGAAACAATGGTCGGTGAACGAGGGGTCTCATTATCTGGCGGGCAGAAACAGCGGTTGTCCATCGCACGGGCATTGATTGTTGATCCAGAATTACTGATCTTAGATGATGCCTTGTCAGCTGTCGATGCCAAAACAGAAGAAGATATTTTGCACAAATTGCGAGACTATCGAAAAGACAAAACAACGATTATTTCTGCGCATCGGCTAAGTAGTGTGAAGCATGCCGAAGAGATCTTAGTTATCGATGAAGGAAGAATCATCGAGCGAGGGACCCACGAAGCCCTGTTAGCCAAAAATGGCTGGTACAAAAAAATGTGGGACAAGCAACAACTGGAAGCCAAAATTGAAGGGAGTGAAGTATAATGGAACGTCAAGAATCTGAATGGTCAAAATCAATTCCATTTAAAGAGCAAAAATTGATCATCAAGCGGATGTTACAATTTGCAAAACCCTTCAAGAAGACATTTTTTGCAGCCATTTTCTTTGCTTTTCTCTTATCAATCGTCAACATTCTCCTGCCTAGAATTCTGCAGACATTCATGGATAACTATCTGACACAACAGTCAGCAACCAATCAAATCATCTATTTCTTTGCGGGTCTCTATTTCTTTGGGGTAGTCATCAAAGCAGTCATCTGGTTTTTTCAATGGTTTCTATACTCGATGGCTTCCTTGCAGACGTATCAATATGTGCGGACCAAGTTATTCGAGAAGCTGCATAGTTTAGGTATGCGGTATTTTGATCAGACTCCAGCAGGTTCGATTGTGTCGCGGGTCAGCAATGATACCGAAACATTGTATGAATTCTGGTATGTGTTTTTGATGGTTTTGACTGGTATTTTTGCAGTCCTATCTTCTTTTGCCGCCATGTTTCAGATCAACGTAAAAATTGCTTTATTGAATCTGATTTTCTTACCTATCTTGATGATCGTCATCTGGTATTATCAAAAATTCAGCTCCCGAATCTATCGTCAAATGCGAGAAAAATTAAGTCAATTGAATACGAAATTGAACGAGTCGATCTCGGGAATGCAGATTATCCAGCAGTTCCGACAAGAAGCACGTCTGAACCGAGAATTTGAGGAAACGAATGATGAATACCTCAAGACAAGGTATGCAATGATTCGTACTAATTCGTTGCTATTATCGCCGATCATCAATTTTCTCTATGCGATTGCAGTTGCGATGTCATTAACGTTGTTTGGGTTTGATGCTTTGCATTCTCCGATTGAAGTGGGGTTGATTTATGCTTTTACCACCTATGTCCAAGGCTTCTTCAATCCTATGACACAGATGATGGATTTTCTCAGCGTCTTTACTGATGGCATGGTGGCTGGTAGCCGTATTCTTAAAATCATGGATAATGAAGAATTTACCCCACAACAACATCCGGATGCGAATCAAGTCATTGAACAAGGAAAGATTGAATTTCGTAATGTCAGTTTTTCTTATGATGGAGAAAATCATGTATTGAAGAATATTTCCTTTACTGCTTATCCAGGAGAAACCGTCGCTTTGGTGGGACACACTGGTAGCGGCAAAAGCTCGATCATTAATGTTTTAATGCGCTTTTACGAATTTGGTGAGGGACAAATTTTGATTGACGATCATGATATTCGCGATTTTACGATCGAAGAATTACGAAAAAAAGTCGGATTGGTTTTACAAGATGCTTTCATGTTCTATGGAGATATTTCTGACAATATTCGTTTATTGAACCCAGAAATCAGCGAAGAACAAATCCGAGCAGCAGCGAAATTTGTGCAAGCAGATAAATTTATCGAAAAACTGGAGGGCACTTATCATGCCAAAGTGATTGAACGGGGCGCTAGCTACTCCAGCGGGCAACGACAGTTGATCTCATTTGCTAGAACGATGGTGACTGATCCTAAAATCCTCGTTTTAGATGAAGCTACTGCCAATATCGACACCGAAACAGAAGGATTGATCCAGGAAGGGTTGGCGAATATGCGACAAGGGAGAACTACGATTGCCATCGCCCACCGATTATCCACGATTCGGGATGCTGAATTGATTTTAGTTTTAGATAAAGGACGTATCGTCGAACGAGGAAACCATGATTCATTGTTAAAACAGCAAGGCCTTTATGCAGATATGTATAAATTACAGTCCAGTGACGTGTGATTAGTCGGGAATATTTTTTGCTGTTTCCTTCCAGTGGACACTAACTAATTACTAGAATTCCATGTATCCATCACTCCATCACTTTGTTGGTGTTGGCTTGGGAGCGGGTATGTGGGGTTCTTGTTTTTCATCGATTCATTTTATAAAAGGAATCAGGAGGAAGTAAAATAACGAATCCTTTTTTCGGTCAATGTATTGACAGCGTTTTCTCTGTTTGCTATCATAAGGATAAGTTAATCATTCGTATGGATAGTGATTGTTGAAAAAACAAGCTAAACCTGATGAAAGTAAGGCTATTTGGTCTGCTCTCATTAGGTTTTTTTTCTGGAAAAAAGGAGTATGGATCAAAATTGATTTGAATGGCTATCTCGTATAAAAATAGGTTAGTACGTCAATAATCAAGTGGGGGTAAAACATGAAAATCAGTAAAGTGTTAAACAATAATGTCGTGATAACTACTGATGAAAAACAAAACGAAATTATTGTGATGGGAAGAGGGATCGCATTCAAGAAAAAAGTTGGTGACGATATCAGTGATCAAACGATCGATAAAGTATATCGTTTAGAAAATCGTACGATTGCTTCCCAATTTCAGGAATTATTGGCCGACTTGCCATTAGAATATTTGGAACTTTCGAACCAAGTAATCGAATATGCAAGAGAAGAGTTGTCCTCACCGATCAACGATTCGATCTATATTTCTTTACCTGATCATTTACATAGTGCAATCGAGCGTGCAAAAAAAGGGATCGTTGTCAAAAATGTTCTTCTCTGGGACATCAAGCGATTTTTTCCAGATGAATTCAAAATCGGAAAACGAACGATTGAAAAAATTAGTGAGCGCTATGGGATTGAGTTGCCGGAAGATGAAGCGGGTTTCATTGCACTGCATTTGGTAAACGCTCAAACAGAAAACAATGATCAAAGCAATCTTTATGAATTGACGAAAACAATGCAAGATATCATCAATATCGTCAAATACTATTTTAAAACAACTTTCGATGAAGAATCGGTTTATTTTTATCGTTTTACTACGCATTTGCGTTTTTTTGTTTCCCGCATGCAGAACCACTCTACCCATGCGGAAGAGACTGACGATGAGCTCCTTGAGATGGTAAAGATAAAATATCGCAACGCCTATCAATGTGTGCAAAAAATCAAATCATTTCTGGTAACGAATTATCGTTACGATATGTCCAATGATGAAAGTTTGTATTTAACGATTCATATTGCGCGATTGGTGCAAAAGAATCGCTAACCATAAAAGAAAGGAGGTCATCCCAGTATAAACTGGGGAATAGTAAAGCATTTTTTGGATAGTGACATTCAGTTGGCTAAACCTTCAATCAAACAAAAATTGGAGGAAACAAAAATGGGAAAATATCATGAATTAGCAGAAAAAATCGTGGCAAATGTGGGCGGAAAAGAAAATATCAATAGTTTGACCCACTGTATCACTCGGCTGCGGTTTAAATTGAAAGACGAAGGAATCGCAAACGATGACATCTTGAAAAATATGGATGGGGTCGTAACAGTGATGAAAAGTGGCGGTCAATACCAAGTAGTTATCGGTAATCATGTGCCAGATGTCTATGCAGAAGTAGTGGATGTTGCGGGGATCAGTGAAAACAGTGAAGAAGAAAGTTCCGGAGGGAATATTTTCAATCGTCTGATCGATATCCTCAGCGGTTGTTTCCAGCCTTTCTTAGGTGCGTTAGCAGCTGCCGGTATGATCAAAGGGTTTAATGCATTATTAGTCTTTTTGGGTACACAGGGTTGGTTCAACTATACAGCAGAATCAGGCACATATGTAATGTTGAATGCGATCGGTGATGCAATATTTATGTTTATGCCGGTTATTTTAGGTTATACTTCTGCAAAAAAATTCCGTTTGAATCCGATGGTCGGTATCGTTATTGGAGCCGCTCTATGCTACCCAACGATTCAAGGCACTGCGCTGCAAACAGCCTTTACCGCAGTTGCCGGAGAAGGAGCAGCAGCACCTTATAGCTTACTTGGACAATCTGCCTATCAAACTTTCTTAGGTATTCCATGGGTAGGGGCAACCTATACAAGTAGTGTCGTACCAGTCATTTTCATTATTGCATTTGCTGCACAGATTCAAAAACTTGCTAAAAAAGTGATTCCAAGTGTCGTGCAAACTTTCTTGGTACCATTTTTCGTCTTACTGATTGCTTTACCTGTTGGGTTCTTGATCATTGGTCCAATCATCAGCATGTTGACAGATCTCTTGAGTGCCGGATTCCAAGCGCTAATGGACTTCTCGCCAGCGGTTTATGGATTGATTCTAGGATTCTTCTGGCAAGTATTGGTTATCTTCGGCTTACACTGGTCGGTTGTGCCACTAGCGATCATGCAAGTTACGCAACAAGGATTCAGCCAAGTTTTGACAGGTTCCTTCGGAGCTAGCTTTGCTCAAACAGCAGTTGTCGTTGCCATGTATTTCAAATTAAGAGACAAAAAGATGAAAGCATTATGTCCGCCAGCGATCATTTCTGGTATCTTTGGTGTAACTGAACCAGCTATTTATGGGATCACTCTTCCTAAAAAGACTCCTTTCATATATTCTATGATCGGTGGTGCTGTCGGTGGACTGTTCTTAATGGTCAATGGTGTAACGGGCTACACGATGGGCGGACTTGGTATTTTCGGGATCTTTAACTTCATCACACCGGATGGAGATGCGAGTGGCATGTGGACTTCACTGATTGCTATCGCCATCTCTGCAGCGATTGGTTTTGGTTTGACGATGGCATTCTGGAAAGACAATACAGTAGTCGAAGAAATTGCTGAAGGCGAACCTACAATGTCTGTACGTAAAGAAATCATTAGTTCTCCTATCGAAGGAACGGTTGCACCTTTAAGCAGTGCCAAAGATGAAGCTTTTGCCCAAGGGATCTTAGGTAAAGGAATCTTGATCCATCCTACAAAAGGGGAAGTCGTTGCTCCATTTGATGGTACCGTTATGACATTGTTCCCAACGAAACACGCCATCGGGTTGATCTCAGATAACGGATTGGAATTGTTGATCCATATCGGTTTAGATACCGTTCAACTCAATGGGCAATACTTCGAAGCGCATGTCAAGCAAGGAGATAGAGTAACTCGAGGTCAAAAATTGATTACCTTTGACAAAGATGCGCTGATCAAAGCTGGTTTCAACATTGAGACCCCTGTTTTGGTAACAAATTCTGCTGATTACTTAGATATTATTGAATCAGATAAAAATGAAGTTGCTTGTTCAGATGATTTGATCACAGCTCTCGTTTAGCAAAACCTTTCTAAAAAGAGCTATATATGCATAAAAGCGATCGGCCATGTGGGGCGATCGCTTTTTGTCAGCCGTTTAATTCGGAAACAGAGAGTCTTTGTATTGAAGATTTTTATCGTAGGTTGGTTCAGCGATAATCGTTGAGGAAGTAGGACGTTTGTCATAAGCCATGCCAATATCGATCAAATGCTGAAGATTTTTTTCATAATGTTCCGAAAAGACGATTCCATACAGCACATCCAGTAGGTAGCAAACGGACGTATTAATTGTGAAATTTGCGATCTTTGAGTAAAGCCTTTCTCGGGTTGTGATATTTAAGACACAATCACTTAATTTTGCCAATGCGTTCTCGCCAATACTAGTCATTCCAATAATTGAAACTTGACGTTCGGCAAGAATTTTACCGATTTCTTTGATCATCTTGTTTTCACCAGTATAAGAAATCAAGATGGCTGTCGTATCAGAAGTACAGTTGGATGCTTCATAAGCACTTTCGCCAAAAGTGTCACAAACATGGATGTTTTTTCCTAAACGCCGCATCTTCAAAACAAAGTCTTGAGAAATCAAGGTATTGGCATTACTTGCGAAAATCTTGATATGGCTGGCATTGAGTAGCGATTGTTTCGCTTTTTGCAGTTCATCGTGATGGATCAAGGAAAGCGTATCTTCAATTGTTGTTTGTTCGAGTTTCGCTAACTTTTTGGCGATCGTCATAATGCCGTCATGGGAGGAAAAGGGAAAGTTGGCATCAACATCTGTAAAATGACTGCTCATATAGGTTTGCTCTTCCAAAAAGGCTGTCTTTAAGTCGAGCCAACCGTTGAAGCCTAATTTTTTGGCGATCCGAATAAAAGTAGAAGGATGAACGTAGGTTTTTTCAGACAATTCCTTGATGGTTTGATCAGCCATCGCAGTTGGATTGGCTAATAAAAAATCGATCAAAGATCGTTCAGCAGGGGCCAACTTGATTTGGCGCATTTTTTCTTGTAATAACATGGTATCCACATTCCTTTTTACATTTTTATATAGTTGTTTGTAAATAAAATTATCGGAAATTTTTCTTTTTTGAGTATTTGAATAATTGTCGACATAAATATTATTCCTTATATCATTCGATTTGTAAATGCTTTTTACAAATCACTCGCAAGATATCCCTAGATTTGCAAACGCTTTTTCTAAATAATAAATTTACATTGAATCGAATTATTTTATAAATGATAATAAGGGTGTAAATAAAATAGCAAAGGAGCAATACAATGACAAAAGGAATCAAAATCGCTACCATTGGTGGCGGCAGTAGTTATACTCCGGAGTTAATGGAAGGCTTTATCAAACGCTATGAAGAACTGCCAATTCGGGAAATTTGGTTAGTAGATATCGAAGCAGGAAAAGAAAAACTGGCAATCGTTGGAGCGATGGCACAGCGAATGTGGGATGCTTCTCCTTATGATGTGAAAATCCACATGACGCTGGATCGAGAAGAAGCCTTGAAAGATGCAGATTTTGTTACGACTCAATTTCGAGTAGGCTTGCTGAATGCCCGGATCAAAGATGAGCGTATTCCTGCCTATTATGGCATGATCGGTCAAGAAACCAACGGTCCTGGCGGGATGTTTAAAGCATTTCGGACAGTACCAATTATTCTGGAAATCGTAGAAGATATGAAACGCTTATGTCCAAATGCTTGGTTGATTAATTTTGCCAATCCAAGCGGCATGGTCACAGAAGCGGTTGTCCGTTATGGGAAATGGGATAGAGTGATTGGACTTTGCAATGTTCCTGTGATGGCGACCATGATCGAACCTGCATTGATCGGTAAAGAGCCGGATGAGTTAATCTACAAATTTGCTGGCTTAAACCATTTCCATTGGCATAAAGTCACTGACTCACACGGAAATGATGTGACGATGGATATTATTGATAAAATGTATCAGGAAGATAATGGTTTGCCGAAAAATATTTTTGATGTGCCGTTTTATCGTGAACAATTAGAACAAATGAGAATGATTCCTTGCGGTTATCATCGCTATTACTATCGTCAAGAAGAAATGTTGAAGCATGCACTGGAAGAATATCAGACTGTAGGAACGAGAGCGCAGCAAGTGAAGCAAACAGAGGCAGAACTTTTTGAACTTTATAAAGATCCAGAATTGGATCATAAACCAGAACAGCTGCAGCAACGTGGGGGAGCCTACTATTCAGATGCGGCTTGCGAAACGATTGCCTCGATTTATGCAAACAAAAATACCCAGATCGTGGTCTCAACCAAAAATGAGGGAGCTGTTCCTGACCTACCGGCTGATTGTGTTGTCGAAGTTACCGCGTATGTTGGGGGACAAGGTGCCCGCAATGTGGCTTTTGGCGAGCTGCCGACTGCAGAAAAAGGCTGGCTACAAGTAATGAAGGCTATGGAGCTTTTAACGATCGAAGCAGCGGTTACTGGCGATTACAATACCGCATTACAAGCTTTCACCATTAACCCATTGGTGCCATCTGGAGAAACAGCTAAACGCGTAATGGATGAATTATTTATTGCTCACAAAGCTTATCTACCAAACTTTAAATCTACGATTGAGCGTTTGGAAAAAGAAGGAATCGAAGTTCAAGACGAACTGGCAAAATCACTTAATTAATCAACAAAATATCAAGAAAGTAGGAATGAAATAATGGGATTTAGAAAAGACTTTTTATGGGGCGGCGCAACTGCTGCCAATCAGTGTGAAGGAGGTTACAACGAAGGTGGGCGAGGCTTAGCCAATGTCGATGTTGTACCGATCGGTAAAGATCGTTTTCCAGTCATCACAGGACAGATGAAAATGTTTGATTTTGATGAGGATCATTTTTATCCTGCCAAAGAAGCAATCGATATGTATCATCGTTACAAAGAAGATATTGCTTTATTTGGAGAAATGGGCTTTAAAACCTATCGTTTGTCCATTGCTTGGAGTCGTATTTTTCCAAAAGGGGACGAACAAAAACCAAATGAAGACGGCTTGAAATTCTATGAGGATCTCTTCAATGAGTGCCATAAATATGGTATTGAACCACTGGTAACGATCACGCACTTTGATTGTCCAATGCATTTAGTAGAAAAATATGGTGCTTGGCGTTCACGAGAATTAGTAGGCTTTTATGAGAATTTATGCCGAGTTATTTTTAATCGTTACAAAGGATTGGTCAAATATTGGTTAACTTTCAACGAAATCAACATGATTCTTCACGCGCCATTTATGGGAGCTGGCCTCTATTTTGAAGAAGGCGACAACGTGGAGCAGGTCAAATACCAAGCGGCCCATCATGAATTATTGGCATCTGCGATTGCGACGAAAATCGCTCACGAAGTAGATCCGGAAAATAAAGTGGGCTGTATGCTGGCTGCAGGTGCCTACTACCCTTACACAAGTAAGCCTGAAGATGTTTGGGCATCAAGAAAATCAGATCGCGAAAACTATTTCTTCATTGATGTCCAGTCTCGGGGAGAATACCCACAATATGCATTGAAGGAAATGGCCCGTAACGGGATTGAGATCAAAATGGAAGAAGGCGACTTAGAGTTATTGAAGGCCCACACAGTTGATTTTATTTCATTCTCTTACTACTCTTCTCGGGTATCGACAACAGATGCTGAGCTATTGGAACAAACTTCTGGAAATATTTTTGCTTCAGTAAAAAATCCTTATTTGGAAGCAAGCGAATGGGGCTGGCAGATCGACCCATTAGGTTTGCGGATTACTATGAATGACCTTTATGATCGTTACCAAAAACCATTATTCATTGTAGAGAACGGTTTGGGTGCTGTTGATACACCAGATGCTGATGGCTATGTGGAGGATGATTACCGAATTGATTATCTTGCTGCACATATACAAGCCATGAAAGACGCCGTTGAACAAGATGGTGTTGATCTATTAGGGTATACAACATGGGGATATATCGATTTGGTCTCTGCGGGAACAGGTGAGATGAAAAAACGCTACGGTTTTATCTATGTTGATCGCGACAATGAAGGCAATGGTACGCTGAAACGGACGAAGAAAAAATCCTTCGACTGGTACAAACAAGTCATTGCTTCAAATGGCGAAGACTTAACAAACAAATAATCATGCTTGCGGCTTCTTCTTGGATGAATTCTAAGAAGAAAGCCGCTGATAGTCTTTACGATGGAGGGATAATATGGGGTTTCCAAAAAATTTTCTTTGGGGTGGCGCAACAGCTGCGAACCAATATGAAGGCGGCTATCTTTCTGGCGGAAAAGGGTTAAGCACCCTCGATGCCATTACAGGAGGCAGTATGGATCAGCCGCGAATGATTACCTATAAAACAAAAGACGGCCAGATCGGGAAAGTTACTCGGGATACCGAATTACCTAAAGGTGCCGTTGGGTACATCGATCCAGAGCAGTATTATCCTAGTCATGTGGCGACAGACTTTTACCATCATTATCAGGAAGATATTGCGTTGTTTGCAGAGATGGGCTTTAAGTGTTTTCGGATGTCTATTTCCTGGGCGCGGATTTGTCCAAAAGGAACCAGAGAGATCAACGAAGACGGCCTGGCTTTTTATGATGCAGTTTTCGATGAGCTGTTGAAGCATGGCATTGAGCCAGTGGTGACGATCAATCACTTTGATATTCCTATGTATTTAGCGGATGAATATGATGGTTGGTCGAATCGCAAAGTGATCGACTATTTCTTGTTTTTCTGCGAAACGATCTTCACTCGTTACCAAGATAAAGTGAAATATTGGATGACGTTTAACGAGATCAACTTTTTGAGAAGTTGGACACAAATTGGTATTCATAAAAATGATAAGCAGCATAAGTATCAAGCTGCTCATCACTTGTTTGTAGCAAGTGCTAAAGCAGTACAAATGGGACACCGAATCAACCCGGATTTCATGATTGGGATGATGGTGGCGTATATTCCAAGTTATCCGATGACAGCTAATCCAGAGGATGTTTTAGCTGCATTGCAATTCAATCGGGAACAAGAATTCTATATTGACGTTCAAGCAAAAGGCTATTATCCTGCCCACAAGGTAAAAGAGTTCGAACGTGAAGGGATCGAAATCAAAAAAGAAGCTGGAGATGACGCGGTCATTGCGAACGGAACGGTTGACTATATCGGTTTTAGCTATTATATGTCAACCGCTTCTTCAGCAAATCCTGAAACAGTCAAGTATGTTGGCGGCAACCAAATGCCTGCGGTGAAAAATCCTTATTTAGCCGAATCGGATTGGGGCTGGGCGGTCGATCCATTAGGGTTGCGGATCTCATTGTGTCAATTGTCTGATCGTTATCATCTTCCTTTATTTGTAGTAGAGAATGGATTCGGTGCCATAGACAAAGTGGAATCTGACGGCTCGATCAATGACGATTATCGAATTGATTATTTCAAAAAACACATTGCAGCCATGAAAGATGCGATAACTCTTGATGGCGTAGACTTGATTGGCTATACACCTTGGGGATGTATCGATCTTGTATCGGCAGGAACTGGTGAGATGAAAAAACGCTATGGCTTTATTTATGTGGACATGGATGATCACGGGAACGGAACATTGGCCCGGAAAAAGAAAAAATCATTTGATTGGTACAAAGAAGTGATTGCTTCAAATGGAGAACAACTTTAAAGAATAAGAAAACATCCCCGCATTCATGGCGCAAACAGCAGTGAGAGAGTATTCATTGCTGTTGCAAACCGATGAGTGAGTGGATGTTTTTTCTGGTTAGATCATTAGCCAAGAACCTTTTCAATACTAGGGATCATTTTGGTTGGATTGGTCTGAGGGGCAAAACGTTCAACGACATGTCCCTTGCGATCAATTAAAAATTTAGTAAAATTCCATTTGATCGCTTTCCCCATCGTTCCTGGGGCTTCTTCCTCCAAGTATTGAAAAAGCGGATCAGCTTCTTTTCCGTTGATGACTGTCAATTGATGCATCGGAAAGTCAACACCATAGGTTGTGCGACAAGCTTCGGCAGCTTCACTAGCAGAATGAACTTCTTGTTTGAATTGGTTGGAAGGGAAGCCTAAGACCATTAATCCTTGGTCGCGATATCGTTGGAACAATTCTTCAAGTTCGTTGAATTGGGGGCTCAATCCGCATTTTGTCGCCGTGTTGACGACAATGATGGCTTGCCCCCGATAGCGTTCTAATGAATAGGTTTCACCGTTTTCCAAAGTGGCTTGAAACGCGTAAATTGACATTTTTTTGCTCCTTTCGATAGTTGACAGTATTTTCTAATTGTTGATTGTTCAGTAGTTCTAAACTTGTAATTAGTATAGTTCAATCTGGAGGAAAAACCAAAAATAATTGATTTTCTTTCAGCAGTAAATAGACACAAGGCAGCAAAAAGAGGTTGGGATCAGAAGTGTTAAACTTCGATAAATAAGGAGGAATATATGGAAATTGCTTTTCAATTTTTTGGTATTTCGACTTATTTCCGAAGACATTGTTTCGGCTACCGCTGTTTAGACGTGTTTAGAGCGTGAAACAAAAGTATTTTTTACTTTTGTTTCACGCTCTTTTATTCGCTTTGACATTCGATTGTCTAATTGGCAGAAAAGATGACCTTTTTAGCAAGTCATTAGATTTCTGAAGCGACTTCGCCTTCAATTTCTTTTCCATGGACTACCGATTTGGTTTTCCACACACCGGAATACCAACGATAAATCATTAAAATACTCCGCAATGCTTCATCAATTGCGTAAGCGATCCAGACACCAATCAAGCCAAATTTAAAGACGATAGCCAAAGAGTACGAGAATGGTAAGCTGATGACCCAAAGAACAATCAAACTGCAGAATAATGGGAATTTAACATCCCCGCTGGCATTTAAAGAGCCCACTAGAATCATATTGACCGCACGTGCTGTCTCTAGGACGATTTCAACGAGAAATACGCCTTTAGCGATTGAGATGACTTCAGCATTGGTAGTAAAGATTCCCATAATCGGTTCGATAAAGAGATAAGTCAATAAACAAATTGTAACAGAAGCGATGATGCCAATGATCATTGTGCGCATGCCCCGTTTTTGTGCTCGCTCAAATTCTCCTGCGCCTACATGACGACCAATCATGATTTGATTTCCCTGACTTAACGCCGAGGCGATCAAATACACAAATTGAGTGATCGCTGTAACATAAGACTTAGCAATCAGCACGCTTGAACCTAATTGCGCAACGATCATCGTTACTACCACTTGTGCTCCTTGATAAGACAAAGATTCTCCTGAGGAAGGTAGGCCATAGGTTAAGACATTTTTCATTACGTCCCATGATAAATACTTCAATCGGGCAGAAAGAACAGAAAAACCAACGTGTTTTTTCAGTAAAAATGCCGCAACAATCAAGCCAATCGTATTGCCGAAGACACTGGAGAAAGCTAGTCCTGTTACACCGAAATTAGGTAAGCCAAAAGGACTGTAAAGTACAAAGTAGTTACCAATAACAGCTAAGATACTGGCAAACATCGGTACAAGCAAAGCAGGTTTCGTAAAGCTGTGGCTACGCATGACCGCGATAATGACAGCTGTCAGCGAAGAAATAAACAAGCTTCCGCCATACTTGCTCTGCGATCGAAGTTACATTACGTTCTCCTTCTTCTAAAGAAAGCAATATCTTCAAACGTGTAGGATCACCAAGCATTTTAAAAATTTGAGTGACTTTTTGGATATCTTCTTGATCTGGTTGAGTCATGCTGGTCTTCCTTTCTTGATGGTGAATAAAATTCTAGCTGGTTCAAGCATTCTTTGTCAAGCCCCATTGAAAACAAGGCGTCAAAATATATGCAGGATCCACCCAAATACCTGGAAAAAAAGCAGCACATTTTCCTGTAATATGTTCTCCAAGAAGAACTGAATATCAGCAAAATAATCTATCTGCTTCTCATCCAAGTATTTGAAAAGGATCTAGCTCTTGTTTATCGCTTAAACTTCTGTAATTTCATTAATGGCAGCTTCAAGTTCAGCAATTTTATTTGCTGCATCTTCAGAAGAGTTTCCTTTGACACCAATGTAAAATTTGATTTTTGGTTCAGTTCCAGAAGGACGAACCGCAATCCAGCTCTCATCTTCAAGAGTATATTTCAATACATCTGACGGTGGTGTAGTCATTTTTTGCATGTGACCATCTAAACCAACTCTTGTCAATTCTTTGAAATCTTCTGTTTGAACGACTGGTATACCCGCGAAAACTGATGGTGCTTTTTCTCGGAATGTTTTCATCAATGCAGTGATTTTGGCTGCACCTTCCATACCGCTCATCGTAACAGAAATCGTTTTTTCGGCATAATAACCATATTCCTCAAAGATATCTTGCAATCCATCATAAAGTGTTTTGTCCGATTGTTTATAAAAAGCAGCGACTTCAGCCAACAAGACAAGTGCTTGGATCGCATCTTTATCTCTCACAAAAGGTTTTACCAAGTAACCGTAACTTTCTTCAAAACCAAACATGAACGTATGGGAATGATCTGTTTCATACTGTTGGATTTTTTCGGCAATGAATTTGAAGCCAGTCAATACATTGACCATTTCAACGTCGTAAGACTGGGCAATCGCTGTTGGCAATTCACTAGAAACGATCGATTTTAGGACTGCTGCATTTTCCGGTAGTGTGCCGGCATTCTTGTGGGCTTCTAGAATGTAACGGATCATCAATGCGCCTAATTGATTTCCTGTCAATACTTGATAGTTTCCATCAGGCATCCGGACTGCAGCACCCAAGCGATCCGCATCCGGATCAGTTGCAATCAACAAGTCTGCGTCTTCTTTTTCTCCCAGAGCAATCGCATATTCAAAGGCAGAATGTTCTTCTGGATTTGGTGACTTGACTGTACTGAAGTTTGGATCCGCAACAGCTTGTGAAGGTTCAATAATAAATTGCTCAAACCCTGCTTGTTTCAAAGCTTTTTCACCAAGCATCCGTCCTGTTCCGTGTAATGGTGTGTAAACTAATTTAAGATTTTTCCCTGTTGTCTCGATTAATTTTTGATCGATTGTCACTGTTTTGACTTCTTTTAGATACGCAGTATCGACCTCTTCGCCGATAATCGTGATCAATCCACTATGCTTTGCTTCTTCTTCTGATAAAACTGGAATTTCTAATGGATTTTCAATTTCTCGAACAAAAGCTGTCAAGGCGTCCGCATCTGCTGGAGGCATTTGTCCACCATCTTCGCCGTATACTTTGTATCCATTATAAGCTGCCGGATTGTGAGATGCTGTAATCATGATTCCAGTGAACGTATGCAGATAACGTACCGCAAAAGATAATTCAGGGGTTGGACGTAAGCTTTCAAACACAAAGGCAGGAATATCGTGTTTTGCTAATGTCTTGGCTGCTTCCATCGCAAATTCTGGTGAAAAATGACGAGAATCATATGCGATTGCGACACCGCGGCGACGGGTTTCTGGATCTTGTGTATCCATGAAGCGCGCCAATCCCTCTGTTGCTTGACGGACCGTATAGATATTCATGCGGTTGATCCCAGGTCCTAAGATCCCTCGCATCCCAGCAGTACCAAATTCAAGCGGCATATAAAAAGCATCTTGCAACATTTCTGGATCTTTCTCCAGTTCTGTTAACTGATCCTTCAACCCTGCTTCTAATTGTTGATGATTTTTCCATTGCTCATAAATTTGTTCCCATCCCATACAAAAACCACTCCTTCTAACTTTAAAATGACTATAATTTTAGTATAACACTACTTCTGTTTTTCTCAAAGAATAACCAAACGAAAATGCAAACGCACTGCTATCAAAAACGAATAACGTTTTATAAATAACAGTGCGTTCGATAATTATTTAACTGGTTGCTGGTCTTTTTGTGTTTCTATAAAATCAAATACTTGTTGGCCAGCGATACTGCCGTCCCCGACTGCTGTAGTGATTTGTCGTAAGCCTTTTTCTCGAACATCCCCTACCGCATAGACGCCTGGCATAGTTGTTTCCATCATTTCATTGGTTGGGATCCAACCTGTTTCATTCGTGAGTCCACTAGCTCTGAATGGTTCAGTCAATGGATCTAGCCCAACGTAGATAAAGACACCACCAGCCGCTTCTTCCGTTACTTCATTTGTTTTGACATTTCGCACTTGAACACCAGTTACGACCATCTCGTTGCCTTTGATTTCTTCCACGACAGAATCCCAAATAAATGAGATCTTTTCATTGGCAAATGCTCGTTCTTGGATGATCTTTTGCGCACGTAGCTCATCCCGACGGTGGACAATCGTTACTTCTGAAGCAAATTGTGTTAAGTAGATCGCTTCTTCGACTGCAGAATCTCCACCACCAACTACGATCAACCGTTTGTTGCGGAAAAAGGCGCCATCACAAACTGCACAATATGAAACTCCGCGTCCAGCGAATTCTTCCTCGCCTTTGACTCCTAATTTTCTATGTACACAGCCTGTTGCAATGATCACAGTTTTCCCTTGATAATTCTTGTCTTCTGTGCAGACTTCCTTGTACTCTCCATGATCCGTGATCCCTTGAACGATGCCATAGGCATTCTCCACGCCAAAGCGGATGGCACTTTCATACATTTTAAAAGCAAGTTCTGGGCCTAAGATCGAATCGAAGCCAGGATAATTTTCAACCTCAGCAGTATTATTCATTTGACCGCCAGGAGCTCCCCGCTCAATCATCAGAACAGATAAATTTGACCGTGACGCATACAGCGCTGCTGTCATGCCGGCAGGTCCAGCGCCGATAATAATTACATCATACATAATTGTTCCCTCCATTTTCGACTACCCATACTTTACTTTCAAAAAGAATTTCTGTCGAATGTTCTGCTTACAAAAAATAATAAGATATTCCCGTTTTTTTCTCTGAAAATTACATTGACTTTCTTTTCATTTTTTGTAAAATTTTCACGATACATCTATTATATAGAAAACGGGGAGTCCTTACAATTGAATAAGAAAAAACTTTTGAAAAGATCTGATCGGGAACTATTGTTTCTTAGCTGGCCGATTTTTGTTGAACTATTTTTACGTGTGATTATTGGGAATGTCAATGTATGGATGATTTCCCATTATTCTGAACCAGCAGTCGCTGCCGTCAGCGCAGCAAATCAATTGCTGAATCTGACCGTCTTTATTTATGGTTTCATCACTGTCGGTACGCAAATCATTATTGCTCAACTAATTGGTGCGAAGCAGCGAGATAAAATCCCTACTGTGATCAATACAGCACTTTTTGGTTCTCTATTCTTAGGTATTTTGATCAGCTTGATGTTTATCTTTGGCTCTGATCAATTGCTGCATTTTATGGGATTAGAAGAAGCATTGGTTGATTTGGGTCGCGGCTACCTGCAAGT
>OBJO01000252.1_pt1 | contig 24710 bp, 20 predicted proteins | sample 1481741 | NCBI WGS metagenome assembly OBJO01 (sample SAMN06140803, study PRJEB22556) | human gut metagenome | host: Homo sapiens | place: China: Beijing | collected 2014 | reverse complement strand
AAAAATACGCATACCAAACTGACCGGACACCCGATGGAGATTGCACTTTCACCGGATATGCTCGGTCGTACGTTCAACGGAATCGGACAGCCCATTGATGATCTCGGACCACTGGTCTCAAACCTGAAACGGGATGTCAACGGTCTTCCGCTGAACCCGATTCGCAGGGAATACCCCCGGAACTATATCCACACCGGTATCTCCGCCATCGACGGACTGACCACACTGATCCGCGGACAGAAACTTCCGATTTTCTCAGGAAACGGACTCCCGCATGACCAGCTTGCGGCACAGATCGTAAAGCAGGCCTCTCTGGGGGATGATTCCGATGAACAGTTTGCTATTGTATTTGCCGCTATGGGAGTCAAGCATGATGTCGCTGATTTCTTCCGGAATACTTTTGAAGAAAGCGGTGTTGCCGACCATGTTGCCATGTTCCTGAACCTTGCAAATGATCCGGTCGTAGAACGACTCATCACTCCGAAGGTTGCCCTGACTGTCGCGGAATATCTGGCTTTTGAACGGCATATGCACATTCTTGTCATCCTGACGGATATGACTTCTTTTGCCGAAGCGATGCGTGAGGTTTCCTCCTCCAAAGGAGAGATTCCAAGCCGAAAGGGATTTCCGGGATACCTCTACAGTGAACTCGCCACGATCTACGAACGTGCAGGAATCGTCCGCGGTGTAGATGGCTCTGTGACTCAACTGCCGATCCTCACCATGCCAAATGATGATATCACACATCCGATCCCGGATCTGACCGGTTATATTACAGAAGGACAGATTGTACTTGACCGCCCGTTACACGGACAGTCCATTTATCCGCCGATTAATATCCTTCCTTCCCTTTCCCGTCTGATGAAGGACGGAATCGGAGCAGGCTATACACGAGAAGACCACCAGGATCTTGCCAATCAGCTTTTCTCCGCCTACGCCAAAGTAGGAGATGCAAGAAACCTCGCTTCTGTTATCGGTGAAGATGAACTCTCTCCGATTGATAAAAAGTATCTTGCATTCGGAAAAGAATTTGAAGAGCGTTATATCGGACAGCGGCCGGATGAAAACCGCAGTATAGAAGAGACACTGGATCTCGGCTGGGAACTGTTAGGAAAACTTCCAAGATAGGAACTGGATCGTGTAGATACAAAGATCCTCGACAAATACTACAAACCTGCACCGGAAGAATAGACCGGAACCTTTATTCAGAAATACTCTGTAAATGGATCTGAAAGGAGGGAAATTTATGGATCCTCGTACCTTCCCCACCAAGGGAAACCTGATGCTTGCCAAAAATTCACTGTCCCTGGCCCGTCAGGGATACGACCTGATGGATAAAGAAATATCCTCATCCGGGAACTGATGGATCTGATCGAAGAGGCCCGGACGATCCAGGAGGACATTGATTCGACTTTCATGTATGCTTATCAATGCCTTCAGCGTGCCAATATCGAGAACGGAATCAGCACAGTCGAGCTTCTCGCCTATACGGTTCCGATCGAAAATTCCATCACGATCCAGACACGCAGTATCATGGGAACTGAAATTCCTCATGTGAAATATGTTCCCGATCCCGGGCAGCCGACTTATTCTTTCAGCACAACCAGGGAATCCATCGACAAGGCCCGTGAGGCCTTCCGGAAAGTAAAAGAACTGACGATCCGGCTTTCCATGATCGAAAATGCCGCTTACCGGCTGGCAAGTAATATTAAAAAGACGCAGAAGCGTGCCAATGCACTGCAAAATATTACGATCCCGATGTATGAAAATCTGGTCTATACAATTTCCAATGCACTGGAAGAAAAAGAACGTGAAGAATTTACAAGACTGAAAGTCATCAAGCAGATGAAGGAAAAGAAAGAAAAGAAGTAAAAAAGACCGAAAAAACGGGAATAAAACGATAATAAAAAGAGAATAAAAAGAAGCGGCTGAACGGAAGATCTAAAAGCATTCTTCACTGTTCGGCCGCTTTTTTCGGTATATTTATCACTCAGGCATGCTTATCTCTTGTATATGTTTATCAGCCATATACGCTCATCCTTTATGATTTACTGCTACGATCAGCTCATATCCATTCACAAAAGTCTCTCCCGCATCTACATGATTGATAAATGGTTTCTCTGAGATATCCTTGTTAAAACCAACGTTATCACACCGTCCCATCCATGGCTCCAGGCATACGAACGGGGCATTCGGCATAGACCAGATTCCCATACTCGGGATGCCCTGATATTTCATTCCCACATAGGGGCTTCCATCCTTATGACATACCCACACTTCATCAAACTGTTCATGATCAAAAATCAGTACATCATTGGCAAGAAGCTCTTCCGTCAACGGATAACATTCATTTTCAAGCTCCATCTTATAAATTGTATCCGGGTCTGCTGCCGCTTCAGATTCGATCACCCCGATGTACTCCAGCGTCTTCTTTCCCGGGAATTTCAGAACATAATCTGTCTTCTTCTCTTCCGGTTTCGCAAAACGGATCGCCGGATGTCCCCCGATGCAGAAATACATCGTCTTATCTGCCGGATTCTTTACTTCCCATTTTACATTCAGTCTGTTCTCTTCCAGCGTATACGTCACATACAGCTCAAATGCGTAAGGGAACATTTTCTTTGTCTCCTCGGAATCCTTCAGCATATAAGTTACTGAATTTTCGCTTTCCGCCACACAATCAAATAAACTTGTACGTGCAAATCCATGCTTTTCTGTATCATACTGCTTTCCATCGATCCACAACTTATTCTGATAAGTCTTTCCTACATACGGGAAAAGCAGTGGAGAATGGCGACACCAGAAGACCGGATTTCCTTCCCACAGTACATCTGTCTCATCTTTTTTGTTAAAAATTCTTGTTACCTCTGCCCCCTGTGCAGCGATCTCCACAAGGAGAAATTCATTTTCAAGCTTCATATCGACCCCTCCAATTTCTCATTTCTTATTTATCATCTGTAGATGGTGTACCTGTTGAAGATGTACCTGTTGATGTGGATGCATCTTCTGTCTGCTTGCAGTTATCTACGAGGAAATCCAACACTTTATCGCATAAGATCATCGTCTTAAGGTTATCCTCACCTACCTGCTCTTTATAAGAATCCACATCATCTGCACCTGCATTTTTAGCATAGGTTTTCATTTCTTTCTCATAATCTTTATCAGAAAGCTCCAGCTTCTCTTTCTTGGCGATCAGTCTGAGTGCCTGCTCTAACTGAACCGTTTTCTTCGCCTGCTCTTCAATCTTCGTATTAAAGTCATCCTCTGTTGTCTTCAGGTAACTCGTAATGAAATCGCTGAGTTCCATTCCGTAGTAATTTTTAACTGTCGTCTCATAACTCTCTTTGATCTGAGAGACTTTATCATCCACTGCACCATCCGGGTACTTCTTCACTTCTGAAGTTTCCAGCAGCTTGTCCTCAATCTCGGATTTCACCTGGGAATCATACTGACTGTCATAGTACTCCTGCATCGTCTCCTTCAGACCTTTTCTAAGCTCATCAACTGTTGTATAGGAATCATCGTTTGATGCTACCCACTCATCTGTCAGTTCTGCCGGGGCATAAACCTTATTCAGGACAATGTGGAAATCTGCCGGTTTACCGGACAGGTCTGTATTGTTCTGATACGGATCCGGGAACTGTACCTGGATATCAAATTCTTCTCCTGCCTTATGTCCTACGATCTGTTCCTCAAATCCTTTGTAGTCATCTGTCGCAGCAAGAAATGTACCCGAACCAAGCTGGAGGTCATATCCCGTGGATGTTCCGCCATCAAAAGCTGTGCCGTCAACAGAACCTGAATAATCAATATTTACCCAGTCTCCGTCCTCTGCCGCACCGTCCTTTGTCAGACCATCCGTTTTTCCGGAAGAAAGAAGACGGCTCTGGATCGTCTGTTCCACATCATCATCACTGACTTCTTTCTTCTCCACTTTTGCTATTTCCAGTCCCTTGTACTGGTTTACTGTCACATAATCATTTGACAGCTTTCCATCCCCACCGCAACCGGCAACGGATACTGTTACTGCGATTGCAGCAAGTGCAACCATCAATCCTTTTTTCATTTTTCTTCTCCTTGTATAAATTATTCTATGATTACCCTTACCACTTACAAAAGTGGGGATAACAACCTTGAAAACTGCTCTTTTGCACGGATGAGCAAACTCCGTTCATCATAAACTTTCCTTGTAACCTGCTTACATTTTGTAATATCATTTTCAAATGCTGCCTCCAGCCTTCCGACTGTCCGCTCACTGTAGATCGTCGCATTCACCTCGAAATTCAGTGCAAAACTGCGGATATCCATATTAGCAGTCCCAACGCACGCCACCAGTCCATCCACCGACAAAGTCTTCGCATGAAGAAATCCGTTATCATAGACATAGCATTTTGCTCCGGCAGCCACCATCTCACCTATGTAAGAATAAGTTGCCCAGTATACAAATGGATGATCCGGCTTACACGGAATCATGATCCGCACATCAATCCCCGACTGGCTTGCAATCTTCAGGGCATCTAAAATAGAATCATCCGGAATAAAATACGGTGTCTGTATATAGACATGATCCTTTGCATGGTGGATCAGCCGGAGATAATTATCATGGATCTCCTTCGACTGGGAGTCCGGTCCACTGGAAATGATCTGCACCGGGTCATGCCCTCCGCGTACATACTGCGGGATCTCAAAAAGAGAATCTCTTAAAAAGAGGTTTTCCTTTGCCGCATAATTCCAGTCCAGCACAAATCGCACCGCCAGTGACGTAACTGCCGCTCCCTCAATACACAGATGCGTATCCCGCCAGTAGCCAAACTTCTCATCCAGACCCAGATATTCACGGCCTACATTGAATCCACCGACAAATCCGATCCGTCCGTCTATGACTACGATCTTCCTGTGGTTTCGGTAATTCATACGAAGCTGCAGCTTTCCAAGCAACGCCGGGAAAAACTCTACGATCTGTACACCGCCCGCCTTCAGCCGGTTCCAGTCTTTTTTATGCATTGTTCTGCAGCCCATACTGTCAAATAAGACTCTGACCTCCACGCCTTCTTTTGCCTTTTGGATCAGTACCGGTTCAATCTCCTGCCACAGCTCATCGCTCCGTATAATATAATACTGCATATGAATGTACTTTTTTGCCTGCTTCATCTCATGGATCAAGGCCCGGAATTTCTCTTTTCCATCTGTATAAATACGGATATCATTATTATCCGTAAGCACAGCACTTCCGGCCTCCAGATTATACAACATCAGATCCCTGAACCGGTCAAGTTCCGGATTTGCCAGCTTTAGCTGCTTTTTGTAGATCGTCTCTTCCTGCCGCCGGACTGCATATTTGACTTCTCCCTCAATCTCCTTTGCCTTGAACATCCTGCTCTTGTGGAAATCCTGACCAATGACCAGATACAGGATAAATCCAACAATCGGTATAAAATACAACAGCAGCAGCCATGTCCACACAGCCTGTGGTGACCTTCGCTCAAAAAATACAATGATCAGGGAAAGAATGATATTGATAATGACAATATTGTCCATTATAAAATGAAGCATTGTCGATATACCAGTTCCAAGCATTTCAAGCATTCAGTTCTTACTCCTTTTCTCTGAAACGTAAAATAATAAATGAGTTACTCCCCTGCTCACTTTTCCAGTCTGCAGGGTAAAATGCGTCACAATAAACAGTATACTCGTTTTTCCGGTGAAAAGTAACCCCTAATTGAATTTTACTTGCACTTCCTTTTAAAGAATGTTACAATATTTTATACATATCAAGCGGAAATACCGCGTTTTAGGAGGGTTTTATTTTGAGTACAGGAATGATAATCTTTCTCGTAGTCCTCGTAGTCCTCATCGGAATATGCGTAGGATTATATTTCTTCGGTAAGAAAGCAGAGAAAAAGCAGGCAGAGCAAAAAGAGCAGATGGATGCAGTTGCACAGACCGTCAGTATGCTCGTTATTGATAAAAAGAGGTTGAAGCTGAAAGAGGCCGGACTTCCGGCGGCTGTTGTTGAGAATACTCCAAAGTACTTAAGACGTACCAGAGTCCCGATCGTCAAAGCCAAGATCGGACCAAAGATCATGACACTGATGTGCGAGGAAAAAGTATTTGAGGTTCTTCCGGTAAAGAAGGAAGCCAAGGTAGTTCTCAGTGGTATTTACATCACAGGAATCAAGAGCGTTCGCGGTGGTATTCCTGAGGTTACAAAGAAAAAGAAAAAAGGACTTTTCTCAAGATTCAAAAAAGAAAAGAACTGAAAGTAAAAAGTTCCGCTCCTGCCAGTCAGACAGGAGCGGAACTTTTTTATTCTTTTCATCCTATTTCCAAATTTCTTTATTTTCCGATCTTCTCTATTCCCCGGATCACTCCTCCGTGATCACTCTTCCAAACTTTTCTTTTTACACGCTTTTCCTGCCTCGAACTCCCGAAGCTCCTTTAATGCTTCTCCGCCAAGGAGATACAGGATTGCTGTATTGAAGATCGTCATCAGACCGATCCCGACATCACCAAGATCCCATACAACTGTATAGGCCGCAAGACCTCCTGCAAAAAGCATCACCAGTGCCATAACCTTATAAGCCGTCTGTGACAGCCAGTTATCCCCGAACAAATAAGCCACATTACTTCTTGCATAAAAGAGGATTCCAAGGAATGTTGAAAAACTGAACATGAACAGGGTCGCAGCTATAAAAATCACTCCAAATTCACCGAGATGATACCGCATGGCAGTCTGCAAAAGTTCCATTCCCGACAGTCCCGCCACCAGGTCTTCCGGTACAAGAAGCATGATCATCGCTGTACAGCTACAGATGACAATAGTATCAATAAAGACTCCCAACGCCTGAACCAATCCTGCCTGAACCGGCTTTTCACATTCTGCTGCCGCTGCCGCACAGGGAGCAGAACCCGATCCTGCTTCATTTGAGAAAAGCCCTCTCTTGATTCCATTCATCAGTACTGCACCAAACCCTCCTGCCGCAATCTGCCGGAACCCAAACGCCTCCTGAAAGATCCTCTCAAAAACCTGAGGAAGGCTTCCGATATTCCTGAAAATGATCACGATCGTCAGAACGAAATAGCATACCGCCATAACCGGTACTAAAAGATCCAGTACTTTCACAGTTGCGTTCTTCCGCAATACGATCACTGCCGCAAGTGCTACAAGCACGATGGTTGTATAAAGGGGCGGAACAGAGAATGCATTTTCTAAAGAAGAAGTCACTGAATTGCTGATCACCTGACTGATGCCGCACCAGCAGATCAGTCCCGATATCGCAAATAATACTGCGATCAGGGAATAACGCTTTTTCTTTTTCTGCCTCCGCTCCATATAACGATGCATATAATAAGCCGGACCACCCCGGTATCCACCATACAGGGGATCTTTTTCCTTATAAAGCTGGGCGAGCGTTGCCTCAATGAATGCTGTCGATGAACCAATCAGTGCCGTGACCCACATCCAGAATACAGCTCCGGCACCACCTGCTGAAATTGCTGCAACCACTCCGACCAGATTCCCCATCCCGACTCTCGTTGCCGTTGAAACGATCAGCGTCTGAAATGTGGACAAGCTGCCCTTTTCTTTCTTTTCCTTTTTTTCACTTTTACCGTCCGCATCTTTTTTCGCTTTTGTCCCCACCAATGCACGCACCATATCAGGGAAAAGCCGGATCGGGAGAAACCGGGTTCTTACTGTAAAATAAATTCCCATCGGGATCAGAAGAATAATAAGCAGTGAAATTCCCACACTGCTGCCTCCCGGTAATGGGATCTGAATCAGGTCTCCCCATAAAAATGAATAAACAATTTCTATCAGTTTTGTTATCATCTGTCCTTATCCTTTCCGTGCCATTCACTCATCCTAACACGGAAAAACTTCCATTGCTGCGGGACATGATATTCATTTTGATCCTGCAGTCCGCCATAGGCTCATGATTTACATCCAGTTCATACTCGATCCGTACATCAATTTCATCCTCTGTCACCTGAATCTCCAGCTCTCTGGTATTCACATCAAGCAGCATCTGTCCATACGGTGTCCGGTAATACGTCGAGTTCTTTTTATTCTTTTCAAAGATCATGTGAGAATCTGACAATCCGCTCTTTACGATCTCCACGCATCCAGTTCCTGTGATCTTGATCCGGTTTCTGATCATTTCAGAAGACCCTTCCACAGCCTCATCATATACAATATAATGCTTCTCGTTTCTGAAGTAATAGCTGCCCGGAGTCACAACTTCGATCGCTTCTGCCTCGTCCCTTTCAACTGCAGGCGTCTCTGCAATCTCTTCGTGCATACCGGAAATGCTTACAAATACATCCTTTGTCATAATCTTTAATATCCTTCTATATTCACTACATTCGTTATCGGCACATCAAATGGCATGACTGTATTTGCAAATTTTCTGAACTTCTCTGCCGCATCACTTACATAAAATGAATAATTGCTGTGCTGCCCTTCTGTTCCGTCATTCGCCATATCATTCTCTTCCAGCAGACATTTCAGATCCATCGCTGTCTCATAAGCAGGGTTTACAATCTGAATCTTGTCCCCCATATAAGCCCGGATCTTGGATCTGAGCAACGGATAATGCGTACAGCCAAGAAACATGGCATCAATATCCGTACTTCGCATAGATTCCAGATAATACTCGATTACTTCCTCTGTTACCTGATGCTCTTTAAATCCTTCTTCCACCAGAGGAACAAACAACGGGCAGGCCTTCTCAATGACCGTGATCTCCGGGTTCATTCCCTGGATCACTTTCGTATACATCCCGCTCTGAACCGTTGCCTCTGTCCCAACTACTCCGACTTTCCTGTTCTTCGTCGCCTCTACGGCTGCTCTCGCACCCGGAATAACCACTCCCAGGATTGGGATATCAAACTCATCTTTCACCGCATCCAGTGCCAATGCACTTGCAGTATTGCAGGCGATCACGATCGCCTTCACCTCTTTGGTCTTCAAAAAACGAATGATCTGTTCCGAAAAACGAATGATCGTATTCTGCGACTTACTTCCATAAGGAACGCGGGCAGTATCTCCGAAATAAACAATATTCTCATCCGGTAACTGTCGGCTGATCTCTCTTGCAACCGTCAGTCCTCCGACTCCCGAATCAAATACTCCGACAGGAGCTGTCTTTTTATCCATCATATCCGACTATATTCTCCCCTATTTTTCTATAATGACACAAATTCAGCCATGCGGACTCCGAAGACTCCACAAGGCTGAATTATCATCATGTCGTTGCCTTATAATATTATAATTTGAATCACCAGGATTTGCAATGCTTATTTAGATTGCAAGTGATTTAGCCACATCATACTGGTATGCAGAAATGGTCTTCTTCATTGCAAGAGCTTCCTCAATATCAAAATCAACGAACTCGCCATGCTGATATCCTACAACACGGTTTGTCTTGCCCTGGCAGAGAAGGTCAACTGCCATAGCTCCCATTGTAGAAGCGTAAACTCTGTCCTTACATGTCGGGCTTCCACCACGCTGCATATGTCCAAGGATCGTAGCTCTTGTCTCAATACCTGTTGCATCTTCGATTCTCTTTGCAAGATTGATAGAATCACCAACACCCTCAGCATTGATAATGATATAATTCTGTTTACCGCGTTTCTTATTCTCAAGAATGTCCTCGATCAGGGCTTTCTCATCAAATCCATGCTCTTCCGGCATCAGGATACGCTCAGCTCCGTTGGCAATACCGCACCACAGTGCAAGATATCCTGCGTCACGACCCATAACCTCAATGACACTGCATCTCTCATGAGATGTAGAAGTATCACGAACTTTATCGATCGCATACATAGCTGTATTAACCGCTGTATCAAATCCGATCGTATAATCTGTGCAGGCGATATCCAGATCGATCGTTCCCGGAACACCGATCGTATTAACTCCGAGGTTTGCAAGCTTCTGAGCTCCTGCAAATGATCCGTCTCCTCCGATTACTACAAGACCATCAATGCCATACTTTTTACAGATAGCAGCTGCCTTCTGCTGTCCTTCTTCTGTACGCATTGTCTTGCAACGTGCTGTCTGAAGAATTGTACCACCACGCTGAACAATATCAGACACATCACGTGCTGTCAGATCGATGATCTCTTCTTTCAGAAGTCCATGATATCCTCTGCGGATTCCGCGAACCTTTAATCCTTTTGCAAGGGCACGTCTTACGACTGCACGGATTGCTGCATTCATTCCAGGTGCGTCTCCTCCACTCGTCAGAACTCCGATCGTACGGACCTTATCCTCAATCTCGTCCAGATATTTTTCTTTTTCATTCATAGTATTCTCTGCCATGTTATCTCCACCCTTTCTCTGAAATGTCTGATAAAGATCTCTATTGTCTATTTTTTATTAACTCCGCAAATATTCTACCTTATTTAGAAGTGGTTTTCAATAGCTTTTTCTACTACTTTTACCCGATTCTCACCAAAATGGTTCATTAACCTGCTCAAAATCTGTGGATTTATACTGATATTCTTATTCGCAGGTAATTTTTTCACAATTTTTTCCTTCTCACAGTAGATCATGACTTCGTCATTTCCTTCTGAATCAGCCAAATATCCATAGGTTATCGCCTCTTCCTCCAGATACGTTTCCTTATCCGGAAACTGGATCCATAATTCCTTTTTCTTCTGCCCGAACGGAAGGATCTTCTCGCAGATCAGCTTGCTTGCCTTGTCATCTTCTTCCGAAACTCTTCCCTTTACAAAGATCTTATTATCTTCCTCAAGATACTGCCGATACTTCTCGTAGTCCCTCGGAAATACAACTACTTCTACTGTTCCGAAAAGATCTTCTACCGTCAGAAATGCCATCATCTGGTTCGTCTTGGTATGCTTCACCGTCTTTTCCGCAATGATACCGCCGATGATCTCCCTGGCTCCGTCTCTTACTTTCGTATATCCGACTTCAGGATCAACCTGAAAATCAGCAGTGGTCGCAGAAATCACCTTCCGCCACTCTTCTTCATAAGACTCCAGCGGATGGCCGCTGACATACACTCCGAGTACCTCTTTTTCAAATCCAAGGAGGTTCTCCTTTGTATATTCTCCGACATCCGGCATTCTGATCTGAAACTCTTCCTTCTGCTCCTCGCTCACCATATCGAACAGGCTCATCTGACCGACCATGGAATTTTTCTTTTCCTGCTGCATATGGTCGACGATCTGAATATAAATACTCATGAACTGCTTTCTTGTTCCCCCCAGGACATCCAATGCCCCGGCTTTGATGAGATTTTCCACCAGCCGTTTATTCATCAGCTCCCGGCTCGAAATCCTAGTAATAAAATCTTCCAGATTTCTGAACTCTCCGAGTTCCTTTCTGTCATTCACAATGGCACGGATCACCGGGCGGCCGATACTCTTGATCGCAGCCAGTCCATAACGGATATCTCCGCCGTCTACTGAAAAATCCGCCTCCCCTTTGTTGATATCCGGCGGAAGGATTTTGATCCCCATCTGACGGCAGACGTAAATATATTCTGCAACCTTCGTCGGATTATCGATCACAGAAGTCATCAGGGCTGCCATATACTCTACCGGATAATAGTATTTCAGCCACGCCGTCTGATAAGATACTACTGCATAAGCAGCCGCATGAGACTTGTTAAAAGCATATTTTGCAAAATCGATCATCTCATCATAGATCTTATTTGCAGTCTGCTCATCAATCCCGTTCTTGATACATCCCGGTACACCGGTCTCTTCATCGCCGTAAACGAAAGTTTTCCGTTCCTTTTCCATGACCGCTGCTTTTTTCTTGGACATGGCACGACGCAGAAGGTCACTTCGTCCAAGTGTATAACCTGCAAGATCCCGCACGATCTGCATAACCTGTTCCTGATAAACGATACAGCCATAAGTCGGTGCAAGGATTGGTTCAAGTTGTGGGCAGTCATATGTGATGGATGATCTGTCGTTCTTTCCCCGGATATACTGTGGAATGAAATCCATCGGACCCGGACGGTACAGAGAAATTCCCGCGATCACATCCTCCAGGCTATGGGGCTGCAATTCTTTCATGAAATTCTTCATCCCGCCACTTTCCAACTGGAAGATTCCTTCCGTCTTTCCTGTACCGATATAATCCAGCACTGCCTTATCATTGTAGTCAATCTTGTCGATCTGAAGATCCGGCTGCTTTTTTCTTGCAAGCTGTACCGCATTCTGAATCACGGTCAGTGTACGCAGGCCCAGGAAGTCCATCTTCAAAAGTCCCAGTTCTTCCAGCGTTGTCATAATAAACTGGGTCGTGATTGTCCCATCTGCTGCCCTTGAAAGAGGTACATACTCCTCTACAGGTTTCTGGCAGATCACCACTCCTGCCGCATGCATCGAACAGTGCCTCGGCAGTCCCTCCAGTCGCTTCGCCATATCGATCAGATGCGTCACCGTCTCATCCGACTCATAAAGCTTACGAAGCTCCGGATTCATCTGCAGAGCTTTATCAATCGTAATTCCAAGCTCCTGGGGAATCATCTTGGCAATCGAATCCACATAGGCATAAGGCAGATCCATGACTCTTCCTACATCACGGATGACACCTCTTGCCGCAAGCGTTCCAAATGTAACGATCTGAGCCACGCAGTCTTTTCCGTATTTTCTCGTTACATAATCGATCACTTCCTGCCGTCTCTCATAGCAGAAATCCACATCAATATCCGGCATGGATACACGTTCCGGATTCAGAAAACGCTCGAACAGGAGCTGATAATGGATGGGATCAATGGTTGTGATCCCCAGACAATAGGACACGATACTTCCCGCTGCTGAACCACGCCCCGGTCCGACTGCGATTCCATGGTCTTTTGCATATTTGATAAAATCCCATACGATCAGGAAATAATCGACATATCCCATATGCCGGATCGTATCCAGCTCGTATGCCAGCCGGTCTTTCAGCTCCTGCGACGGTGTCCTATAACGCTGATCCAGTCCTTCATAGCACAGCTTCTGCAGGTACTCCCAGGAAGTATAGCCTTCCGGCACGTCATATTTAGGAAGCTTCGTCACTCCGAACTCAATCTCCACAGAACAGCGGTCCGCGATCTTCTGCGTATTCTCCAGTGCCTGCCTTGCATACGGGAACAGAGCCGCCATCTCTTCTTCGGACTTCACATAATACTGCCCGCCTTCATAACGCATCCGGTTCTCATCCGACAGCTTTTTCCCCGTCTGAATACAGAGCAGGATATCATGTGCCTTCTCATCATCTGCATAGGTATAATGCACATCATTCGTAGCAACCAGTTCAATCCCGGTCTCCTGCGACAGCTTCATCAACTGCTGGTTTACCAACTGCTGATCCGGGATTCCATGATCCTGAAGCTCCAGAAAATAATTCCCTTTTCCGAAAATCTCCTGATACTCCAAAGCCCGGTCTTTTGCCTCTTCATACATCCCTTTGGTAAGATATCTTGGAACTTCTCCTGCAAGACACGCACTCAACGCAATAATCCCCTTATGATAGGTTCTTAAAAGTTCTTTATCTACTCTCGGCTTGTAATAGTACCCTTCCACAAATCCTTTGGAAACGATCTTTGTCAGATTCTCGTATCCTTCGTTATTCTCAGCCAGCAGCACTAAATGGTAATACCGGTCATCTCCGCCTGTCACTTCCCTGTCAAACCGGGAATTGGGAGCTACATAGACCTCGCATCCGAGAATCGGATTGATCCCCTGCTTACGTGCCTCCCGATAAAAATCGATCACTCCGTACATGACTCCGTGATCCGTAATTGCCGCACTGTTCATCCCCAGCTCTTTCACTCTTGCAACATACTCTTTGATCTTGTTCGAGCCATCCAGAAGACTGTACTCCGTATGGACATGTAAATGTGCAAAACTCATACCTTCACCTCATTGTCCTTTCTTTTGCAGTTATCAATAAGTTCCATCTATCGCTTCTGCCAGCTTAATTTCAAGTAGTATTTTTCTTTTTTTGACCGGACACCTGACATTCTCTCTCCATAGGCTCTGCCTGATCTTTTTATTTCAGATCACAGTCTGTAAATCCCGTCTTCCCTGATCTGAATCTTTCTCTGCTTCAAAAGTCTTCCGACCGCACGCTTGAATGCCGCCTTGCTCATCCCCATCTCCATCTTGATCTGCTCCGGGTCTGCCTTATCCGTAAATGGCAGCCTGCCTCCACACGTCTCAATACAGTCCAGGATCAGTTCTGCATCTTCGTCCATCTGCTGCGGGATCTTGCCACGTACACTTAAATCAAGCTTGCCATCCTCTTTTACGGCTGCTACACGGGCTTCGATCTCCTGTCCTGCAGACATCCTTCCGTACATCTCTCTTTTCGGGATCAGTGCAGAATAAAGATTATCTACCGCCACGAAAGCACCGATTTCCCGGTTCACTTCGTAAATCGTACCTCTGACTGTATCATCCTTTTTATAAGGAGAATCCGTCCGCAGAAGGTGATAGATCTTCATTGTGGCACAAAGTCTCTCGCTCTTGTCAATATAAAGACTCACAAGACATTGATCCCCTTTTTCCACTTTCTCTGTCTGCTCTTTAAATGGAAGGAACAAATCTTTCTCCAATCCCCAGTCAAGAAATGCCCCCATTCTGCCAACATCTGCTACCGTCAGCACTGCCAGCTCCCCAAGTGTCAGCTTCGGCTCATTCGTCGTCGCAATCATGCGGTCTGATGAATCTTTATAAAGAAAGACTTCTATCGGATCCCCGACCTCGATTTCTTCCGGAACCTGCTTCTTTGGCAGAAGCACTCTCTCTTCATCGCTGCCCAGATACACTCCAAAATCTACGATCTTTACAACCGTCAGTACCTGCTTTACTCCTAATCTCATTCTCTACTCCAATCTGCTGCCCCTGCAGCACTTACTTCACTGATTTTCCTGTCATTCAATCGGATTTCATCCTAATCTTCCATATAGATTAAGCTATTTTACATTCCCTTGTCAATGGATTCTTTATTGATTTACACGCATTAATTATGTATAATTGATTCAATGCTACAGAAAAGAGGGAAATTTATGAGTGCACAGAACCTTACTTTACTGACAGACCTGTACGAACTTACTATGATGCAGGGCTATTTTGAAACTCAGGAAAACCAGACCGTAATCTTCGACGTATTTTTCCGTGAGAACCCAAATAAAGGTGGGTACTCCATTATGGCCGGCGTTGATCAGGTCATCGATTATATCAAGAATCTGAATTTTTCATATGAAGATGTGGACTATCTGAGAGGGCTGGGGCTTTTCAGTGAAGACTTTCTTCATTACCTGAGCGGATTCCATTTCAGCGGGGATATTTATGCGATTCCGGAAGGAAGTGTGATTTTCCCACGAGAGCCGCTCATCAAAGTGGTTGCCCCGATCATGGAGGCACAGCTTGTAGAAACTGCGATCCTGACCATCATCAACCATCAGTGTCTGATCGCTACCAAGGCATCCCGCGTTGTATACGCCGCACAGGGAGATGGGATCATGGAATTTGGTCTCCGCCGGGCACAGGGACCGGATGCCGGACTTTACGGTGCAAGAGCTGCCGTCATCGGTGGATGCGTAGGTACATCCAATGTACTCGCAGGAGAGATGTTTGATGTGCCTGTTATGGGAACACATGCCCACAGTTGGATCATGACATTTAAGGATGAATACACTGCATTTAAAGAATACGCAAGACTGTATCCGGATGCATGTACCCTGCTGGTAGACACTTATGATACTTTAAAATCCGGTGTTCCGAATGCGATCCGTGTATTTAAAGAGCTTCGTGAGGCAGGTATCAAACCGAAGAGCTATGGAATCCGCCTTGACTCCGGTGACCTTGCCTACCTTTCCAAAAAGGCAAGAAAGATGCTGGATGATGCCGGTTTCCCGGATGCTGTTATTGCTGCATCCAATGACCTCGATGAATACCTCATCCACGATCTGAAAATGCAGGGTGCTGCCATTACTTCCTGGGGGGTCGGAACGAATCTGATCACTTCAAAAGACTGCCCGTCCTTTGGCGGTGTATACAAGCTGGCAGCGATCCAGAATGCAGAAGGACAGTTTATCCCGAAGATCAAGATCTCCGAAAATACAGAGAAGATCACAAACCCGGGAAATAAGACGATCTACAGAATTTATGATAAAGAAACTCATATGCTTCGTGCAGACCTTATTTGTTTCGTTGATGAGGTTTATGATCCTGAAGAAGACCTTCTTCTTTTCGATCCGAATGCAACCTGGAAAAAGACACTTCTCAAAGGCGGAACCTATACTATGAAAGAACTTTTACAGCCAATTTTTATTCACGGAGAATGTAAGTATGAGTCCCCTTCCGTCAAAGAGATCGCAGCTTTCTGTAAAGAAGAAAAAGCAACTCTCTGGGATGAGACAAAGCGTTTGTTCAATCCTCATAAAGTATATGTGGATCTTTCTCAGAAATTATATGATACAAAAACTGAGCTTCTGAATGAAGCACATAAATAGGAGAATTATGCAATATCAGGTTATCGTGCTGGATTTGGACGGCACACTTACAAATTCAAAAAAGGAGATCACCGAACCGACCCGTCAGGCTCTCATCGACATTCAAAAGAACGGAAAGACAGTTGTTCTTGCCAGCGGCCGCCCCATCAACGGGGTTGCTCCACTGGCAAAGCAACTGCGTCTTCAGGATTTCGGAGGCTATATGCTTTCCTTTAACGGTGCAAGAGTGACACGCTGTTCAGATGGGAAGATCATTTATAATAAGCAGATTCCGCCTGAGATGATCCGACCGATTTGTGATATCGTCCGCTCTTATGCAGAACAGGAGGTTGATCTGATCACTTATACTGATACAACGATTATCTCTGCGATCGCTCCGAACCAGTATACCCGGATCGAATCGGGGATCAACCGTATGGAGATTTATCAGCCGGATGACTTTGTCTCCTATATTGATTTCCCGATCAATAAGCTGCTTGTCCCAGGACCCGCAGATGTCCTTCAGGAGCTGATGAAACTGCTGAAAGAGAAATACCACGGACTACTCAATATTTATCTTTCCGAACCGTATTTCCTTGAGATCATGCCTCAGAACATTGATAAGGCTCATTCTCTGCAAAAACTTCTCAACAGTATCGGACTGACTGCTGATTCCATGATCTGCTGCGGTGACGGCTTTAATGACCTTTCCATGATCGAATATGCCGGACTCGGTGTCGCCATGGAAAATGCACAGCCAATTATAAAAGACTCCGCTGATTTCATCACCCGCTCGAATGATGAAGACGGAGTCCTTCATGTTGTTAATCTATTCATGCGTTAGGGGCATATTCTGCAACCCTGCAGTTTATTCTGAAACTGTCCGATTTCCGGAACTGACTGCTTTCCGTTCCGGGAGCTGGGCAATAATCACTGCTGAGAATACCAGTACGCATCCCACAAATTCTCTGACGGAAAGTCTTTCTCCTAAAATGACCCATCCCGCCAGTACAGCAAATACAGATTCCAGGCTCATCAACAATGATGCTACCGTCGGGTCTGTATTTTTTTGTGCAATGATCTGAAGCGTATATCCGACGCCACTGGACAATACACCTGCATATACGATCGGTCGCCAGGATACCAGTACCGCATTCACTGTCGGCTGTTCTGACACCAGCATCGGAATGGCACAGATCATCCCGCAAATAAAAAACTGAAGACACGAAAGACATACTCCATCCACTTTCGGCGAAAAATAATCGATCACAAGAATGTGTCCCGCAAAAGCGAAAGAACCTGCCAAAATGATCCAGTCTCCCTTTGAAATAGAAAATCCGTCTTTTACGCAAAGGAAATACATTCCAACCACGGCCAAAATAACACCGCACCAAACTTTTTTCCCTGCTTTTCTCCCGAATGCCAGTCCCAAAAGTGGAACAATCAGAATATAGAGAGCTGTAATAAATCCGCCTTTTCCTGCTGTGGTATATTGCAGTCCGATCTGCTGTGCCATACTTCCGATCGTCAGACAGATACCACAGCAGATACCTCCTGCCAGCAAAGTCTTTCTTTGCTCATTTTTTTCTTTCTTTTCATCCGGTTCTGCTTTCTCTTTATTTGCCTGTGACTTTTTCTTTCTGAAAAAGATGACCGGGAGCAAAGTCAATCCCCCTAAAATGCTCCGGACTGCACCAAATGTAAACGGTCCGATATATTCCATTCCGATGCTCTGTGCCACGAATGCACTTCCCCAAATTAACGCTGTCAGAATCAACAGCATATTACTCAGTTTTCTTTTGTCCATCTTCTCTCGACTTCCTTATCTGTTCTTTTTAATCTGTTCCTCATGACAATCTCATATCTTTTTGAGTTTTTATCTGCCAATTCATGACTGTCAACAGTCCGCAATAACTCAATAATGGATCACTACCGGATCTCCCACCTGAATCAGATCATATAATTGTCCTGCATCGGAATAGCTCATGTTGATACATCCATGTGATCCACGATAAGTATAAACATCACCACCGAATGTCCTCTGCCATGTTGCATCATGGAATCCAACCCCTGAATACGTTACCCGCATCCAGTAATCTACCGGTGTCTCATACTCATAAGTTCCGTCCGGCTTCAAAGCTCCTCGTAATGTCTTATTTCTCATCCTTTCAAGAATCGTATAAACACCTTCCGGGGTCTGCCTTGCCCTGGTCGGAAGTCCCGTCACAATATCCGTGCTCATCAGGATCTGTCCATCCCTGACATACCACATTTTCTGATTCGTCAGATCGACTTCTGCATAGGTTGTCCCCCAGTCAGATGCACCATGGGAAATCGCCGTCTTTCCCTCTACATATGCCGGTTCACGGCTGACCGTATCCCCATTCTCAATATTGGCAAGCAATGCTGTCAGCTCGCTTTCTTCATCGATCTCCCAACCATAGGTTCCTCCACTCACCTGAGCTGACCGGCCATCCGCTGTCGTAAAAGTCCTTGTCTTTCCGACTGTATCATACTTTTCCGCAAATTGCTTCAACCACTCCTGTACCAGTTCCGGATGAAAAGTCACAGCAAAATTTTCATCAGCCGTTACCCACTGCGAGATCACTGTCCCGTCTACTACAACCGGTTCATCCATCTCATAAGTAATCCTTGCTTTCAGATAAGGGTTCATTTGATCGCATGCTGCCTGAACTTCCGGAGAATCCTTAATATATTTCGGTCTGACATAGCATCCTGTATCATCAAGCTCCAGCTCTTCTGTCAAATGGGAAACTGCATCTCCGATCACTTCGTTCAATGTATCTACATCTACTGCCGTCCCTTTTCCTTCCTCTCCCGGTACGAATTTTTCTCCGTCAAAAAAAGGAGTGGAAGAAGCCGGCTGCGTCTGTTCACCTGTCACTACATTCAATGTACTGATCTTTTCTTTTAACTTTTCCTTATCATAAGATACACTGACCGGAATTTCCAGCGTCTGCTCTCGATCAAATGCAACCGGCCACAGCCAGAAATTCTGCTCCCGTAACAACTTACCTGCCGCATCATCCGCCTCATATTCAACACCGATTTCCGAACCTTGAATCTGATCTTTCACATTTTCCCGGCCTTTTATCTCCAACACATAATTTTTTGTATCTTCTTTTAAATAGTCCTCAATTTCTGCCCTGTTCGCATAAGAAAAATCTTTTCCATTAATCTCCGTATTCGGCAGACAATGAAAATAGAAATACGCTGCTGTTCCAATGTAAACTGCAGCAGTTGTTCCTGCAATCCCTCCAAGCGTGATCAACAATGGTTTTCTCCATTTGTGGGGCTTCTCAGTTTCCTCTGACACCTGCTGTTCTGACGTTTCTGTCTCTGTTACTTCTATATCGTTTCCGTCAAAAGTTTCCTTTTCCATTCACTTTCTCCTCATCCTTTGTATCCGGTTCTTTCCGGCAGCATTCTCTTTACCACAGGCAGAATGCCTCTCTCTATTAGACTACATTTTTGCAAAAAAAGATAGATTAAATTAAATTTTTATAAAATTTTCTTTTCATCAAGAATGATTTAAAAAGTTTTATACTCTCAAAGAGGCAGGATGGAAAAACATTCCATTCCTGCCTCTTTTCATTCAGACTCACTCTATATTCCCGTTATTTTTATGCCTCTGAGAAAAACTTTTCTTTCACTTCTTCTACCGGCATTTCTTTTCCTGTGAATAATTCAAATGCTGCTGCTCCCTGCCATAACAGCATTCCAATTCCACCGATCGCCGCACGGCAGCCTGCCTCTTTTGCTTTCTTCACAAGTAAAGTCTCTAATGGATTGTATACAACATCTGCAACTGCCAGTTCCGGACGAAGGACATCCTCCGGTACCGGAATCACATCCTGAAGCGGAGCCATTCCCGCACGGGTAGCATTGATAAGGATATCGCTTTCTGCGATCACAGCTCGCAATTTCTCCGTATTATCCAAATCTTCTATGTACACCTTTCCGATCGTCGGAACAGCTTTTTTGATCTTCTCCACGGTTTTCTCACCATTGGCAAAAAACTCATCTTTTCTGTTGAAGATCGCAATTTCAGCTACTCCGTCCAACGCTGCCTGGACTGCGATCGCTGTCGCTGCTCCGCCAGTTCCAAGCACCACGATCTTCTGATCTTTTACTTCTACACTATGCTCTTTCAGATTGCGTACAAAACCTGTCCCATCCGTGATATGACCGGTCATTGTACCATCTTCTTCCACAACGACCGTATTGCACGCACCGATCAATTCGGCAGCCGGTGATAAACGGTCAACCAGTCTCGCTACCTCCGTCTTACATGGCATCGTTACATTGAATCCACCTACATTCAGAGTACGGAACGCCTCCAGTGCTTTAGCTGTCTGCCCTACATTCACATCAAATGCAAGATAAGCCGCATCAATCCCAAGCTTTTCAAAACTATAATTCTGCATTGCCGGTGATCCTGAATGACCTACCGGTGATCCGATCAAAGCGTATAATCTCGTATGTCCGTTAATTCTCTTTTCCATTACAAATACCTCCCAAAATCAAAACGTAGGTACAGTATAACATCTCTTTTTCAAAACTTCAATACTGTAAAGTGTAAAATTTTTATCGCTTTAACGCGTTAAATTTTTAACTTTTTCCACTTTACGTTGTCCGCTGTCAACCTATTTTATGACACTTTCTATTGCATTCCAAAAGATGCAAGCTTCATATCCTCATCAAACGCTAATGTATAATGAATCTCTACATTCTCATATGTCGCTGTGACATAAGCAACCGCTGCATTCACACCACGCTTGGAAATCGTTGTCGTGGATATATCTCCCATTGACTTAAATGCACCCCAGTCATCTGAAACTTTTTCTTTTGCCTCTGACAGACGCTCTTCTGTCATGATCTCTTTCATCTTATCAGCTGAAACATCCTGCAGACTTTCATAATCATCCGCATTAATATATCCTATGACTTTTTCTGCCTGACTTTTTACGGTTGCTTCATCAAAAAGAGTACTGTCCTCAAGCGAACCTGTCCTCGGCATCATCCAGTAGGTTGCCACTGAAGCCAAAACCAGTATGACCGCAATGATCACAATATTTCTGGTCTTCTTCTTTTTTTCAGCCGCTGTCTTTTTTTCTTTAAACTTAGGGTTATATAATTTCTGGTTCATCTGCTCCCTCTTATCTCTCTGATCTCCCGGATCACATTTCTCTGTTCCGACCGGTCACTCAAATCTCATTTTTCTATTTTTTGAAGTCCTGCTATAATTCCGAGATTATTTCATTGCTTTTTTGATCGCAGTAAGAAGCTCGTCATAACTTTCATATGCCGGAATTTCAGGATAATCTGCTTTGATCTTCTCTGTACTTCTGAACAGGAATCCTGCACTGCTTGCCTGGATCATTCCCAGATCATTATAGGAATCTCCACTGGCGATCGTCTCAAATCCGATGGACTGTAACGCCTTTACTGTACTCAGCTTAGACTGTTCCGTACGCATCTTAAATCCGGTGATTTCACCATTCTCCGCCACTTCAAGACTATTACAAAACAGTGTCGGCCATCCCAGCTTCTCCATCAGCGGAGTTGCAAACTGCGTAAATGTATCACTGATCAGGATCACCTGGCTGAAGGTACGAAGTTCATCCAAAAACTCCTTTGCACCCGGCAGCGGATCAATCTTTGCGATCGTCTCCTGAATCTCTTTCAGACCCAGACCATGCTCTCTTAAGATTCCAAGTCTCCAGTTCATCAGCTTATCATAGTCCGGCTCATCACGTGTCGTTCTTTTAAGCTCCGGGATACCGCTTGCTTCCGCAAATGCGACCCAGATCTCCGGTACTAAAACTCCTTCTACATCAAGACAGGTAATATACATAACTTTCTTCCTCCATTTATTCAACTTTATTCGGTTTGTTGCTTTACCTTGGTACATCCATTATCTGAACATTGATTTCATTCTACCACACTGCTTTCTGCTGTGCAATTTATAATTGGCAATCACGGGATTTTGATTGTATACTTGAAATAGTATACAGCTAAATCACCAAAGAAAGGATCTATACTTTATGCCTGGTTTTATTTTACATCTGACTTCCGCTAAAATGCTTCTGAACCAATTACCGGATCACCCTCATTTTCCCTATATGATTGCTTCCGAAAATGATTTCATGACCGGTTCTCTGCTGCCCGATGCCACTGCCAACAAGAACCGGACTCATTTCCGCAATCTGCTTTATGCCGACAAAATGATGCTTTGGCCGGACCTGAAACGTTTTCTTTCCAGCTATCAGAATCAGCTTGCAAATGATCTGTATCTCGGCTACTATTTTCATCTTTATATTGATAAACGCTTTTTTAAAGATTATATTCCCCAGATCGTATCCTTTTACGATAAAGAAGGAAAGATTACCGACATCCGCAATGAGATCTGCTCTGTCCTGATCCATAAATCGAATCAGTGCATTTCTCTGACCGATTACTTATCTGAAAAATACTATTACGGTGATTACACTAAAATGAACCGGTATCTGGTTGAAAAATATCAACTGCCGACAGAACTTTATCCCCACCTTCCCCAAAACGGCATTGAGGGAATCCATTCCGAGGATATGAACGGTCTGCTTTCTATGCTAAAAAAATTTATGGATCTTTCGCCTTGTGCAGTGGAAGAACTGACTGTCTTTGAACTTTCTCCATTACTGGAATTTTTAGGAAAAGCAACATCTGACTTTCTTACAGGACAAGAGCTTTTCAGATAGAAGAAAGAAAAGCAGACTTTGGATTCGATGATCTAAAGTCTGCTTCGTTGGTAAATAGATTCTCTTTTCTTCTTATACCAGCATCGGTTCGATTGCTGCTGCCAGTTTCTCTTTTTCAGCCTCAGCCTCAGCAAGGTTCTTACCAAGCGTTGTATAATAAATCTTGATCTTCGGTTCTGTTCCTGAAGGCCGGACAATGACTGTCTCGTTATTCTCCAGCTTATAGATCAGAACATTCGCTGCCGGAAGACCTGTCTCCTCCGGTTTCTGATAATCCGTTACATTCACAACCTTATATCCTGCAATCTCTGTCAGTGGATTCTCACGAAGTCCCTGCATGATAGCTGCCATCTTATCCATTCCACTGAGTCCCGGGAACTCAAAGCTGTCTACCTTGTTGAGATAACGTCCATACTGGGCATAAATCTCTTCCAGTCTCTGCTTCAGTGAACTTCCGATACTTCTATAGTAAGCTGCCATCTCACAGATCAGCATGGAACCGATCACGGCATCTTTGTCACGTACATATGGTCCTGCCAGATATCCGTAGCTCTCTTCAAATCCAAAGATAAAACGATCGACCTCTCCGGCATCTTCCAGTCTGGCGATCTGATCACCGATCCACTTAAATCCTGTCAGAACGCTGCGGAGTTCTACTCCGTAATGCTCTGCAACCGCATCTGCCAGTGGAGTAGAAACGATGGACTTCACAGCCACCGGCTTCTCCGGCATCGTTCCCTTCTCAATGCGACCTGCACATATGTAGTCCAAAAGAAGAACTCCCATTTCATTTCCGCTGACAAGCTCATAAGAACCATCCGGGCATTTCATTGCAATTCCTACACGGTCTGCATCCGGGTCTGTCGCCAGCATCAGATCTGCCTCCGTCTCTTCTGCAAGCTTCAATCCCAGTTCCAATGCCTCGAAAATCTCCGGGTTCGGATAACTGCAGGTTGTGAAATACCCATTCGGATACTCCTGCTCCGGAACGATCGTGATATCTGTAATACCGATATCTTTCAATACCCGGGTAACAGGAACAAGCCCCGAACCATTCAGCGGGCTGTACACCAGCTTCAGTCCGGCTGTACTGCAAAGACCCGGACGCACCTGACGAGACTCAATCGCTTCATAAAGAGCCTTCTTACAGTCATCTCCCACAAAACGGATCAGACCTTCCTCAACCCCCTCTGCAAAGGACATATATTTAGCTCCGGTCAGAACATCCGTCTTCTGGATCTCTTCGTATACGATCGCTGCCGCATCATCCGTCATCTGACATCCATCCGGTCCGTATGCCTTATAACCATTATATTTTGCCGGGTTGTGGGACGCTGTCACCATAACTCCGGCATTGCACTGATAATAACGTGTCGCAAAAGAGAGTGCCGGAACCGGCATCAATGCATCATAAATTCTTACTTTGATCCCATTGGCTGCAAGAACACCCGCAGCAGTCTTCGCAAATACATCACTCTTAAGACGG
>OBJO01000238.1_pt1 | contig 25296 bp, 19 predicted proteins | sample 1481741 | NCBI WGS metagenome assembly OBJO01 (sample SAMN06140803, study PRJEB22556) | human gut metagenome | host: Homo sapiens | place: China: Beijing | collected 2014 | reverse complement strand
CCTATGCTGCTGAAAAATAGTGCCCATACTGTGGACGCCAATTTGCAGAAACACAGCGAGCGGCTTCGGGAACGCGGTCCGGGCCATGACGGCGATCGCGGAGGACGGCAGGACCCCGGACGAGGCCAGCCTGCTCGCACTGGCCAGACGGATCGCGCAGAGCGACCCGCCCGACCCGGACGACGGGCCATCCAATGGATCAACTCGATAACCGAACCGAAACAACACACCCAAACACTCGACAATGTATAGGAGCATCTAAATACAAGTGTTCCTCATCACGCCGTCCGCGCGGGGCGGGCGTCTGGTCCGAGATCGGGCGTGACGTGATCGGATTGCCGGGAAAAGAGTTGGACGCGGCCCCGGGGATCCGGCCGGCCGAGGGAGGGCCATGCCCAGATTCCGGCTCGGGGAACCGGGCATGACCGGTACGCCTTGGTTCCCCTGACGGTAATGATGGCTTCGAAGGCGCACGACGCCCGATCAGCGTTAGTTGGAGACGGCGGGCATGTTCCTGCCCGATATCGGAATGATGTAGGACATTTTCTCCAGTTTCTCGCCGTTTATTTTCTTCATGAGCACGTCGACCACGGTCTTGGCTATTTGGTCATATGGCTGCGCGACCGTAGGCAATGGCGGGAAAACGGCCTCGGCAAGGAACGTGCCGTCGTATCCGAACATGAAGATGTCATCCGGGATCCTCATTCCTCGCGCAAGGGCCTGCCTCTGGATGGCGGCGGTGACCGGATCGGCCGAGAAAACACCGTCCAAGCCGGGATATGAATCTAGGATCTCGTCCGCTGTTTTCAGATAGGTTTGGAATTCGAACTGGTTCAGCTGAAGTTCCTGCACGATGCAGGTGATGCCTGCCTCGCACATCCTTTTCGTGAAGACCTCATGCCGTTTGCTTGAAGGTGTTTTGACGTATCCGGAAGACACCAGCTGGATCACCTTGTGGCAGCCGTGTTCGATGAAGGCGTCCGCGGCGATTTCGCCGCCTTTGGCATGGTCGGCGGCGACGACGGGTATGTCTTCGGACAGATTGCGGTCCAGTGCAACGATCGGCGCATCTATATCGGAGTAATTGATGTCGATGGAATGCGAGCCTATGATGATTCCGTCGACCTTGTTGGCGATCAGCAGATCGAGGTATTTGCGTTCCTTTTTGGAGGAATGCAGCGTGTTGCAGAGGATCATCTTGTACCCACGGGCGTCCAGCTCGTCTTCTATCTGGGCGGTTATGGCCGAGAAGAAGGGATGCTCCACGTCGGGTATGACAAGACCGATCAGATTGGTCTTGTGCGTGTACAGGCTCCGCGCAATCTGGTTGGGCTGGTAGTGTAGCTCGTCGATGGCCGCTTGTATCGCGGCTCTTGTCTTGTCCGATATGTATCCACGCTGGTTGAGGTAGCGCGAAACGGTGTTTTTGGAGACTCCAGCGGCTTGTGCCACATCAGTAATCGTCACCATGAGAAAGCTCCTTATTCAATCACGCCACGACGCAGTATATGGGCTAAACATTATATATTGTTTAGCCCATATACCTTTAGTCCGGCCAAGCGATTCAGACCGAGTTCAACCCGTGTCCGATCAGATCGCGGATTGAGGCGCCTCCCTCGGAAGAAGCGAAGGAGATGCCGTTGTGGTCATTGCCCGCGAATACGTTCATTGAATGAACAATACGTCCGCCATCGACAAATATCTCCACAGAGCTTTGGTCGCTGAGCACGACCACGTCAAGCCGTTCCTTCCCGTGAAGCGGGAGGGGGCTGCGGGACGTGCCTTTGCTCCACCCATCCGCGTTGTTCCGGTCGACACGCAGCTGCGCGGCCGTGAAATCGAACGTGACGGTCAGCGCGTGGTCGTCATGCTGCCTTAGTTTCAGCGTGAGACTGCTCGCGTCGGTCTTCGTCAGGTCGATGTCGAAGGACAATTCGTAGGCCACGCCATCTCCGACCTGAATGGATGTCGGCTCTTCTCCGACTTCGAGCTCGCTCGGGATGGGCGCCTTTTCGCCGTATAGCAGCTTCACTTCGGAAACCGGTGTCGCAGATAGGGTCAGGCCGTCATTCAGGCGGATCTCTCGCGGAATGGCGAAGGAGCCGCACCAGCCTTCCCTCCAAGTCGGGCCCCAGTCTTTCCAGAACGGCATCCAATCCCATTCATTGGCCCATCCGACCATGATGCGGCGGTTCCGATGGTCCAGGAACGTCTGGGGGGCGTAGAAATCGAATCCCCAGTCAGCCTCTCCCGTGACGGTATAGGTGAAGCTTCCCGTCCGATAATCGAAATCACCCACGAAATAGACCGTGGTCCTTTCGCCGGCGCCCATGGGGGAGCAGAGGAACACCCATTTATCCCCAAGCGGGAAGAAATCGGGGCATTCCCACATGTATCCCCATTCGCCGCGTGATTCGAACAGGACATTGAAGAAATCCCAATGCAGCAGATCCGGCGAGTGATACAGCAGGGCTTGTGCTTTTCCGTCGCGTTGGGCGCCGCATACCAGGTAATAGGTCCCATCGTGTTCCCAGACCTTGGGATCGCGGAAGAAATCATGCGGGATGCCGCTGGGTGGTTCGATGACGGGATTGCCCTCATACTTTTTGAAATGAATCCCGTCCTCGCTTACGGCGACGTTCTGCGTCTGCTCGAAGCCGTTGCCGTTGTTGGCGGTGCCCGTATAGATCAGATACAGCTTCCCGTCCTTTTCGATCGCGCTGCCGGAGAAGCATCCTCCCTGCGGGTGGTCGTCATAGCTTTCGCTCGGCGCAAGCGCGACGGGCAGCTGCTCCCAATGCATCAGGTCATCGCTGACCGCATGCCCCCAGTGCATTTGCGACCAGAAGCCGCTATAAGGGTTGAACTGGTAGAAGAAGTGGTATTTCCCCTTGAAATAGATCAGGCCGTTCGGATCGTTGATCCATCCGCAGGGGCCCATGAAATGGTATCTTTGACGGCTTGGCGCCGAGGATACCGTCGGGGCTTTCTCCGCGATGCATCTTTCCGCCCGCTCGATCGCGGCCTGCATGATTTTCTCACTCATCGTTCTGCTCCGAATCGAACCGTGCGCGCAGCTTCTTGGCGAATTCCGTGTTCAGCTTGGATTCGCGCCTTGCCTTGTCCTCCTTGATTCTGAATTGCTCGTCGCGAAGCGGCTTGTATTCCTTCCAACGCTTTTCGTAGGATTCGCGGGCGGCCTTCTGCTCGTCGGTGAAGGCCGGCGGGACCAGTTTCCGCTCCGGAGGCTGCGGGACTACCGGCAGACGGTCCTCGACGGGCGCGATGGTGATGGGCGTTGCCGTCGGCAACGCCTGATACCAATACGCTGTCGAGCTCCAATCGTCGGACAGCTGGTTCGCGTGGCCGTGCTCGATGGTCACCTTCAGATGCTTGTTGAAGCGGACCGGATCGGTGATGTGCCAACGGTACGAGACCTGGAATCCATCCGTATCCCCCTCGTGGACGATGGTCCCGAAGAACGGATACGCGTTGCGTTGCATTCCCCATGCGTGGTTGAAGTAGTCTTCGGTGCCGGTGCCGTTAAGGCTCGGGTATTCCTCGCCGTCGATGAAGAACATGTCGTTGCCTTCGCCCCACCAGCTTCCTTGGAAATGCTTCACGGTGAGGTTGCATCCCACGTAATGCCCCTTGCCCTCGACATCGAGTATCGTGTAGTTGTTCTCGCCCTTGAAGTTGGTGACGTTGTTGACCTCGGGCGAATTCACCTGCAGGTCCGGCCCCCAGCCGTTGCATGGGTTCTCGCGATGCCAAGCCGCGTGGAAGTAGGCGGTGTCTTCCGGAAGCGGCTTGTCGTACATTTCGTAATCGATGTTGAAGTACAGAATAAATGGCAGCTCGTTCTCGTTGATGATCTCGATCTTCGCCTTCTTGTTGAAGGGCATGGGGAAGTAGCAGGACACGGAGCACGGAGCGCCGTATTTTCCGGCTTCTTCGGGCTTGAGTGACACATTAAACGGCATCGAGGAGAAGTTGCCCGGATAGCTGTTGCCGATGCAGAAGAAGTCACCGAGCGGCGCCAGCACGCTCGGAACGTCCTGATCGTCCCAGGTGATTTTGATCAATGCCTTGCGGTAGTAGAACGGGTCGTAGGCGTCCCAAATGACGCCAAGCGCCGGGTGGATCTCCATGACCGGAGCGGCCGAGGCGTTGAGCACCGGATCGAGGATGCTTGGCGCCACGACCTTGCGGCACGAGGAGGTCATCCACATGTGCGTGATGCAGCCGGGGCCTTCGATTTCGCCCAGCGTGATGCTCTCGCCGGCGGGGATCTCCCAGTAGTCCTGGTTCTTCCCTCGTTGGTCCCAGCTCGCGAGCCGTCCGTTCCGGGCGTGCTTAATCTCGGTGAGGTCTTTGAAAAGACCGGTAATTTCACTCATGGTAATCTCCTTTGTTTTATTGGTTTTTATTAGCCCTTGACTGCGCCGGCGACCATGCCGCCGACGATCTTCTTCTGGAACAGCCCGTAGAAGATAAGCTCGGGGATTATGATCATCACGCTCGAGGCGACGATGCCGCCGTAATCAACCGTGTATGTTCCCTTGAAGAAGGACGCGCCCATCGACAGGGTGTATGCGCTTTGCTGCCTCAGCATGACGGATGCGAACGGGTACTCGTTCCAGATGTAGAGGACGTTGAAGATGACCACCGTCGCGATGACGGGTTTTGTCATCGGCAGGATGATTTTGATCATCAGATCCCATATGGAGCATCCGTCGATGACGGCCGCTTCGTCGATCTCGACGGGCAGGGCCTTCAGATAGCCGACGAAAAGCAGTGTGTTGAAGGAAATGGAGGATGCCACATACGGGAATATGAGCGCGAATTGCTCTTTCAGGCCGAAGAACAGGTTGATCTTGTAGACCGGGAACAGGAGAATGAACGGCGAGACGCATAGGCCGGTGATCAGGAAGGCGTAGACTGCCTTGGAGAGACCCGGGCGCTTGTACGTCATCCTCGCCAGAGCAAAAGAACTGAGGAAGGTGATCGTCAGCTCGATGACGATCGAGATCGCACATACGATGAACGTGTTCGCGTACAGTCTCGGATAATTCAACGTGTGCAGCGCGTTGGCGTAGTTCGAAAAATCCAGCGCCTTGGGCCATGCCAGAGGATTCGACATGATCTCGGAATTGCTCTTGAAGGACATCATGAGCATCCACAAGAACGGGAAAACCATGATTAGCGTAATCAACGCCATTAGCACGTAGAAAACCGTCTTTGTCTTCTTGGATAGCATGGGTTCAGCCCCTTTCCTTGCTGAAGAGGAAATAGATGCCAGTGATACCCAGTGAAATCAGGAACGTGACCGTGGCGATGGACATGCCGTATCCGTATTCACTGCTTTGGAATGTCATCGAGTAGCTGTACGTGACCAGCGTCTCGGACATATGGTTCGGACCGCCGCCGGTGGTCTGCTGCACGATTTCGAAGATTTTGAATATTCCGGTGATGATCAGCACAATCACCGTGGAGATGGACGAACGCATCATGGGGATGATCACGTAGAAGACACGCTGCACCGCGTTCGCGCCATCGACCTTCACCGCTTCGAGAACCTCCTTCGGGATCATCTTGAGTCCGGCGATGAAGATGGTGGTAAGGTATCCGAGCTGCTGCCAGAAATAGATGATCGCCATGCTGTATGGAGAAAGGACGGTGCCGCCGATCCATTGCTTCGCCAGCGATCCGGCGCCGATTGAACGCAGTATGTTATTGATCACGCCGATCTTCGGATCCAGGATGTAGACCCAGATGATGCCGACGATGATGGGGGCGATGATCGCGGGGGAGAAGACCAGTGCCTTGGAGGTGTCCGCGAACTTTAGCTTGTTGTTGAGTAGAAGCGCGAGCAGGAACGAGAGCACGAGCAGCAGCACCGAAGCCAATACGAAGATTATCGCGGTGTTCTGCAGTGATTTCCAGAACAATTGATCGTGGAACAGCCTTTTGTAATTATCCAGCCCGATGAAGCGTGCTTTTCCGATGCCGGAATATCTGGTGAAGCTGTAGCCAATGGCGATGAAAATAGGCAGGATGATGAACACGACATAGACGAGGAGTGTCGGGACCAAGAAGCCTATTTTATAGCGTGTCTTACTGAGCCAACGCATACTAATACACTTTCTGTTTTCAATTTCAATTGCCGCTGGGCCGGATGGGCGATTCTTGTGTCTGGTCCAGCCCAGCTGGCTGATTTAATTGATGGCCGGCGAATCACTTGCTGTTCGCAAGGGCCTCATCCATTTTCGTGAGGGCCTGCTGTGGCGTGTAGGTGCCCTGCATAACTCCGAACAGGCCGTCGTACAGAGACTGCTGGACCGCGGACGGGACGGTCAGGTCAGGTGCCGCGACGGGCGACTCATATCCGTTGGACAGGGCGTCGGCCATGGCGGACATCGAATATTGCTTGGAGTCCGGGGTGAGGCCGACGTAGGAAGTCGCGGGGAACATGGAGTTTTCGTACGACAGTTCGGCTGCGTCCTTGCTGTAGTAGAACTTCAGGAACGCATAAGTCGCGTTTTTGATATCTTCATTGTCGGACACGGAAGCGCTCACCGCAATCGGAGCGGACGGGACCTTCATGTCGAGCTTCTGGTCGGCTTTCGAATCCTTGAAGGTCGGCCCCCACCAGAATCCGATTTTGTCTCCGAGATTCTTGTCGAACTCCGCGCAATCCCATTGGCCGCTGCCGAACATTGCGGCCTTGCCGGTATCGAACTGCTGCTTCGCGTCGAAGTACTCGATGGTCGACATGTTCTCGGGGAACGCTCCGGCTTTCGACAGGCCCTGTATCTTGGAGAACGCCTTGACCAATTCGGGATTGTTGAACTTCTGCTTTCCGTTCAGGATGTCCTGAACGGAATCGGACCATCCATATCTGGCCAGCCACAGATTGAATTCCCACATGGCGAAGGAACTGTTCTTGCTGCCGATGGCCAGTGGGGTGACGCCGCTTGCCTTCAGCTTGTCGACCATCTGGATGAACTCGTCATATGTCGTGTCGTCGTTCGGATATTCCACACCGGCCTTGTCGAACAACTCCTTGTTGTAGAAAATGCCCTGCACGTTGCTCTGGTACGGCAGCCCGTACTGGACCCCGGAGTCGTCCTGGAACGCTTTCTCGGAACCGTTCAAGGCCTTTTTGACATTCGGATTCTGCTTCAGGAAGTCCTTGAGGTCCAACAGGACCCCGGATTCGTTGAAACCGGTGACCTGGCTTCCCTCGACCCAGAACACCTGGGGAAGCGTTCCGTCGGACGCCTCCAGTTTCATGTTCTTGTTATGCGATTCGGTGTCGGCCGCCTCGAACTGTACTTTGTATTTTCCTTTGTTCTCTTTATTGAAGGCCTCGACGATCGCGTTCGTTGCCGGCTCCTGCTTGGCCGGGTTCGCCACATTGATGCCGAATTTGATCACGGTGGCGCCGTCGGCGTCCTTCGTGGCACTGGTTTTCCCTCCGCATCCGGCAAGCATTCCGACGATCATCGTCGCGGCCGCCGTCGCCGACAACACTGTCATTAACGCGTTCTTTTTCATGATGCTCCTTCGCCATTCAATGCCCGCAAAACAGGCATTTCCTCCTGTGTCTCCGTGGACAAGGGATATTTCAACCGATTAACATTCTTTTATGCCGCACAGCAATGTCCGAGCGTAAAAGAATAAATCTACAAGTTAACGTTAAACGTATAACCTTTGTTTGGAATCTCCTCTGTTCATCGTTGACGATTCTCATGATACTTGCGAACGAACGATATGTCAACCGGATAACATATTTCTTTTCAAGACTGCAGAATTGGCTCCATATAGCCATTCTCTCCGCGTGTTTCCACCTCGGTTGAGGGTGATGTCGGGGAATTTGCTTGTTTTCGGATTCTGATGTGACGTACATGTTCCATGTACATGTTTGGTATGCGGCCGTGTTTCCCAAATAGCTTCGACCGAAATCCGAAGTGGCGAGACGAGATTCCTCGAACGTCGCATGGATCCGTCGCTCCATCGTCCTTGGTGTTGCGCCAACGCATCATTGTCATCGAAAATGAATTCCGGACGGGGGTGACCTATCGTTCCGCGGTTCGAACGACCTCATATGTGCATCATTTGCCTGAGGACGCTCTGGCGTGACTGGCATGCCAACAGTGCCGAGGTGACCGTCACGCCATAAAACGGTAAGCCATGTCGATTGAATAACCGGAATCATGATGTTTTCTAGTCTGCTGCTCCCGGCTGAAAGATTTTTCGCAATGTGGGCGGTTCGATCCACTCCCTAAAACGGAGGTTTCCGGAACGGATGGCGGATCGGTCGCCGTGTCCACGACACTCCGACGAATAATGTTCCGAAACCCGTCCCGTAATCAACGTTCCGAAACTCCATGCCATTGACGGGTAGTGGCATGGTCGGACACATGGCGAGCATGATTTACGGATACGCGAGGATCTCCACCAACGACCAGACCACCAGCCTGCAGAAGGACGCACTCGAAAAAGCCGGCTGCGACCGGATCTTCACCGACGTGGCCTCCGGCGCGAAGGCCCATCGTCCTGAGCTTGACCACATGCTCGACCTCCTGCGCGAGGGCGACATGGTCGTGGTGTGGAAGCTGGACCGTCTCGGAAGGAGCATGCAGAACCTGGTCGACCTGATGACCACGTTCGACGAGAGGGGAATGCAGTTCAGATCCCTGACCGAGTCGATCGATACGAGCACTCCAGGAGGCACGCTCGTATTCAACATCTTCGGCAGTCTCGCGCAGTTCGAACGTGATTTAATCCGAGAACGCACGCGCCCGCGGACTCGAGGCCGCTCGTGCCCGCGGGCGGAAGGGCGGATGACCCGCCAAACTTGACGAGAAGCAGGTCAAAGAGGTGCGGCGTCTGTACAAATCCAAGACGGTGACGGTGGACCAGATTGCCGCGATGATGGGCGTCGGACGATCCACCATCTACCGTTGTTTGAATTGATGAGAGCTTTATTCCAAGAGTGCCGAATAATTTAATCAACAATATGCCATCGGCATTATTCACTGTCATCTTCGACGAGGACTAATGCATTGATGCCAATTTCAGCTGACAGGGCATCGAAGAACCAGCAGAAAACTTTTGCTTAGAGTTGTAAGGCCGATCCCCGAGCGAGAGGACTGGCCTATTGTCTATCTTCCTACTGGAAGAATGAGGAACGAATCATCATTCATTTGGACTCGAACAGTGTTGGTGGATTTGTTCACGACATAAGGGATGCTTATACGTTTCGTCTCACCGATTTGTACGTCGGATTCCGGGTATACGCCGAATGCCGCGCCGCCACCGCACTCATATCCCGGATATTTCAAAGATGAGTCGGAACTTGTGCGCTGAACGCCTTCTTCGTCTGAAATGGTTCCGATTTCGTCGAATCTTATATGACCTGAATAGTCATCAGACACGGGATGAGAAATATTTTTGACGATCAACAGGAGGTATCCGCATTCTTGATCGTCGCCGGCTTCTCCGAACTGCTGCAAAGCGACCGTGTCTTCTGGACGAATTGCGAAACCTTCGACGGTGACTTCCACTTGGCCCTTGGATGTATCAATTTTCACGGCTTTGCTCAAGGAATCCTTCCCTAGAAATTGTTGGCTTGTCTGCTCTAGCGTTACGAGCGCGTACTCCTTGGCTTCTTCTGTTATCAGCTTGTTCTGTATCTTCAACCCGGAATCGATAAATTTGCTGTTATAGGCATCTGCGTCGTCAGGGTAACGGCCAAGACCGTCTTGCTGCGACTGTAGGGAAGAATCGTAAGATTTGAGAAATTCCCTGAACGAGGCGTCTACGAATTCGGAAGCATCGTGATTTGAAAGGGTTTCTTTTTCGTCGGAAACTGCCTGCAGTGTCCGCTTGGCCCAGTTTTGTGCGGAACCGGTTGTTTCCTCCATTACGGAATTTTTCTTGTCGAAGGCATCAATCAGATTTTTGACGCATCTCTGCTCCTTGATAAGTCCTTCATATCTTCGGCTAGCCTTTTTCAAGGTGCCGGCATTGCTGACCTTCTGCTTGTCTTCGCTGGATAGGGTGTCGTATTTCTGTCTTGCTAGCGCAATTGCCTTTTTAGAGGAGAGGGATACTTTGCCAATAGAGGAGATGGCTTCTGTTGTTTCCTTTACTTGGCTTCCCTCACAGGCGGCTGTCCCCGCAATTAAGGCTAGTCCGATTATGCTTGCTAATAGTCGTTTGCAGCGGTGCATCTCTTCTTCTCCTGTCTCAGCTCGGATGGTGAGGTTTCCTTAGATTTTCTAAGTATTCCTGGCCTTTCGCTGTTTGGTGTGGGTAAAGCGGGTCAGGTGGCGACGGTTCGCAGGTCGAGTCTGCCGCAGGTCAGGTAGATCATCGTGCTGAAATAGTCCATGTTCCTGAAGCCCCTCGCGCGGGTCTTGACGTTCTGGATGATGCTGTTCAGGCCCTTGAGGACCGCGTTGGTGCGCCGGTGGTCGAAGTAGGCCAGGATGTCGTCCCAATGGCGGCGGAGCTGTCGGGCGAGGGCCTTCATGGGCTCCAGCCTCGATTGCATCATCCACGAGCACAGGCGTTTGAGCCCCGTTTCGGCCTCGGTCCTGTTCGCGCTGGTGTCGTAGATGTGTATTTAGTCAAGTCGGTGTTTTGGGTTCGAGGTGGTGACGTTTTCTTGGACTCCCCGACCGGGAGGAGAACCCCCTTATGGCAAGGTACGGCAGGGAGCAGCGCGGCAGGGCCGTGGACCTGTACGTCAGATACGAGCGCTGCGCCGCCGACGTGATCCGCGAGCTCGGCCATCCCGGCAAGGGCGCGTTGCTGTCGTGGTACGCGGACCGGCTCGAGGAGGAGCGCACCCGTGGCGGAGACGCCCAGGAGGAAGCCCCCGACGGCCGGGGAGAGGAAAGCCGGCGTGGCGACTATGGCGTCGGGAAACATGCCGACGTCCGCATCCGGGCCTCGGGACACGGCGGATCCGGTGGACACGCTGGCGTCCATGGAGGCCAGACTCGCGCGCTTGCAGGCCCGTCTGGACGAACTGGACGCCGATGTCGAACGGCAGCGGCGGGAGAAGAAGGAGCCGGACATCGAGATCGCGATCCGGAAGGGCACGTTGGAGCTGTTGGGAAAAGAGCCAGGCACAGACCCGGAAAACCCGGCCGGCCACGAGAAGACGCTCCTCGTCAAACAGACCAGTGAGAAGCTCGGCGTGACCGCCGGAAGCCTGTTGCCCGTGGTGGGCGTCGCGCGCGGCACGTACCACTACCAGCCCGACGCCATGAAACGCCCCGACAAGGACTCCGGTCTACTGGAGCTCGTGCGCGAGGCGTTCGAGAACAGCAAGCGCAGGTACGGGTACAAGCGGGTCCACCTGGAGCTGAGGGGCATGGGAATCGTGGCCAGCGCGAAGCAGATCATGGGGCTCATGACCAGGCACGGCCTGGTGCCCCTGTCCAGGAGCGCGAAGCGGCACGGCTCGTACAAGGGCGAGCTGACCAAGGCCCCTGCGAACCTGGCGGACGGGGATTTCCACGCCGAGCGTCCGAACATGCCGTGGGTCACGGACCTGACCGAGTTCTCGATCCCCGCGGGCAAGGCCTGCCCGTCGCCCGTGATCGACTGCCATGACGGCATGCCGGTCGCGTGGACGATCGGCACCACAGCCCGGACTCGGCATTGGCCAACGGCATGCTCGCCGACGCGTGCTCCACGCTCAAGGACGGGGAGAAACCAATCATCCATTCCGACCATGGCTGCCACTACCGGTGGCCCGGGTGGATCCGCATCCGCAAGGACGACGACCTGACGCGTTCGACGGACGCGAAGGGATGCAGTCCGGACAACGCCGCCGCGGAGGGGTTCCTCGGCCGTCTCAGGCAGGAGTTCTTCCACAAGCGCAGCTTCGCGGGCGTCTCGATGGACGGGTTCATCAACATGCTCGACGACTACATGGTCCGGTACCGGGACAAGAGGATCAAGACGGAGTCCGGACACGGGCATCATGGACCGTCGACGCAGACTCAGTCTTGTGGCATGATCGGTGGTGATGGAATCAATGACGAGTCCAACAAAACGGCACCATCCCCGTCTAGCGAGGGTGCCTCCAACGGGACTCGAACCCGTAAGCCGAAGCGGTCGATTTTAAGTCGACTGCGTATACCAATTTCGCCATGGAGGCCTGCCGGATTTTCACCGGCTTAGTTATTGTACGCTACCGAGCGAGAAGACGGCGCCCATAATCGAGCACAATGCCATCCAGCAGACCATGTTCACTCGCGACGAACGAGTCGATGGCCTCGCCGTGATCGGCTTGGGCCGCCTCGCTCACTTTGGCGAGCACGCGGCTCCAGACCACAGCGCCACCACCGACCACATCGATACGGCCCGGATGAATGGTCTTGTATGCGCTGCGTTCGGCTCGGGTCATGCGCAGGAATCGGTCATCCACTGCGTACGCATCTTCAAGGCTCAGTCGATGGCCATCGACCACGGTGTGATCGTATTCCTTCAATCCCATGGCCAGGGCGGTCATGGTGGTCACCGTACCGGACACGCCGATGATGGTACGTGCCTTGCCAGCGTCCACAGTACGGAACGCCTCATCGATATGCTCGTCGATATCGGCTATCGCCTCATCAATCTCCGCTTGTGTGGGAGGATCGGTGACGAGATGGCGTTCGGTCATGCGCACGGATCCGATATTCATGGAAAATGCACCCTGCACCTGTGTGGTGGGGGCGTTCACGCCATCACCGCCGATCACCAGTTCAGTGGAGCCGCCTCCCAAATCAACCACCAGATAGGGTGCCGGCAAATCATCTCGGTTGACTACGGAAGTGGCACCCAAGAAGCTGAGATCGGCTTCTTCGGTACCGGGAATGACTTCAGGACGGACACCAAGGATGCTCTCGATGCCATCCTCGAATTCCTCACGATTCTCGGCATCGCGCGTGGCAGAGGTGGCCACGAATCGCAGGCCGTCGACCGGATGCTCGGCGAGTACGCCGGCGAACTCACGGGCGGCTTCATACGCGCGTTCCAATGCTTCGTCGGCAAAACGATGGGTTTTGTCCACGTCCTGACCGAGTCGGATTACCCGCAGGATGCGGGGTACGACTTCATGCATGCCGTCGGCGTCCACGCGCGCGATTTTCAATCGGATGGAGTTCGTGCCGCAATCAATACCGGCAACGGTTACGGATTCCTTGCTCATCGCTTTCCTCTTCTTCTTGTACGGACAATGGCACACGTGCCATGCGCGGAATCGTTGCTCAGTCCTCCAGCGAGCAGCGACAGAGGGCGGGGTCGAACTCATCCTTGATTCGTTCGAGTACCATGTCTCCGATTGGATTGGCTCCCGGCCCCATGACCAGCGATTGGGCCAGTAGCGCATGCAGGCATTTGACACGTACAGGCATACCGCCGGCCGAGGTCCCCTCAATGTGCTCCTCGCTGTCGCCCAAACGGGTTGCCAGTTCATGGCGGAAGGCCAGATACAGTTCGTGTGCCTGCCTATAGGCGGCCTGCAGTTCCTCGTCGGCGCCCAGCATGTCGTTGTATTGCTGCATGATGCCGGCCGCTTCCACGTGGGAGGCGGCCTTGACCGCCTCAGGCCCCGTCAGGTAGCAGGTGGTGGGGAATGGTATGCCGCCGGGCAGCACGGGCCGGGTGATGACGGCGAGCGGACGCCCGCATACGCATCGGGCACCCACAGCAACCATGCCGCGCGGATAGCGTCCAAGCTGGCGTTGCACCACATCGATGTCATGGTCGGTCGCGGGTTCGGCAAGAATCGCGTCAACGAGAGCCTTGGCCTTGGCGTCGATATCGATGGTCACTGCTGGGTTCCCTCCCCTGTGTTGGTCTGATTGCTGTCTTGCGTGTTGTTCTGTTCATCCTGCGTATTGCCGGAATCAGAGCCGCCCGAGCTGTCATCTTTTGATTGAGACACAGGCTCGTCGGCTTTCTTGAACGAGTAGGCGAGCTCGCTGTACCATGGCAGCACTTTCTTGTTGGATTCCGAGGACGAGGACGAATCAGACTTGGAATCCTCGCTACCGGTCACGGCTTCCGGATGAAGCACATGAACTGCGGTCTCCCCGGGAAACACAAAGCCGAGACGCTCACGAGCTTGGGCGGTGACGTAGGCTTTGTCATCCCAACGTTTGATGTCGTTTTCCAATTCCTGTTTTTTGGCCACCAACGAGGCTTCCTCTCGTTTGAGGCCATTGAGTTCGGCAAGGTTCAGCGCATAGGTGTGAAACGTGGAAACCAATTGAATGGTGCCAAGAGCCACGATAAACAGGGATACGAAAAATGCGATTGGTCCCGCACTGTTTTTCTTTCTGGCCGTTGCTTTGCCGGGTTTACCGACTTTGCCAGATTTACCGGACTTGCCGGTGCGGAACGACTTGCTCATGACACACGAAAATACCCGTCGCATTCGACTTGACGAATGCGACGGGCATCAAGCTTGCGCTGAATATCACGCCTTTACGGGCGTTTCAATTCACTTGGCCAGGTACTTCTTGCAGGCCTTGAAAGCGCTGTAGCCGGCGTACTGAGCGGTGGAGCCGAGCTCCTCCTCGATCTCGAGCAGGCGGTTGTACTTGGCAACGCGCTCGCCACGGGCCGGGGCACCGGTCTTGATCTGGCGGGTGTTCTTAGCGACAGCCAGGTCGGAGATGGTGGTGTCCGGGGTCTCGCCGGAGCGGTGGGAAACCATGGAGGTGTAGCCGTTGGCGGTGGCCAGCTCGATGGCGTCGAGGGTCTCGGTGACGGAACCGATCTGGTTCAGCTTGACCAGCAGGGAGTTGGCGGCGCCGAGGTCGATGGCCTTCTGCAGACGAGCCGGGTTGGTGACCAGCAGGTCGTCGCCGACGAACTGCAGACGATCGCCGAGGCGAGCGGTAATGGCAGCCCAGTCTTCCCAGCCTTCCTCGTTGAACGGGTCCTCGATGGAGACGATCGGGTACTCGTTGATGAGGTTCTCGTAGTAGTCGAGCATGTAGGCGGAGTCGCGCTCTTCACCGTCGAAGCGGTACTTGCCGGTCTCCTTGTTGTAGAACTCGGAGGAGGCGACATCCAGGCAGATGCCGATCTGCTTGCCGGGCTCGTAGCCGGCAGCGGAGATGGCGTCCATGATGTACTTGAGTGAGTCCTCGTTGGACTTCATCTTCGGGGCGAAGCCGCCCTCGTCGCCGAGGCCGGTGTTCAGGCCTTCCTTCTTCAGGACGTTCTTCAGGGTGTGGTAGACCTCAACGCCAGCGCGCAGAGCCTCGGAGTAGGTGTCGAAGCCGTACGGGGAAATCATGTACTCCTGAATGTCGGTGGCGAAGTCAGCGTGAGCGCCACCGTTCATGATGTTCATGTTCGGGACCGGCAGGATGTGGCCGTTGGTGCCGCCGATGTAGCGGTACAGCGGCAGGCCTGCGGACTCAGCGGAGGCGTACAGAGCGGCCAGGGAAACGCCGAGGATGGCGTTGGCGCCCAGCTTGCCCTTGTTCGGGGTGCCGTCGAGCTCGATCATCAGGTCGTCGAGGGCGCGCTGATCAGCGGCATCCATGCCGATGATCTTCGGAGCGATGACCTCGTTCACGGCCTTGACCGCGTTGAGAACACCCTTGCCGCCGTAGACAGACTTGTCGCCATCGCGACGCTCCCAAGCCTCGGCCTCACCGGTGGAAGCACCGGAGGGAACCAGACCCTTACCCTGAGCACCGTCTTCGGTCTCCAGGTAGACCTCAACGGTCGGGTTGCCACGGGAATCCAGAATCTGACGTGCGTACACGCTTTCAATTGCTGCCACAACTACTCCTTAAAACGGTTGTGTATCTTGAATGACATTCATAAGAGTAGTGCGATTTGTGGACGTTGTGAACAACACGCCCAAAATTTGGTGTGAGCGCTCACAATGTCGGTGTGCCGCGTGATTGCAGTCAACTTTGGAGGAAAACACTTAGGCGCTGATTACATCATTGAGATAGTCGATTTCGCTATCGGACAATTCAAGAGTGACCGCTTTGAACGAGTCCTGAATCTCCTGTGGGTTTCTAGCGGAGGGAATCGTAAACAGATTGCCATATTGTGCAAGCTCCCAAGCAAGTGTGACACGCTGGTAGGAGCAGCCGTGATTGTCGGCGACTTCCTTGAATCGGTCGAACAGATGCTCATTGAAGGGATCGAGGAAGCCACCAAGCGGCGACCAGCAGACGAAAGCCAGTCCAAGCTGTTCGCAGGTTTCCATCGTGTGGTCGGGATCGCGGTGGACCGGCGAGAACTGGTTTTGGACGGCGACCAGCCTGTCTCCCAGAATGGTATGGGCAATTTCGATGTCCTTGTTGTCGATGCGCGAGATGCCGACCGCTCTGACCACGCCCTCCTCCACGAGCTGCTTGAGCGCACCCATCTGGTCCTCGTAGAGCACCTGCGGATCGTTGCAATGCGAGTACAGCAGATCAAGCGTTTCTACACCGAGGCGCCGTGCGGATTCCTTGGCGTTGGCAATCATGGTTTCAGGGCGGGCATCGGCCTGCCAGCTATAGTTTCCATGGTTGTCGAGTGTGCGCAACCAGCCGGTTTTGGTGGCCACGAGCACCTCGTCCTTCGGGCCGCGCCACGAGTTCAACGCGTCACGAACCAAGTATTCGCCATATCCCATGTCCTCCGGCTCGCCGGTTCCTGGCTTGCTGGGCAGGTAATAGGACCACGCCGTGTCAAGGTAACGGACCCCGGCATCCAGCGCGGCATGGATGGTCTCGATCGCCTGATTACGATTGGTCGGCCGCCCCTCGATGGCGAGCGCCATCGTGCCCATGCCGAGTCGAGGAATTTCGTAGCCGGCAAGTGTTGCCGTGTGTTGGTTTTTCATCGTTGTGGCCTCCATGCCAAGTCATCGAGGAGCTGATTGGTCCAAAGAACTACTTGATCGGAACTCATGGGACCTTGGCCCAGGGAGCCGGTGAACGGGGTGGGGACGATGAGCTGGTGAGTGACCGGGCGGTATTGGGTGCCCTTGTAGATTCTCGTCATGCGCATCTGAATGGATTCGGGCGGGTCAATGCGTCCGATACGCACGCGGTTGGATTGCGCCAGAATCTCCGAAACGCCGAGCTTGCGCGCCTTGAACTTCAAGCGAGCCACGTCGAAGAGGGTTTCGAATTCGACCGGAGGCTTGCCGTAACGGTCGGTGAGTTCTTCTTTCAAATCCTTGAGGTCGGCTTCATTGCGTGCGGAAGCGAGCTTGCGGTATGCCTCCAAACGCAGCTTGTCGGAATCGATGTAGTCAATCGGAATCGACGCCTCGATAGGCAGATCGATGGACACGGACACCGGCTCGACGTCCTCATCGGGTTCCTTGTATTTTTCAACGGCTTCGGAGACCATGCGCACATACAGGTCGAAGCCGACGCCCTCGATATGGCCGGACTGCTCGTCACCCAGCAGGTTGCCGGTGCCACGCAGTTCCAAATCCTTCATGGCCACGTCGAAGCCGGAGCCGAGCGCCGTGTTCTGCGCAATGGTGGCGAGTCGGTCGTGCGACTGATCGGTCATCGGCTTGGACGGGTCATACAGGAAGTAGGCGTACGCACGCTCGCGGCCACGACCAACGCGGCCACGCAACTGATGAAGCTGGCTCAGACCGAAACGGTCGGCATGGTCCACGATCAGCGTGTTCGCATTGGAGATATCAAGACCGGTTTCGATGATCGTGGTGCATACGAGCACATCGATGTCGCGATGCCAGAAGTCGCGGATAATCTGGTCGAGCTGCTTCTCCCCCATCTTGCCGTGGGCGATGCCGACGCGCGACTCGGGCACCAGCGTGTGAATCTTGTCAGCGATGGACGAGATGTCCTGCACGCGGTTGTGCACATAGAACACCTGGCCGCCGCGCAGCAGTTCCCGGCGTACGGCCGCGGTGACCTGCGCGTCCTCGTAGGCACCCACATAGGTCAGCACCGGCAGGCGGTCTTCGGGCGGTGTGGCGAGCGTGGACATCTCACGAATGCCGGTCACGGCCATTTCCAACGTACGCGGAATAGGCGTGGCGGACAGGGATAGCACGTCCACGTTGGTGCGCAGGGCTTTCAGCGTTTCCTTGTGTTCCACGCCGAAACGCTGCTCCTCGTCGATGATGACGAGTCCCAAATCCTTGAACTTGATTTTCGGGTTCAGCAGTTTGTGTGTGCCGATGACCACGTCCACCGTGCCGTTTTCCAGGCCTTCGATGGTCGCGTTGATCTCCTTGGTGGTTTGGAAGCGGCTCATGGCCGCCACATTCACCGGGAATCCTTCAAAGCGGTCGGTGAAGGTTTCCTGATGCTGTTGAACGAGCAAAGTGGTGGGCACGAGCACCGCCACCTGCTTGCCGTCCTGTACGGCTTTGAATGCGGCACGTACGGCGATTTCGGTTTTGCCGAAGCCCACATCACCGCAGATAAGACGGTCCATGGGCACGGGCTTTTCCATGTCGGACTTGACTTCGTCAATAGTGGTGAGCTGGTCTGCGGTCTCCTGATAGGGGAAGGCGTCCTCCAGCTCCTTTTGCCATGGAGTGTCCGGGCTGAACGCAAAACCTTTGGCACGCTGACGGGCGGAGTAGAGCTTAATCAGGTCTTCGGCAATCTCGTGGACATGCTTGCGGGCTTTGGCCTTGGTGGCCGCCCAGTCGGAGCCGCCGAGTTTGTTGAGCTTGGGGACTTCGGCACCGATGTATTTGCTGACCTGATCAAGCTGATCGGTGGGGATGAACAGCTTGTCCGCCGGTGCACCGCGCTTGGAAGGCGCGTATTCGATGACCAGGTATTCACGGGTGGTCTTGTTGGCGCCGGTGCCAATGGTGCGCTGGCGCATTTCCACGAATCGGCCGATGCCGTGCTGCTCATGCACCACGTAATCGCCTTTTTTGAGTTCCACCAAATCGATGGCCTTACGCCGGCGCTTCGGCGTTTTGGCCACAGCAACCGCAGAGCTTCGACCGGTCAGGTCGCGTTCGGTGAGCAGGGCGATTTTGGCGGCCTTGCCCACGAATCCGTCAACGGCCTGGGAACGGATGGCATCGAACGTGGTGATGCCGGTGGTGTTGAGCGCACGCTTCAGACGGGCCAGGGTGCCGGCAGCAGCGGCGGTGATAGTGACATGGAACCCGGCTTCCAACAGACCGTCGATGCCCTGCGAAGCTTTAGACTCGTCTCCTCGGAATTCCGCTGGATTCTGCGCGTCGAGCTGCACATGGCCGGCCAGTGTGGTGTCCACACCGAAACTGGTGAGACGAACTACCGGATGCTCTGAATATTCAAGCGAACTGACGGTCTCCGCATAGTCAAGGAAACTGGCTTCGTCGAAGCTGATGGGCGCGCCGGCGCCGTGGCCGGATGCGGCCACATGCCAGCTGGCGGCCAGGAACTCGTTGGCGGTTTTGGCCAGATCTTCAGCGGAACGGCGTAGTTTTTCAGGGTCGCTAAGCAGCACCACAGCATGCTTGGGCAGCATGGAGCCCACCGGTTCCAAGTGATCCACAAGCGCGGGCATCAGAGATTCCATACCTTCGACCGGAATGGCGTTGGCGATGGATTCGAGCATGTCTTCGGCGTTGGGAATCGAACCGATCAGGGCCTTGGCACGGGTGCGCACGGCATCGGTCAATTGCAGTTCGCGGCAAGCGGTGGCCCAGATGGTTTTGAGCCCCTCGCCATAGGTGCGCTGGTCGGAAGCGTGGAATTCCTTGATAGTGTCGATTTCGTCACCGAAGAATTCGATACGCACCGGGTGCGGCGCGGTGGGCGGAAATACGTCGAGAATGCCACCACGCACGGCGAACTCGCCGCGATCCATGACCAGTTCCACGCGCGTGTAGGCGTTTTCGATGAGTCGCTTGGCTGCCTCGTCAAGCGGCAGATCCTCCCCTACCGTGAATACGAGTGGTTCGACGTCGCCAAGGCCTTGGACCACCGGCTGAATCAGCGAGCGAATCGGCATGACAAGGATGCGAATCGGCCCGAACATCGGATTGGCGTCACTCGGGTGCTTCAGTCTGCGGAACACGGCCATACGGCTGGCCACGGTGTCCGCGCGCGGGCTCAGGCGCTCGTGAGGCAGTGTTTCCCACGCCTCGAGCTGGGCGATATCGTTCGGGTCGCCATCATACCAGGAGCGCAGCGATCCCACGGTTTCCTCGGCTTCGCGGCCGGAAGCCACGACCAACACCACCGGCTTGCCTGAGTTGCCGTTCGTGCCCTGAGCAATGGCCGCGGCCAGTGCCGGGCGAAGACCCTCAGGCACACCGGCCAGAATGGAATTGTCGACGTCGTCCGAAGCTTCGATGTCGCCTGCGGCGAGGCTCAGGAATGTCTTGTCCCGCTCAAGTTCGGACAGTATGCCGGCAAGCGAGCCGTTGATCAGATCCGGATGCACGGTCCGGCTGTCTGCCGCTTGTCCACGGGAAGACTGCGTGTCGGAAGTTTTCGCCTTAGCGGCCATTGAACTTCTCCTGGGTCTTGGCAAGACCATGGAAGACGATTCCTTCGGCGGCATCGGCACCATCAGCCAGGAATTCAGGCAGTTGCTTGCGCTGATCCGGACCAAAGCCACCCAGCACCCAGTTCACCGTGTTGTCATGCGCATGCGCACCACGCTTGGAGTGGCCGACACCCATACGTACACGTGCATATTTCGGTGTGCCAAGCGAACGGTCAATGGATTTGATGCCGTTATGTCCGCCCGCGGAGCCACCAGCCTTGACCTTGATGCGTCCGAATTCCAAGTCCATGTCGTCGTGAATCACCACGATGTGGTCGGGCTCGATCTGATAGTAGGCGCTGATGGAGGCCACGGCATTGCCCGAGTCGTTCATGTAGGTCAACGGCTTGGCCAGAAAGAACTTGATGGTGCGACCGTCAAGATTCATCGTGCTCTTACCGAGCATGGCAAGACCCTTGTGATCGGCGAAGTTCACGCTCCAGCGTTCGGCGAGCACGTCGGCTGTCATGAAGCCCATGTTGTGTCGCGTGTCCTCATATTTCTTGCCCGGGTTGCCCAGTCCCACAATCAGCCAAAAATCCGATGCCATATCCGTTCCTCGTCTTGTCTCGCCAGCCTACAAACGCAACGATTGTACTTAGAGGTCGAGATACCAGTAGGACATATCACGCATGGTGCCGGTGGAGTCGGTGGCGGCGGCGGGCATGAGGCCGAACTGGGTGAAGCCGAATCGTCGCATGAGGGCGATTGAGCCGGCGTTGTCGGCAAAGATGATGCCGCAGGCTTTGCGCATGTGACGGGCGCGGGCCTCGCGTAGGAGATTGTCCAGCATGAACGTGCCCGCTCCCCTGCCTTGCCATGCGGGGGCGATGTAGTAGGCGAGATCGGTGACGCCGTCATAGCCGGCACGATCGTAGAACACGGAGAGCGAACCAAAGCCGATAACTTGCCCGCCCTCTGATTCCGCCACGAATACGCCATATGGAGGTTTATGGGATTCGACCCACGCACGGCGCTGGTCGAGGGTGCGCGCAGTCAGGTCCGCGGTGGCTCCGCCGACCACCACCGAGGCGTTGTAGATGTCGGTGATGGCTTGGATATCAGACTCGACGGCTGGACGGAAAGTGTATGGCATGACTCCAGACAATAGCATGGCTCCCGCTGGCGGGAGCTGTCGCGGTTTATCCGCGACTGAGGGTGATAGCATTAGTCACTCTTGACCACCCTCAGTCAGCTGCGCTGACAGCTCCCGCCAGCGGGAGCCACCTTGTTTCGGTGAACTACTTGTCGAGCTCTATGGCCTTGTTGAGGGCTTCTTCGAGCTGCTGTTGGGCCTTGCCGTAGGCGGTCCAATCGCCGTTCTTCATGGCGGACTGGCTGTCTTTCATGGCTTGGGCGGCATCGTTCAATGCCTTCTGGAGTTCGGGACTGCGAGCGGCGCCGGACTGCCCGGATGACGTACCAGAATCCGACTTGCCGTCCGTGGTGCCGGACTGGCCATCAGACTGGGACTGGTCGCCGGAGGTGTCGGAACCGGACTGATTGCTGGCATCCTGTCCGCCGGTGTTCGAGGAGTCGGATGATCCGTCGCCAGACACATTCTCGGCATCGCCGGCCGCTGCACCGGAGTCACCACCGAACACCTGATCGAGCGCCTCATCAAGCGTGTCGGCAAAGCCGACCTGATCGCCGAATGCCACCAGCGTCTTCTTCAGCAGCGGGAACGACGTGGCACCCGAAGACTTGACGTACACGGGCTGCACGTACACCAAGCCACCACCGAGCGGCAGGGTGAGCAGGTTGCCTCGCACCACCTGCGTGTCACCGGACTGCAACAAGTTCAGTTCCTTGGACACATCGGCATTGGCGTTGAAATTGTTCTGCGCCTGGCCGGGGCCCGGCACATTCGAATCCTTGGGCAGCTCCTGCAATCGGATGGTGCCGTAATTCGGTCCTATCTTGCCTTTCTCATTACCGGCGTCGGAGTCGACCGAAAGGAATCCGGTCAGAATCTCTCGAGTGGACTGGCCGGCCGGAATATAGGTGGAGGTCAGCGAGAACACCGGCTCCTTGGTGCCACCGGTCTGCAAGGTCAGGTAGTAGGGCGGCTGCAGGATGTCCTGATCCTGCTGGGACTGTGATTCGGTGGGGTCGACCGGCGTCTGCCAGAAGTCCTCGCCCGAGTAGTACTGGTTGGCGGAAGTCACATGGTACTTGGAGAGCAGTTCGCGCTGCACCTTGAACAGGCTTTCCGGGTAACGCAGGTGACTCATCAGGTCACCGGAGATTTCGGACAACTGGTGATACTGGCCGGGGAAGATCTTCTCCCACGCCTTGATCACCGGGTCGGATTGATCCCACACATACAGGTCCACGGAACCGTCGTATGCGTCCACAGTGGCCTTGACCGAATTACGGATATAGTTGGCCTGCTGCGAACCCAGGCTGGACACCGTCGACGAAGACACCGTGGTGGAGTCCTTGGTGGCATTGCCGAGATCGGTCATCTGCGAATACGGGTAGGCGTCGGAGGTGGTGTAGCCATCGACGACCCACTTGACGCGGCCATCGACCACAGCTGGGTACACACGGCCGTCAAGCGTCAGGTACGGCGCGACCTTGGCCACACGTTCCTTCGGGGAACGGTCGTAGAGAATCTGGGATTCGCTGGTCACACGGTCGGAGAACAGGATCTGGTCCGAACCGAAGCGGATTGCATAGAGAATCCGGGAGAACAGGTTGCCGACCGACGGTCCGCCATCGCCCTTGAACGTGGTCAAAGCGCCTTCGGAACCGGTCGGGTAATCGAATTCCCAAGCCTGCGTGCCTTCAGGTGCGCCGACAATCGAGTATTCGGTGGTGTTCGGCGAGAAGTAGATGCGTGGCTCGTACTTTTCGGACTCGGTGAGCTTGCCTTGGGTGGGGATGCCCGATTCAAAGAATTCGGGCTGGCCGTCGGCAGTCACCTTGTTGCCGTAAGCGGCCACCACGCCATAACCATGGGTGTACACGGTGTGGTCGTTGACCCAGTTGCGGTTGTCGTTGCCAGCCAGGTCAAGCTCACGCGCAGCGATCACGGTGTCTTGGGAGACGCCATCAATCTCATACTTATCGACGGCAAGCGTGTCGGCGAAGGTGTAGTACTGCTTGGACTGCTGCAGCTGCTTGAACGTGGGGCTGACGACCTGCGGGTCGAGCAGACGAATCTGCGCGGTGGTGTCGGCCTCCTTGGCCAGTGCACCCTGCTCGCCCTTGTCGGTCACCTTGTACTGCTCGGTTTTGAGCTTGTCGAGACCGTAGGCGGCGCGAGTGGCATCGATGTTGCGCTGGATATAGGTGGATTCCATCTCCTGCGCGTTCGGGTTGACGCGGAAGCGTTGCAGCAGCATGGGCCAAGCAATGGTGAGCACCATGCCGACCACTACGGTAGCGGCAATGGCAATGACCGGCACACGCCAGGCTTTGAACGCAGCAGAGGCGCGCACACCGATGGACGCCTGGCCTTCAAGCGCATGGGACTGCATCAGCCATACGCCCAGCACCACGCCAAGGATGGCGGTCAATGCGGCCATGATGAAGGTGACGGGAATGTTGGCATGCACTGCGGTGTAGGAAGCGCCAGTGATACGCGAGCCCTGCACGGTGAGCTGTTCGAAAACACCCAGCACCTGACGTACGGACCACGCAAGCATGTTAAGAATCAGCCAGATGCCGAGCTGACGGCGAGCGCGTTTGGTGATGGAGAACAGGCCACGGCCGTTGACCGGCATGGTGATGCGGATGCCGCCCATCAGCACATGCGTGACCAATGAGAACACGAGGCCTACGCCCAGCAGCATGGCCACGGCTGCGAGCACGAGCTTCAGGCCAGGCAGTACGAACACGTAGAAGCCGTTGTCGAGTCCGAACTGCGGGTCTGTGGTACCGAACTTCTGCGCGTTGAACATAAGCAGGATCTCGCTCCAGTTCGCGTTGAACTGGGAGCCGAAAATCACGCCGACAATCAGCGAAATCACCACGGCCACGCGACGTGCGGTCTTGGAGCTCGCCGATTTGCCGACTTCCACCACATCACCATTGATGCGAATCGTGGAGCCATCCGCGGAGTCCGGGCGGGCGCGAATGGCCAGCCATGCGGCGATAAAACCGGTCAAGGCCATCAGCAATGCGTATGCCACCCATAGACCGATTTTCACGCCGAATTGGGTCCACACCACAGATTGGAAGCCGAGCTGTCCGTACCACATCAGATCGGTGATGAATCGGGACAGACCGAAGAACAGTGCGACGATGATGACCAGTGCCAGCACCACGCCGATGAATATTTTGGTGCCTCGGCTGTTGCCATGGCTGCCGGAGGGTCTGCGGGGCAAGCGCGGACCGGCCGGACCTCGCCCTGAGGGGTTGGAGCCATTCCTGTTGGGGGTGTCTCCATCGGCCTCAACATTAAGAATGATCGGATCATCATCATTCGAGTTATTGCGCCGGGAACCGCCGCCATTGCCGAACAGTATTGAGAAAGGGTCATTAAAAGACATGATTCAAGCGTAGCGAAAGGTCGAGAAAGTAGGTTATGCCCTGAGCACAGCGCACTGGATTTCGGCTTGTATTCAGCTTGGCGGGTTCCTCACAAACCCTGAACACATACTGCCAGCGGATTGCCAGCAAGCTGTATGAGATTCCCCTATGCTGGAAGATTATGAGCAACCGTCGGCACGCCCCTATCGGGATGGCCATAGGACTTCGCATTGGGGCGTGTTGGTCGGATCCGTATTGTGCGTACTAGCGCTGGTAGTCACGGCGCTGTAT
>OBJO01000221.1_pt1 | contig 26761 bp, 30 predicted proteins | sample 1481741 | NCBI WGS metagenome assembly OBJO01 (sample SAMN06140803, study PRJEB22556) | human gut metagenome | host: Homo sapiens | place: China: Beijing | collected 2014 | reverse complement strand
ACGAATGTCACAAATATCCAATAACCACTTTTGTTCACATCATGCAATCTTTTTACACTAATAACTATTACTAGCCAGGAAAAAAGAAATTGATATAAAATCAAAAATAAAGATACGAAAATCGAAATAAGTAAATCATCTAAAAGATTGACAAAATGCAAAGGCAATAGAAACGCACTTAAAATAACTACACCAAACAAGTAAGCACCATTAAGATACATAAATCGTCGTCGATATTCTAATAAATCTATCCTTCCTTGAAAAGAAAAATACTTTTTCCATATCTCTTTGCGGTTTAACACCCATATTCACCACCCCTAACTTATCTTTTGATAGCTAAAAAATTAAATGAAACTCCCAAATATACTATAGTGGCTTGGTTCTGCTAAGTGTTCAGTAAAATGAGCAAAAATCTTTCAGTAAAATAAGTAAAAGCGTCATCGCTTAATAAGATCAGCAGTAAGAATACCCCCATCAACACCAACACCAAAGATATACCTATAAAAATATATTTTATTATTCTTTTTCCCATAAACACGTTAATCACCTGCTTCAAATCTCACAGTTAATAACGAAGTGTATATCCTGACCTGATGAATTTACCTTTATCAAATATTTTCGCCAACAACCATCATATTTCCTTTATTTTCCCGTGATCTTGATGTAGAAAAAAACACGGACTGGGGCCGGCCCGTCCAGGGCAGCCCGCTGTGATATTTCATCACAGCCCATCCTGGTCTAATGGCAGGCTTTTACTTTCTTTACTTGGATTCAGATGCGGCTTTGTCGCGTCAAATTCATTAGTTGATTACGACCGCGTATCATCTGTCATAAATTCCGGCTGTCTACAGGATTCACGCGGGACGCCTTAACAGGACGTCCCCTACGATATCGCATAGAGGCGATGAAAAATGAACGCAGGCCGCTGTTCGCAGGTGGCAAGCCGTAAAAAAATAACCACGCGGCTCATAAACCGCGTGGTTATCGTATTCTTTATGGTGGAGATAAGGAGGATCGAACTCCTGACCTCTTGCATGCCATCCATAGTATAGAAATTCCAATTAAAATCGAAAAACAAGAATTGGTTAGTTATGCCATTTAGAGCGAATGAGATGACATCATTTCATATAATTAGTACAGTAAGCACGGATAAAAAAATTAAAATGGCCCACTTTTTTACCCACCTATCTTTTGAAGAAGCTGTTCATTTTACATAATAATTAAACATTATAATGCATATTATTTGCTGTGCATTATCGCAAGTAGACGAAAAGCAATACCCATGATATACTTATTTCGAGGTTCTGCCTAAAACGGTAGGCGGTTGGTCCCTTGCTTTCTAAGGAGGGATCTGTGTGAACCCTCCAATCCATGGGAAAGGAGGGGATTTGTATGCTTCTGACTGTAGATACTTTTATTGGTATTCTCGGCCTCTGCTTAGGTGCTTTTGCACTTGGGTATGCCATCGGATGCGCTTCAAATAAAACACAAAAATAGCCGCCCCGGATCCCCATCTTGAGTGGCTATTTTTGCAACTAATATTTGGGGCCAACCGTCTATCGGCAGGACCTCTTTCACATTCATTATACCGTTATTTCAGCTCTTTCGTCAAGCTGGTTACCCTCTACATGTATTTTCTTTTCCCTAATATGTATCGTAATTACCACACTAGATGATAAAGTTCCTTAAACGAATCTGATTGTGCCGTAGTTCCACCCTCAATCCGGCTGCCAGGGAATCTTTCATCTATTTTACCATCAGGACGATAAGTTTTAGAGTAAATGCACGAAACATAGCCGTCATGCGTTATGAGCCATTGCATTATATTATAATAATTAGGCAATACATCCTTAGTCCAAATAACTGCATAATTTTCATTTTTAGCTATATTGGCCCTATCCACATACATCTCTATATTGGGACCACTGTCAAATCGCTGCCAAACTGGTGTGGCCGAAAAAGCTGGAAAGATACAAAAGCTGCTGAAAATTATTGTTAAAATTATCTTTTTTAGCATGTAAATCCACTCCTAACCGACGAACGGTGTTCAAGATGTCATTGGTCCATGTATGCCGTAATTGAAACGATTTTGTTATTTTTTGTTCCAAATGAGAGGCCTCTCATTCCCGATGGATAGACGAAGTAGGTATAATACAAAATGCCGTCGCGTCGGAACGAGGTGTCTTCTTTTCCATAAATATCATGTAATACGGATTTGTCCATACCAACGGTGACGCCAGCCGGAGTGGCCCATCCATTATTGGCTGTTGTGGTAATATTAACTATAGCTTTCCCGCCTACCGAAAAAATTGATACCGTATCACCATACTTATAAGTATATTTGCTAAATGCCGGGAGATTGCAAGGCTGTACTTTTTCCAATACCGGCTGTCCATAGATGCTTTCCATGTATTCCAAGGTATTACCAGGCTGTAATCCGCCAATTTCGACGGCGTCATCTGGGATTAGTGCATAGGAAGCTGGGATTCCGCCCAATGCGAAGGTCAGGCTGCTGACGGAAAACATCGCAGCAATGATTTTTTTCAACATATGACACACCTCTGTTCATTTTTAACAAAAATACGGTTTTGTCTTAATAACAATTAAATTATAACATAAAATATTATTCTTTGTGATATAATAGACATATATTCTGTTTTTGTAGTGCAAATAAGGAGGGAAAATTATGACACTTCGTAAATTCTTTAAAAACTTTGCCGTCATTCTTGCCGGCGTCCTCATGATGGCCTTCCTCGGCGGCTGTGGCAGCTCGGAAAAGTTTGCTGGCACATGGATTGGCACCGGCCAGTATAAAGCGGCAGGAGGAAATACCTGTTTTTATACCATAAAAATTGACAAGAACGGGAAAGGCTACAATATCCAGGAAACCTTATCTCAATGGGAAGCAGACAAGGATATTCGAATTGCTTTCCATACAGATCGTAACGATGAAAAAATGTACAAAAACATAGATTATAATTGGAAAAACCAACAATCACAGCCTATGGTAGCCACTGTAAAAGATAACAGTTTACTGTTTACTCCAGCAGGGACAACTACCAACAGTGCCATGATGACGTACATTGAAAAAGATGGAACCTTGCAATACAACACAGGAGATGCAACCATTACCCTGCATAAAGCAAAAGACGATAAAGAAGTCCAAGAGGCAATGGAAAAATACAAAAACGAACAAAAAGATATACTGGATAAAGAAGCTGAAAAGAAAGCAGATACACACTCTTTCCATTGATGATAAAAAAGTAGCAGAGCAGTTAATATATGCTGTTCTGCTACTTTTTATTTATTCCGTCTGCTGTGTCGAAAGGAAGCCGAAATTATCGATTTTTGGTTTTTCAATCGAGGATCCATATAGCTTTTTGAAGAAATTATAGGCTCCGTTATAGACGATTTCCTCCCAAGTACCTGATTTTACATACATCATATCCGTGGAAGGTTCTAGCGTAAAGCTACGATTTGTAAAGTCAAAAAAATAGTGGATAGGCCTATTGAATCCGGGGGCGGTAGGAGTGGTTTTAATCCAAACAGAATACAGATTCGTCTTAGAATCGTAGGAAGCAGTATCTGTTGCTATATAATAGCTTTCAGTGTCTGTCGAGTAAAACCACTGCCAACGGTCGGGACCACCCGTGTAGATATGAGGAATATTCAATTGATCAGCGACGGTATTTGCCAATGCTTCATCAGCTGTTCCAGGCCCAATTCCTTCACTAGGATAATTCGGAGCTACTGCACCCTCATTTCCTTCTGAATTTATATAGCCAATCATTTGAGTTTTTTTGTTTGAAAAGTCAATTTTAATATGAAGTGTCAGTGGCGTCTCCCTACCGAGTATTTCGTATTTGCGCCAAACCGTGGCAGTATTACTTTTTCTGTTATATATGACAGAGGACGGATCGAAGTATGCTGATTGATGGTCATCTGAATAGTACCACTGCCATTGGTCCGCTGATGTATTTGCCGCGTAGCTGATGCAACTAATCATGGCAATGAAGAGGATCAGGGATGAAATGATTTTTTTGAACATCCGAAAAGCCTCCTTGGGTTCATTCAAACTTAATTTCTGGCAAGCTATTGACGGAAACCTCTAAAAGAATTGGGCAATATAGCCTTTTTCAGAATACAATTTCATCAGATAAGTTTTTTGATCCACATATTTTTTTGGTAGAGAAGCAAAAAATTTTTTTATTGCCTGTTGTGACACATGTATTTTGTATAATCGAACGGACCTTGAGGATGCATATTCTCTTAGTGTTTCCAAATCGGCTTCCGTCAGGCCTGGAAGCAGTGGTGCATTTTCCAGTGACAGATAGTAATATAAATCACTATCTACATAGATATAATACTGCTTTAAGACGTTTGTGATATGTTCAGGCAATATTGTAAAATCGATATCGCCACAAAAGTTTGTAAGTAAGTCGACATACTGCTCACTTGGGGTAAGTGATTTTAGTTTCACTGGCTTAACGGTCACATCTGGCTCATGGGAAATAAGCTTGAAAAATGGATACGTACAGTCTGGTTGTTTCTGGGCCAATTTCGTTAGTTTGCGGAGCGCTTTTTCACAAGCCGGACAAGTACCGGAACAAGGCGTTTTCTGAGGGCAATCCAGTTCACTCCAGGGAATGTGGTTGGCGGCGGCAAATCGAGCCCGTAATGCTCGTAATGTACTGCAGATATCCTTACCATCGGAACGTACTGGCTGTTTCTGGATACTCTTTTTTGTGTAAATTGTTTCTTCGAAACTCGTTGGGTCAAATACATCTATAATACCCATTGTTGCATATGTTTCAGTACTTGCTTCGTGGTATTTCTTTTTATAGACAGAAGCCATGTGGGGATTCACCGGTACAGCAATTCCTTCGCTATAGCATCGGCTTAGGGCAGCAAATGCCAGACATTGTCCGGCATCAGCGGCCTTCATATACCAACGGAAAGCGGCTTTTTCATCTTGTTCGACGGACAGCCCCCGTTCGAGACAAACGCCCCAGACGAAGGAATAGTAAGCATCATCACTTGATACCTTCTGCTTTATAAACTGAATGACGGGAAGAGTGGCATCCATGCCAGCAGTGTAGCGTTTCAGGAATTCCCGTGCAAACGGCTGTACATCCGGAGTCCGATACAGCTTTTTGAAGACTTCCTTAAACCAGTATATGCTGCCAGGGCAGTTTCGGATTCCCTTCTCAATCCAGCCCGCCTGGGCCAGATATAATCCGAGGATAAGTGGATCGGCATCATCATAATCGTAATAAGATGAATTCCATGACTCAAATTTCCAATAGTAGTGATAGTGTTTTATTTGATTCACCAGATAATGACAATGCTGATTTCCTGCCTGGGCGGCTCTCTTAAAATAGAAACAGGCTCTTTTTAAATCCGGAGTACACCCTAAACCTAAAAAATAGGCATACCCTTTTTGAATCCAGTTTTGTATAGCACTATTTTGAATATTGGAAGAGTTTTTTAACTCATATGGATGGGCATCTTTCATTCTATCATCCCTCCCTCTTTTCTGGTGGCTTCCGATAGGAAAAAACTTCAATATGCTTTACATAGGGTTGGAGCCTGCGGACGCTTCTCTGGATATCGCGATTTGTATTATATCCGGGGATACGGGGAACCCGGACCCATATAGAATCCTGCCCATAGGGAGCATGTTGTACAAGATACATCAGATTGTTCCACATAAGGTCCATCTGGCCATGGGTATACCGGTAATAAATATCAGGATTTAAATCTTTGATGTCGATAATCCACAATGAAATATAAGGCAACAGTTCCTGTACATTCTTTATGGATGCCTGCAATGATATCTCGATACGGAGAGGGATGTCTGGCAGTGTTTTTTGACTATACAAAGCACATTCTTTGACGAAATACTCTTGGCCCAGCGGCTCACCACCGCCGAAGACGATGCCCCCACCTGTCATACGCATATACAGCTCATCCCGTTTGACAAAATCAATCAGTTCACGAGCACTATAATCAGGCCACTGACTACGATCAGCATGGCAAATAGGATTCGGACAATACTGACAATTTAAGGGACAGCCGGAAAACCCAATGAGGGTGGATATACCAGGGCCATCTGTTGCCATCCTGAACCGTGAAATGGAGAAAATACCTGACATCTGTCTACCTCCTGTCATTCATTGTCAATCTGCTAGGCGTACCTTCTTCCTTGGGAACGAAGGAGACACTATATTCTTATGTTAATCCGGGTTACTCTAACTATGAGTATTATAGCATGAACGATTTTGTATAGCAAAAATGGAGTATCTAGGATGGTGCCAACATATTATGGGAATTTCTTGAATAAGAAAAAGGTCTTTAAAACTTGACAATAATCCATAGTCCATGCTATAATACTTTTCGTACCAAACACATGGGGGTATAGCTCAGCTGGGAGAGCGCTTGCATGGCATGCAAGAGGTCAGGAGTTCGATCCTCCTTATCTCCACCATAAAGAATACGATAACCACGCGGTTTATGAGCCGCGTGGTTATTTTTATTTCTTGGAAAATCGAAGAAGGTTAGCACTAGGGTTAGCAATAAAAAAACGACAGTAACCAGCAACAGGAACTGTCGTTTTTTATTCATTCTTTAAGGAAAAGGGACCGCGCATGGCAGTAAAAGTGCTATGCGACGGTCCCTTTGCATCTGACTATGTTACCGGAGTGGGATTCTGGTAAACGAATCAGGCAACCTTATCTGTTTGGGTACGGTAATAGGTGTTTTCAGCAAAGTCTTTGACCGATTCTACGTCGATCAATTCGTTTTCTCCCAAAGGTGTCTTAGCCATGGCTTCGGCCACGTAATTGACGTGAGTCCCGGCGACCCATACGCCGCTGGGCAGGAGTTCGACGGCGCTGCGCAGGTTCTTCGAGATGTCGTCGGAGAAGAGGTCGCGGTGCATGATGGCAAAGAGGGCGACTTTTCCGGCTTTGAGCCGCGGCAGGACGGCTTGGGAGACGTTATCTAATTTCAGGTTCAGGAACCAGACGCCGGCAAAGACGATATCGTAATCGTCAAAGTTTTCCGGGGCTTGTTCCATGGGCAGGAAGTCCGTATCTTTCGGCAGGACCGCACGGATGGCTTCGGCTAATTTTTTGACTCTACCTGTCTGTGAGGAATACAATACCAGTGCTTTCATAGTTTCCACGCTCCTTTCACATGGATGAGCATCCCTTTTCTCTCTGGCTTTACTATATCATAGAAAAGAGGCGGATACTGTTGTATTTACAACATCTCGCAAAAACTATCCCGTATGTGGCACAGGCTCGGCAAAATACGGTGCGTCCTTGAGTCTGATATTCAAAAAAATAACAATTTGCGGTATAATGAGGGTATCATTCCATAAAAGGCTTTTTTCGGGCCTCTTTTGAACGTGTTCAACAATATTTTTTTCTGTGGTTGAACGTGTTCAACAAGAAAGCGTCCCCCCTGCCCTCTCAGAAAGGAGTTTAACTAAAAATGTTGACGAAAAAAATAATCTTCCTCGGGTGCTGCCTGGCCCTGTCTGCCAGCGCAGCGGCCTGGGCATCTGCCCCGAAAGAGGAAAAGCAAATGGCTTCGCGCCAGCAGGTAGAAGTACAGTCAGAATTCGGCAAGCATCGCCTTTTCAGCAACCGCCACATCAATGATTATACGCTGCAGATTTATCAGCGCTTCCGTCAGAACGGCTCCGTATCACTCTATAAAGGGCTCACTTTCGAGCGCGGCGTCGGCTATACGACGGATGACGGCATCCGCCGCGACAGCAATGCCGTCGGCCTGGGGCCGGCTTTTATGTGGCGCTGGCAGCATGCCTTTGGGCACAGCAAATGGTACGGCGCCATCGAAGGCAAGGGCAGCATCCTGGCCTATAACCGGGCCTTCCCCGCCGATGGCCGGGCCTTTGGCTTCCAATGGGCTATCGGGCCGCGCATCGGCTATCAATGGAACCCGCATCAATCGCTGAGCCTCGCTTATTTGATGAAGCACAACTCCAACGGCTTCCACAGCCATAATCCCGGATATAATACGGTCGGCTTTTCCCTGGCCTATACGCATCAATGGTAATGAGAAGAGGTGACTTTCCTCACAGTTCTTCAAAGACGTGTTCGGCAATATGAAGGGCCCGCAGCTGGGATGTTTTTTTGTATTGGTGCTGTTCCATGCGCTGGAGGATGTTGGTCAGGACGGTGACGGCTTCGACGATGTACGGGCCTTTATTGAGCATGACACATTCCGCCCGTTCGCCCATGGCGGCGTCAGTGATTTCCGCCCGTGACGGCAGGCCTGTCTTGACCAGGTTTTCCAGGACCTGCGTGGCCCAGATGACGGGGATATGCGCCGCTTCGCAGACCCACATGATTTCTTCCTGGAGCTCAGCCAGGCGCCGATATCCGACTTCGACGGCCAGGTCACCGCGGGCGATCATGATGCCCAAGGGCTGACGGGATGCGGCCTGGATGATGATGTCCGGCAAGTGGTCTACGGCTTCTTTATTTTCGATTTTGGCGACCAGGGCCAGGTGGTGGAACGATTTGCCGCAGCGTTTCTTCAATTCTTTCTGCAAGAGGGCCACGTCGGCTGCGGACTTCACGAAGGAATAGCCGATGGCATCGGCATGTTGGACGACGAAGTCCAGGTCTTCTTTGTCCTTTTCCGTCAAAGGCGACAGGTTCATCGGCGTCTGCGGGAAGTTCAGGCTCTTCTGGTTCTTGATTTTCCCGCCTTTCGGCTTGGTGTAGGTAATCTTCAGGTAGGCCCCCTTTTCGGTCAGGCTTTCGACGACGGCCCGGATTTTCCCATCGTCGATGAGGACGGGCTGGCCACTCTGAAGGTTTTCAAAGACTTCCGGGATACTGCACGACAAGACGATATTTCCTGTATAATCCGAGGGATACGACGAAATGGCGCCGGATACGAGGAAGACTTGTTCCCCCGGCAGGACCTTGGCTTCGCCATAGCGCAGCAAGACCGAGGCAATGCGGACTTTCGGACCGGCTAGGTCCATGTAGACTTTGCAGTGATGCCCCGTTTCGGCTTCAGCCTGGCGGATATAGGAAATCATGGCATCCCAGACTTCGCGGGAATCATGGGCGCAGTTGATGCGGGCACAGTCCATGCCGGCGGCGACGAGGTTGCGGATTAGGGCTCCGCCATCTTCGGCGGCTTCTGTCGGCAGGGTCACCATGATACGCGTCCCCGTCTTGGCCGTGCCAAAAATCCGCCCTGTGTTATAGGCCAGGAGCGTATCGCCGTAGAAGAAGCGCTTCGTCTGGGGATAAGGGATGAGTTTATCCTCCGGTTCATGGCAAATCCGGCCTAGGGAGGCCATGACGGCATCCAGATTGGTAATCGCCCGGGCTTCGCCGCGTCCCAGGGAGGACAGGCCCAATGGCAGAAGGGAGCGCTGGATTTTCCGCAGGTCATGGCAGCGCAAAGCTAAGTAAAAGGCCATATTCCAGGCGCTATAGACGAAGCGCGTCCGCTGTATCTGCGGCAGCCAGTGCTGGAATAAGGCGTCGCCCCGGGAAAGGACGTCGCGCCGGAGCTGGCAGAGGACGTCGTAGAGTTCGTTCGTCGATGTATATATTTCCTGTTCCAATGTAATCACCTCAATATCATGAATTTTCTTCATATCTATTATTATATTCCCGACATGTGGCTTTCTCAATGCTTTCTGTTTTGTTTTACAACGATTTTACATATATATTTTTTACATATGGATAATCTATGATATATATATTTTTCTAATCATAAAATTCATGATATACTGGCTTTTGTTTCTACGAAAGGAGTCTTACTATGGAATGGATTACGACGACGGATATTCACATCCTCTTTGGGCTGCACCGCCTGGCCGGGCCGCACATGGATGCTTTCATCACTTACTTCACGGCGGTTATCAATACGCTTTGGCTCTGGGCCATCCTGGCGGCCGCTGGTCTTTGGAAACGGCGGAGCCGCTGGGTCACGCTTACCATCATCGTCGCTGTCATCCTGGCCATCCTCGTCGGCAATGTGGCCATCAAGCACTTCGTCATGCGTATCCGGCCGTATCTGGTCATTCCCGGTGCGCCGACGCTGGATACGTTGAAGTACCCGCTCAGCTACTCTTTTCCGTCAGGCCATTCGTTCTTCTTCTTTGCCGGGGCTACGGTCTTATTCCGGTCCTGCCGGCGCCTGGGCATAGCGGCCTACGGCCTGGCCTGTGTCGTCGCCTTTTCCCGTATGTACCTGTTCATGCATTTCCCCAGCGACGTCCTGACCGGTGCCGTCCTGGGTATTATCATCGGAAATATTGCCTGGCAGATATGCGGGTATGCCAAAAAGCGGCTGTCTTATTAAGACAGCCGCTTTTTGAGTATTAAGTTTGTAGTTTTTAGTTTGCCGCAAATGGTAAAAAATTTAAAACCATCTTCTACAAACTACAAACCCGGTACTACAAACTATAAGACAAAAGGGACCACGCATGATGGCAGAGAAACCTTCGTGCGTGGTCTTTTTTCAATTAAGCTTTTGCTTTTTTCGGCACTAAATCACCGATCCGGTCCAGGATATAATGGGGCTGGTAAGAGAACTGCTGGATATTTTCCCGGTTAGAGACACCGCTCATGACCAAGACTGTTTCCATACCCGATTCTACCCCACCGACGATGTCCGTATCCATCCGGTCGCCAATCATGACGGCTTCTTCGGAATGGACGCCCAGCTTTTCAAGCCCGTACGCATCATCAATGGATTCGGCTTGCCGATGAAGTAAGCTTTCTTCCCCGTAGCCAGTTCAATCGGTGCAATCAAGGCCCGGCAGGCCGGGATAACGCCCCGGTCACTAGGACTGGTCATATCGCCATTGGTGCCAATAAGCTTGGCCCCTTTGTTGATCAGCTCGGTTGCCTTGATGATCATTTCATAATTATAGCCTGTCGTTTCGCCGACGACTACGTATTCCGGATTGACATCATTGAAAGGAATACCAACTTCATACAGGGCATTGATCAGGCCATGGGCCCCGATGATGTAAGCCGAACAGCCTGGAGCCTGGGTTTTCAGGAAATGAGCCGTCGCCAGGGCGCTCGTATAAAAATGACTTTCCTCGATATCCAGTCCCATAGACTGAAGCTTTTTGCGAAGTTCCAGCGGGGTCCGTTCACTAGAATTGGTAAGGAACAGAAACTGCTTCTTTTCTTTCTGGAGCCAGTTCACAAACTCCTTTACCCCCGGAATCAAGGTGCTGCCTTGGTAGATAACACCGTCCATATCACTGATAAAACCTTTTTTAGAACGTATAATGTTCAAATCCCTCATGAATTGGTTCCCCCTTCATTGATGAGTGTTATTTATTCGCCACGAAGCCGGCAATGACCATGCGCTGGACTTCGTTGGTGCCTTCGTAAATCTGCATGATCTTGGCATCGCGGACGAGTTTTTCTACCGGGTATTCCCGGCTGTAACCGAAGCCGCCAAGGATCTGAACAGCTTCCAATGCGACCTGGACGGCCATGTCACCGGCAAAGCATTTGGCAATGGCAGCTTCGCGGGTGTAGTTCCGTTTCGGTACGGCATAGTAGGTGTTGAGGAAGTTGATGATCGCCGCACGGGCAACTTCGGTCTTCATGTCCATGTCAGCCAGTTTAAAGGCGATGACTTCGTGCTTGATGATCGGTTTGCCGAAGGTGACGCGCTGTTTGGCGTATTTGACCGATTCGTCAATAGCCCGCTGGGCAATGCCGACGGCCAGGGATGCGACCATAGGCCGGGCCAGGTCCAGGGTCTGCATGGCGTAGATGAAGCCCTTCCCTTCCTGACCGATGAGGTGGTCTGCCGGAATGTGGACGTCCTGGAAGATGACTTCTGTCGTGTTGGACAGGCGGATGCCCATTTTATCTTCTTCTTTGCCGACAGAAACGCCTGGGCGGTCCCGTTCGACGATGAAGGCCGAAATGCCTTTGACGCCCTTCGTCTTGTCAGTAATGGCAAAGACCGTGTAGACCGAAGCGACGCCGCCGTTGGTGATGAAGCATTTCGTGCCGTTCAATACGTATTCATCGCCCTGCTTGACAGCGACTGTCGTCCCGGCTGCCGCATCGGAACCGGCATTGGCTTCGGTCAGGCAGAAAGCGCAGAAGCCGCTGCCCTTTTCACCGGTCAGGTATTCGGCATAGAGCTTCTTCTGGGCATCCGTGCCGTGCTGGAGCACCGGTTTTAGGCCCAGGCCGGAAGCGGCAATAGCCGTAGCGACGCCGGCATCGACTTTTGCCAGTTCTTCATAGACAGCGGCAACGGTATAATAATCCTGGCCCAGGCCGCCGTATTCTTCCGGGATTTCCAGGCCGCAGAAGCCCATGTCGACGGCTTCCTGATAGATGTCCAGTAACTTCTGACCCGGTTCCTTAGCCTGATCCAATTCATGAACAAAAGGAGCGACTTTCTTTTCAGCAAAATCTTTAGCCAAATTGACCAGGTCCTGCTGGTCTTTCTTCAAAATGTAACCCATGATGAAAACCTCCTCTGACAGAAAATAAGCGGATGACAAACGGATATATACTATACTATTTATCATCATTCTATCAGAAATGGCCGAAAAAGCAACCGTGAGAAGTGGTTAGTGGCTCGTGGCTCGTGGTTAGTGGCTCGTAGTTAGCATTTCGTAGGGGCCGTCCCAAAGGGCGGCCCGCTTCAGGATATGTGTGATTTTTCCCAACTAGTCTGTCAGAAGAATCATCCAAATTCCGGAACGGGCTCCCCACGTGCGAGCCCCTATAATGACAAAAAAGGGCTGTCGCACGAAGATTATGTCATCATGCGCAGTCCCTTTTACTCTACAGTTTGTAGCACAGAGTTTGTCGTTTGCAGAAAAAGCCCTTAAATTTAAAATCATCTGCTAACAACTAACTGCTAGCTACTAACAACAAAAAGGGTTTGTCGCATAACGACAAACCCTTTTTTGTCTTGGTCGGAACGGCGAGATTTGAACTCGCGACCTCTTCCACCCCAAGGAAGCGCGCTACCAAGCTGCGCCACGTCCCGTCGACTTTTCTATTTTAACTGATTCGACAGGACTTGTCAATAGTCTATTTGTTATCTCTTTTACGGAAAAACGGCAGGGCTACTTCTGGGAACAGGGTATAGCTCAAAACGTCTTCCGGGCTGGCATCGGGGAATCCTTCGTCAGCCAAGGCTTTCTTCGATTTTTCCAGTTCCGGTTCCAAGTCGTCGGCCGGGCGGTGGGTGATGACCGGTTCGTCGCCGATGCACATTTTGCGGAACTCTTCATCGATCTTGCCGGGGACGCGGCCGTATTTCCCGCGGACGATGTCGCGGACTTCGTTGGTGACGATCTTATAGCGGCCATAGAGGACGTTGAGGGCTGCTGCCGAGCCGGTGATCTGGCTGGTCGGCGTAACCAGCGGCGGATAGCCGAGGTCGCGGCGGACGTTGGGCATTTCGGCCAGGACTTCGTCGAAGCGGTCTTCGGCACCCTGGGCCTTGAGCTGGTTATAGAGGTTGGTCAGCATGCCGCCGGGAATCTGATATTTGCGGACAGCCGGGTTGATCTGGCTGGGCATGGTCAATTTGAATTCGTCTTCCAGTTCCTTGCGGACATGCTTGAAGTGGTCGACGATGGGCCACAGGCGGTCGACATCGATGTCCGTATCATAGATGCTGTGCTGCAGGGCCATGACCATCGATTCCGTCGCCGGCTGGCTGGTGATTTCGCCGAATGGCGACAAGGCCGTGTCGATGATGTCGACACCGGCTTCGATGGCCTTCATATAGGTCATTTCACCGAGGCCGCACGTACAGTGCGTGTGCAGTTCAATAGGCACGGACAAGTGCTTCTTGAGCATGCGGATCAGATTGTATGCGTCATACGGCGACAGCAGGCCGGACATATCCTTGATGCAGATGGAGTCGACGCCCATGTCCTGCAGTTCCTTGGCGACCTTGGTGAACGATTCCATCGTATGGATAGGGCTGATGGTATAGACCAGGGCGCCCTGGACGTGGACGGATTTCGTATCTTTCGCCGCCTTGATGGACGATTCCAGGTTGCGCGGGTCGTTGAGGGCGTCGAAGACGCGGATGATGTCGATACCGTTATCGACGGCGCGGTTGACGAATTCGTAGACGACGTCGTCGGCATAATGACGGTAGCCTAAGATATTCTGGCCGCGGAACAACATCTGCAAGGGCGTCTTCTTGACGTGCTTCTTGATGGTCCGCAGGCGTTCCCACGGGTCTTCGTCGAGAAAGCGCATACACGTATCAAAGGTAGCGCCGCCCCAACATTCCAGGGCATTATAGCCGACTTCATCCATCGCTTCCAGGACCGGCAGCATCTGGCGCAGGCGCATACGCGTGGCCGCAATGGACTGGTGGCCGTCGCGAAGGACCGTTTCTGTGATTTTTACTCTTGCCATTCTATTTCCTCCAATGTTGTATTTATCTTCAAAGGTTGGATGCGAAAATCATGCGTACCATCTTATTATATCATAGTAGGCCCGGTTTTGCTATTCACATCGAGGTCATACACAGTCCGGCCCTGGCAGACACGGATATGACCAAGGGGTACCTCGTCCTGGTGCCAGGTCAGGTGCTGAGGCAGGCTCCAGCGGGCCGTCTTGACGGTAACGTTGCGATAGCCCCGGACGCGGGACGTATCGCGCCGGTTATAGCCGATGGTGATTGCCGGTTCATCGGGCAGGCTGCGGAGGAAGGACAGGAGCTGCCGGCCATAGCGATAGGTATCGACTAATTCGCCCATAGCCGGCGTGTAGGCCCCGGCCAGGACCTGCGTGTCGTCGTCGAGGTCTTCCGTGGCTTGCAGGCCCGTCCGGATGCAATTTATGCCCTGTTCCAGGAAGTGCTGCTTCATGTAGGCCGCCCGGACGACGCCTTCATGGATGGTCAAGGGCTGGTAGCGGCCGGCCCGCCAGCTGTCGGCCAGGTCCGTCCCGGCGAGGACGGCGACGGGATAGATGCGGGCCAGGTCCGGTTGGAGCCGGCAGATGGCCGCCGTCGTCCGGACCAGGCTGTCCCAGTCTTCACCGGGCAGGCCGGGCATGAGCTGGTGGCCGACGGTGAAGCCGTACTGCCGCAGGAGAGCCGTCGCCGCCACGACATCCCCTGCCGTATGGCCCCGCCGGGCCTGCTCGAGGACGGTATCGTCCATGGATTGGACGCCCAGTTCGACGCAGGTCATGCCGTACTGCTGCAGGCGCTGCAATATCTCCGGCGTAATGCAGTCCGGCCGGGTCGAACAGCGGATGGCGTCAATCGTACCGGCCTCCAAGGCTTCGTAAGCTGGCTGCAGAAGGCCTTCCTGTACCTCCCCGGGCATGGCCGTGAAACTGCCGCCGTAGAAAGCCACTTCCCAGTGGCGCGGCGTCCGGGCCGACGCCGTATAGGACGCAATGAGACGGCGCACCTCATCTGCCGACGGCAGGCCCTGATGTCCCGTAATCTGCCACTGATTACAGAAGACACAGCGGTGGGGACAGCCGATATGGGGAATGAAAATAGGGATGATAGACGTTTGCATGATGCCTCCTGTGAAAAAAAGAGGCTGTCTCATCGACAGCCTCTTTTTTTTAGTGGTTCGTGGTTCGTTGTTCGTGGTTCGTAATACTAGCCACTAGCCACTAGCCACTAATCACTAGCCACTCAAAACTCTTCGCCTTTCAAATCCATGAGCGCTGTATGGGCTGCATGTTGTTCGGCGTCTTTTTTTGTTTTTCCCGATCCTTCGCCCAGGACTTTGCCGTTGACTTTGACTTCCATGTAGAAGGTCTTGTCGTGGTCCGGTCCTTCGCTGCGGCACAGTTCGTATTCGATGTGCTGCGGGCCTTTTTGCTGGACGTATTCCTGGAAGAGGGTCTTATAGTCTTTTTCATAATGGCCGCTCTTGACCAGGTCCAGGTAGCCCTTGAGCTGGTGAAGGATGAATTTACGGGCTTCTTCATAGGAACTGTCAATATAAATCGCACCGACGACGGCTTCAAAGGCGTCGGCCATGATGCTCGGCCGCGTGCGTCCTCCCGTAGCCAGTTCCCCCTTGCCCAGGAGGATATAGTCCCCCATGTGGAACTTGGCACAGACCGAAGCCAGCGGCGTTTCGCTGACGACACTGGCCCGGGCCTTGGACAGTTCCCCTTCGGGCATGTTGGGATAATGAAGGAATAGATATTCACCTACGACCAGGTCCAGGATGGCATCGCCCAAAAATTCCAGGCGTTCGTTGTAATAGCCGTGGCTGGCCTTGTTTTCATTGGCATAGGATGAATGGGTCAGGGCCTGATCCAAAATGAGGAGATTGTGGAATTCCTTGAGGCCCAGGACCTGTATGAATTGTTCTAACTGTTGTTTTCTTTCGGTATCCATCAGGTCAGTCTTCTTTATTATTCAGCGTACTTCTTGAAGAGCAGGGTTGCATTATGGCCGCCGAAACCGAAGGAGTTGGAAATGGCGACGTTGACGTCAGCTTCTACGGCTTTATCGGGTACATAATTGAGGCCCAGTTCTTTCAATTCGTCTTCCGGTTCAACGAGGTTGATCGTCGGATGGACCTTACCAGTTTCGATGGTCATGGCGCAGGCAATGGCTTCGACAGCGCCGGCAGCGCCGAGGAGATGGCCGGTCATGGATTTCGTCGAGCTGATGAGCATGTCTTTAGCATGGTCGCCGAAGACGCGGGCAATGGCCTTCGATTCGTTGAGGTCGTTGAGGTGCGTCGACGTACCGTGAGCATTGACGTAATCGACGTCTTCCGGCTGGAGGCCGGCATCTTTGACGGCCAGAGCCATGCATTTGGACTGCTGGATGCCTTCCGGAGCCGGAGCCGTGATATGGTAAGCGTCGGCATTGCTGCCATAACCGCCGATTTCACAGTAAATGTGAGCGCCGCGTTTCTTAGCGTGTTCCAGTTCTTCCAGGAAGACGACGCCGGCGCCTTCACCCATGACGAAACCATCGCGGTCTTTATCGAAGGGGCGCGATGCATGAGCTGGGTCATCGTTGCGCGTGCTCAAAGCTTTCATAGCGGCAAAGCCAGCTACGGCACCGGGAGATACAGCGGCTTCGGTACCACCGGCAACAGCGGCGTCGAGTTCGCCGCGCTGGATCATGCGGTAAGCAGCGCCGATGGAGTTCGTGCCTGTGGCACAAGCCGTGACGACGCTGGCACAATGGCCCTGGAGGCCGAAGAAGATGGATACCTGGCCCGATGCCATGTTGGCGATCATCTTCGGTACGACGAAGGGGTTGACGCGGGACGGACCTTTCGCGAACAAGCCTTTGTACAAGTTGTGGAGCGTTTCCATACCGCCAATGCCCGTGCCGATGATGGTGCCGATGCGGTCGCGGTCTTCTTCATCCAGATTGATTTTGGAATCGTCAAGAGCCAGTTTGGCAGCAGCTACGGAGAACTGCGTGGACGGGTCCATATGGCGGGCTTCTTTACGGTCGATGCCGTAGTCAGCGGGGTTAAAATCTTTGACTTCGCCGGCAATGCGGGCAGCATATTCAGTTGCGTCAAAGTGGGTAATGGGGCCGATGCCGTTTTCGCCGTTGAGCAGGGCATTCCAAAAAACATCTTTGCCGATGCCAACAGGAGAAATGACACCTAACCCTGTAATTACTACGCGTTTTTCCAAAGTTTTCACCTCATTATAAAAAGTAACGTACTATCAGCCGGGAATGGCTTCCATTTCCCGTTTGATGTTGGCAAATATATCCTTGACCGGCAGGATGTCGTGGATTTCCATCATGCGCCTGCCGGAAAATACCAGACCTGTTTCGACATCGCCCTGCTGAGCCCGCGTCAATGCCCGGATGATGCAGTATTTATGACTGCACTTCTTGAGACACTGGTCACACGTTTCCGGCTTCGGTGCCGTCCCCAGGAGGATCCGTTCGGAGAAAGGCGTGCGGATAGCCTGGCCGGGAAGACCGACAGGACTGTGTACGAGGATATAGTCTTCCGGTTTATTGGCCCGGAGATAGACTTTCTTCAATTCTTCTGAACCATTCGATTCGACGCTGGCAGCGAAACGGCTGCCCATCTGGACGCCATTGGCGCCGAGGCGGAGCATTTCCGCAATGTCTTCACCATGCAGTACCCCGCCGGCACCGATGACAGGGATGTCAACGGCAGCGCGGACTTCCGGCACGATGAGGCGGCTCGAACGGTTGGTCCCCAAATGCCCGCCTGCTTCAGCTCCTTCGACGACGACGGCCGAAGCACCCAGGGATTGGGATATTTTAGCTAGTTTGGCAGAAGACACAATAGGGACAATAGGCGTGCCCGATGCTTTGCCCCAGGCGAACATGTCCCGGGAAAAGCCTGCGCCTGCCACAACCAGATCGATTCCTTCTTCAATAGCAGTGGTCACGATGCCCTTGAATTCACGGGCTGCAACCATTACGTTTATACCTATGATTCCATGAGGAGACAATTTTCTGGCTAACTTAATTTCATGTCGCAATTCGTCAAAAGGCATGCCAGATGCCGCAATAAGGCCGATACCGCCTTCATTGGCCACGGCTGCAGCCAGCCGGGCTGTGGATAAACGGATGGCCATGCCGCCCTGAATGATTGGCACCTTTGCTACGAGCTTACCTATTCTTAATTCTGGCAGCTTCACTCTGTTTTCCTCCATTCAAGATACCGGGAGGGGAAGACATGCAACATGCCTCCCCCTTCGGGCTCTTATTGCGTACTTACGCTTTCTTTTCCTTTTCAATGTAATCAACTGTATCTTTGACAGTTTTGATTTTTTCAGCCACATCATCAGGGATTTCGATATTGAATTCTTCTTCGAAAGCCATGATAAGTTCAACAATGTCCAAGGAATCAGCGCCTAAATCATCGATGTAAGCAGCGTCCATTTTGACTTCTTTTTCGTCAACGCCTAACTGTTCAACAACAATGCTCTTAACTTTTTCAAAAGTATCCTGTTCGCTCATGTCCATTCACCCCCTTTCAGTGGAGTATGCTTTTTGTATTACATTACCATGCCGCCGTCTACGTTGAGGGTCTGGCCGGTAATATAGCTGGCATCGTCTGATGCCAGGAACAAGACGGCCTTGGCCACTTCTTCCGGCTGGGCGACGCGGCCCATGGGAATGGTCTTGACCATGGCATCGACGGCGTCTTCGCCGAGGACAGCCGTCATATCCGTGGCGATGCATCCCGGTGCTACGGCATTGCAGCGGATATTGCGCGAAGCCAGTTCTTTGGCTACGGACTTGGTGAAGCCAATGAGGCCGGCTTTGGCAGCGGCGTAATTGGCCTGGCCGGCATTGCCCGTTTCGCCGACGACAGACGTAATGTTGATGATCGAACCACTGCGCTGTTTCATCATCAGCCGCGATACGGCCTTGGTGCAGTGGAACGCCCCATTGAGGTTGGTATTGAGGACGGCCTGCCAGTCTTCTTCTTTCATGATCATGAGCAGTCCGTCGCGGGTGATGCCCGCATTATTGACTAAGATATCGACGCGGCCCAGTTCTTTCTTGACGGCCTTCACCATGTCGGCTACGGCTTTTTCATCAGAGACGTCGCACTGGATGACCATGGCCTGAGCGCCTTTTTCTTCGATGGCCTGCTTCGTTTCTTCAGCAGCCTTCGTATTGCCAGCATAGATGATGGCTACACTGGCACCGGCTTCAGCCAGGGCGATGGCTACGGCGCGGCCGATGCCGCGGGAGCCGCCGGTGACGATAGCAGTTTTCCCTGTTAAGTGCATTTTATCGAACCTCCTGGAAAAATTCAAGCGTTTTCTGTAAGGAAGGGATATCTTCTACATTTTCGCTGTGGATTTTGCGGTCGATTTTACGGTTAAAACCGCAAAGGGTCTTGCCCGGGCCGACTTCGACGAAGGTTTCAGCGCCGAAAGCCTGCATGGTCTTGGTGCAGTCGATCCAGAGGACCGGGCTGGCAGCCTGTTTGACCAGGTTGGCCTTGATATCGGCAGCCGATGTTTCGATCTGGCCGTTGACGTTGGCTACGACGGGGATTTTGGCATCGGAAATGGTAATGTCGTCAAGGACTTCGGCCAACCGTTTGGCAGCCGGTTCCATGAGCGTGCTGTGGAAAGGAGCGCTGACGTGGAGGAGGATAGCCCGTTTGGCACCGGCTTCCTTCATGGCAGCGGCAGCTTCTTCGACGGCTTTGGTACTGCCGGCGATGACGATCTGGCCGGGGCAGTTGAAGTTGACGGCCTGGACCGTGCCGCCCTGGGCCGAAATCTGAGCACAGATGTCTTTGATCTTATCTTCAGCCAGGCCCAGAATAGCGGCCATGCCGCCTTCACCGAGGGGTACAGCTTCCTGCATGAACTGGCCGCGGAGGCGGACCGTGCGGACGGCGTCAGCAAAGGTCAGGGCGCCGGCAGCGACGAGGGCCGAATATTCGCCGAGACTGTGGCCGGCAGCGATGTCCGGTGTCAGTCCTTCCTGGGCGAGGACGCGGCAGCAGGCCGTGCTGGCCGTCAGGATAGCCGGCTGTGTATTATAGGTCTTCATGAGTTCTTCATCGGGACCTTCAAAGCAGAGCTTGGTCAGGGAGAAACCCAAAGCGTCGTCGGCTTCTTCAAAAAGCTGTTTGACAACGGGATATGCGTCGTATAAATCCTTGACCATCCCAACTTTCTGGGCACCCTGGCCGGGAAAAACAAATGCCTTTTTCATCATCAGTCACACCTCTCGTAATAATTAATACCACTTCATAACTAAACCAGCCCACGTCAGACCGGCCCCAAAACCAGCGAGGGTGATGATATCGCCCCGCTTCATGCGGCCCTGGCGGTTCGCTTCATCCATGGCAATCGGAATGGATGCGCCTGACGTATTGGCATATTTGTCGATATTCACGAACACCTTTTCCATCGGCAGGTGGAGCCGTTTAGCCGCCGATTTGATGATGCGGATATTGGCCTGATGCGGGATGAGGAGATCGATGTCTTCATGATCCAGCCCGGCCCGTTCCAAAGCCCGTTCCGCTGTACGGCCCATAACCTTGACGGCGAATTTATAGACTTCCTTGCCATCCATCTTGATGAAAGTCAGGTGTTTGGCCCGCGCTTCATCGGTCGGCAGGATGGCGACGCCGCTGGACGGAATGTTCAAGTATTTGCCGCCGTTGCCGTCGGCACCCATATCGGCACCGAGGACGCCATAGCCTTCCGGTACGGGGCCGAAAACGGCCGCACCGGCACCGTCACCAAAGAGGACACACGTGTTGCGGTCCGTCAGGTCCAGGAAACGGCTGAGGATTTCAGCACCGATGACCAGGACGTGGCGGCACATGCCCGTTTCGATATATTGTGCCGCCGTAATGGCGCCATAGGCAAAGCCTGAGCAGGCAGCATACAAGTCAAAGACAGCGGCGTTCTTGGCGCCGAGGTTCTTCTGAACGATGCAGGCCGTCGAAGGGATGGTCATATCCGGCGTCAGCGTGCAGACGATGATCATATCCAGGTCTTCGGCTGTAAGCTGGGCCATTTCCAGGGCCTGTTCGGCTGCACGGGTGCACATGTCCGACGTATTCAGTCCGTCTTCAGCAAAATGACGTGTCTTGATCCCCGTACGACCTTGAATCCATTCGTCAGATGTATCGACGAGCTTTTCCATATCTGCATTGGTCACGATTTTATCCGGTACATAATGACCGGTACCCAATACACCAGCTGAATTAGCTTTCACTATCATACTGTTCTACCTCTTCTTCCTCTATACTTTTACGAATATGGCCGACGACGTCTCGTTCTGCAACTTCTCCGGCGACGCGGACGGCGTTCTTGATGGCCTTGGCTTTCGAACTGCCATGACAGATGATAAAGCTGCCATCGACACCGAGCAGCGGTGCGCCGCCGTATTCGGTGAAATCAAGTCGTTTCTTCAGCGATTTCAGGGCCGGGTAGACCGCCAAGGCCCCTAATTTAGCGATGAAGCCACTCTGTTTGATCGTATCTCTGACCAGGCGGATGATGAACATAGCCATGCCTTCGCCAAATTTCAAGATGACATTGCCGACGAAGCCGTCACAGACGACGACATCGACCGTTCCTTTCGGTATATCTCTCCCTTCTACGTTACCATAGAAAGAGATAGTTTTCAAATTTTTCAGCATAGGATACGTCTTTTGGCAGAGTTCATTGCCTTTCGACGCTTCCTCGCCGATGTTCAGCAAGCCGACGGTCGGCTTTTCGACGCCCAGGATATACTTGGCGTAGTGATAGCCCATGATAGCCCCTTCAACGAGGTGTTTCGGCTTGCTATTGGCATTGGCCCCGGAATCGAGGAGCACCGTAATGCCCTTCTTCGACGGGATAGGTGTCGCGATGCACGGCCGGTCAATACCTTTGATGCGTCCCAGTCCAAAAAGGGCTGCCGTTACAGCGGCACCGGTGCTGCCGGCGGCGACGACAGCATCACAGAGGCCGTCTTTGACCAGCCGCGTCGCTACGACGATAGATGCGTCTTTCTTGCGGCGGATGGCCTGGGCCGGATGTTCGCCCATTTCGATGACTTCGCTAGCGTGTACGATGGACAGGCGGTCGCTTTCTTTAGCACCGTATTTGCTCAGTACGCCGCGTATTTTCTTTTCGTCACCTACCAGGACGACATCAAAATCATATGCTTTGACGGCCTCTACGGCACCGAGGACGATTTCCTCGGGTGCGTAATCACCGCCCATAGCATCTACAGCTATTTTCATTCTATTACCGCTCCATTATTCCAAAGATTCTATGATAAATTTTGCCCGGAATACTTCTTTTCGCATCTTCCGGATGGTAACCCATACGTAGTATTTCTGGTCGCGCTGGCGCATGACTTCGGCCTTGGCGATCAGTTTGTCGCCTACAGTGACGGGCTGTTTATATTTAATATTGGCTACGGCTGTAATGCAGACAGGAAGATTCAATACCGTCCGCGCCAGGGAACTGGCCTGGGCATACAGGCACTGGGAACGCACGATGTGCGCTTCGTCGACCATATCGTCTGTTGCCGTCATGATTGAAATGGCATTCTTGCCGATGATACAGTCTACGAGCTCCCCAACGACAGGGGCGTTACGCAGTTTCGGCTGCGCCGCTTCTGCCTTCTGGCGGATGCGGATACGCATTTCGGGGATTCCCAAGGCCATGCGGTCCAAGCGGATAGTAGCCACGCTGACGGAAAATTCTTCAGCCAATTCTTCGTCGTTTATAAAAGGATTTTCTTCAATCCGCTTCTTTAATAAAGCATGTCGCTTATCTCTCGCTATACGAACCATTTCATTCACCCTTGAAATTATTACCAAGTACTAACAGCACATACAACTAGAGATTATATAATGTTTTGGCAAATTTGGCAAGGAAAATAAAAAAGTATGCTTTCATTCCATTCATCTCATTGAATTGCCGAAAGCATACTTAATCACTCCTTAGTATTTATCGAAATCCATTTCGTTCAATACATCACGCAGTTTTTCCAGTTCTTCCTTGGTCATGGTAATACCCTTGGTCATGGCCTGATAATCCGGATCCCACGAGCGGAGGTCGAATTTCGGTGCCCGATTATTCCAGCTGATGTACGTCAGTTCTTTGCGCCAGCCGTCTTTATTTTCCGACAAAGTGCCGCAAATGTCTTCGATATTGAAATTTAACTGTGCCATTGTATACCTCCCAATAGGTGTTCTATCACCTGTGTTGTCATTTTTTCAGGTTAACGCTATAACCCAATTATTTTATATAATAGCAAATATGAGCTGTATGTCAATACAGCAGATTCGCCAATTATGTCAAGCTTTTTTTGACTTTTTATCCATGCATTTTATGCCGCTTGAAGAGGCCGCCATGTGCTTCACTGATATCGAAGACTGATACGAAGGCGTTGGGGTCGACGCCGGTGATGGCATCGCGTATCTTGGTGATCTCCAGGCGCGACACGACGCAGTAGAGGATCATCGTCTTTTCCCGCTTGTAAGCGCCTTCGCCGTTGATGAGGGTCACGGCGCGGCCCATGTCCCTGGTCAGGCAGTCGGCCACTTCGTCGTGCTTGCCCGTGACGATGAGCATGCCCTTCATTTCATCGAGACCGTTGGTGACGACGTCGATCATCTTATAGGCGATGAAGTATGCCACCAGGGAATACATGGCGCTGTCCCAGGAAAAGACAAAGCCCGAACTGCCCAGGATGAAGAGGTTGAAGAACATAATCGTTTCGCCGACGGAAAAAGGCGTGCGCCTGTCGGCGATGATGGCCAGGACTTCCGTCCCGTCCAGGGAACCGCCCCAGCGGATGATGAGGCCCACGCCGAGGCCGATGATGATGCCGCCGTAAATGGTCGACAAGAAAGGATCCGACGTGACCCGTTCGTAATGGATGAACGTGCTCCACCCGGACAGGCAGAGGATGGAAAAGAGCGAAGATATGGTGAAAAAGGCACCTATCTTCTTATAGCCAAAGATAAAGAAAGGAATGTTCAGAATGATGATGAACACACTGAAACTGATGCCTGTCACCTGCGCCGCCATGAGGGCAATGCCGACGACGCCGCCGTCGATGACGTGGTTCGGGACCAGGAAGACGTCCAGGCCGATGGTGTAGATGAGAGCGCCAAAGGCCAGGCCCAGGGCACGCAAGATGTATTTCATATTTTTTCTCCTCGTTGTTTCGCTAAATAACGGCGGCCGATGATCCAGGCGACGAAGTCATCGACCGGTTCTGGCGGATATTGGAAGGACAGTGGCACAAAACGGCGCCAGCCCTTGCGCGGGGTATATTTAAAATAGAGCTTGCGCCCTTCAACAGTGGTGAATTTTTCATCTGTCAGGGAAAAAGTGATATCCCTGTGGCTCCTGGCGATCCACTGCTCGACCAGGGGCTGCAGCTTTTTATGATTGGTCCCATCGCCCATGACGATATGGGAAAAAGGATGGTTTTCATAAACGTGACTCAAATAGTCGCCCAGTTCCGGCGTCGGCACGATGGCCTTCGTGACCAGACTGCCATCATCGGCGACGACAGCAGTCCCCGTCTTTTCCGAACCAGGGTCAATGGCAAAGATCAAAATAACTCCTCCTGTTATCGGCGTTGCCGCATTACGGCACACCTAAGTTATAGGGGCGACCCCGTGGGGCGCCCGTTTACGTGGCTAGTGGCTAGCGGCTTGTTTTTATCCCCATCATTCGTCGGCTTCTACGCGGATGTCGATCTGCAAGGGGCCGGCCGTGTAGGTATTGGCTTCGGTAACGGCTTTGAGGACGATATCGGCGCCGCTGTGATTCTTTATCTTGTTGATGGTCTCGAACATTTCCGCAGCCGTCAGAGCCCCGACATTGCCTGTCAGCGGGTCTGGCAGGAGGCCTTTGGCCTGGGCCTGCTGATTGACGTTATGGAGGAAACGCATGACCTGCAGTTCGGCATTGCCCGACAATTCCTGGGCCGTCAGCCGTTCTTCGTAGACGACATCGCCGCGGTGATAGATGAGATTATTGTCATACATTTCGACGTGGACCAGGGCCGGTTCGCCGAGCATGATGTTGCCGGCGGCGATGATGCGGAGCAGTTTCTGCGACTTCCCGGCTTTCTGCAGGGCGTCGACAGTAGCGTTGAATTCGTCTGGCGCAATATAGAGGAGGACCGTATTTTCATCGCGGACGCCGAGATGACGGCAGATCATGGTATTGGTCTGGCTCATGGCCCGGCTCAGTTCTTCCCGCGTCTGGGCCTGGCTCAGGCCGCCATTGAGGACGTTACTGGACAGGACTTCGCCGACGCGGAAGACGACCGTCCCTTCGCGAATATTGGTCATCGTTTCATTGAGCAGCTTGATGCGCTTGTCGAGGACGTCGATGGTGCCCATCATCTTCTGCTTCGTTTCTTCCAGCATAGCTACGTCCTGACGGGCCTTTTCACTATCGGCCAGGGCCGAGTCGCGTTGCTTTTTGGCTTCGTCCATGGCAACCTGGATGACCGTCAGTTGGCGGGCCTTGTCGTCGCGGGCGGCCTGGGCCTGCTGCAGGTCCAGCTGAGTCGTCCGGATTTCTTCATTCTTGCCGTCCAGCTGTTCCTGCTGCTTCTTCAGGAGTTCTTCATTGGAAGCGATGAGCTCGTTCTTGTCGTCCAGTTCCTTGCCCAGGTCCTTGGCCTGCTGCAGCAGTTCGTCCCGCTGTGCTTCGAGCTGGGCCTTCTGCATCTGCAACTGGTGCATACCGAACAAGGCGATGCGGACGTTTTCCGACAAGATAGACATGACGCCTAAGGTGATGACGGCAATGCTGATACCCGTCAGGATGGTGACCAGGATGGACGTATACTTCGGCCGCAAACCGAATAATTTAATTTTCCGTTTCCCTACACGGGAGCCGATCTTATCGCCGAGATAGGCAATGATCCCGCCCATAACAGACAAGACGATCAGCATGACCCATCCATATTCCATAAGACACCACCTTTGCTCATTCCTTTATATCATTATATTATAGCCCATAACTACCGTGTACTGCAAGGGCCGTCCTGCCCTAGTCGTTAGCAGCTGGCTGTTAGCCCCCAGCCTCTTAAAAGGGGGCTGTCGCACGAGGGTTTCTACCATTATGCGAGGCCCCTTTCGCTTTATAGTTTGTAGCACAGAGTTTGTAGTTTGCAGTAAATGGCTTTAAATTTAGAACCATTCGCTAAAAACTACAAACTGCAAACTTAATAGTCGCCGCCACCCGTAAAACGGGTGGCTCGGCTGACGGCTATAAGCCTTTGTTGC
>OBJO01000208.1_pt1 | contig 27965 bp, 29 predicted proteins | sample 1481741 | NCBI WGS metagenome assembly OBJO01 (sample SAMN06140803, study PRJEB22556) | human gut metagenome | host: Homo sapiens | place: China: Beijing | collected 2014 | reverse complement strand
GTAGGAAATTCGGCCACGGCGCTTAGACTTCTTGGAGCTGGGGCGACTGAGCGACATCCACTCGATGACGTCGCGGAGCACCTCGTTGGTGAACTTGACGCCGTTCAGCAGCGAAGTGCGCGAAGGATCGAAGAGGTGCGTGCGAAGCGGCTGCAACTCAAAGGTGTGAAACAGCGAGTCCGAACTCTCGTCCTCACCCAACCGCAACTTGTCGGTGGTTCGGCGAGAACGGCCAATGACTTGCTGAGATTCCGGCCTGCGACCGTTGTAAAGCATGTCGAAGAGGAGTTGCAGGGATTCGTGGACATACGTCCCTTTGCGAGCCTCTTCGGTTTCTAGGTCCAGCTGCTCCAGATCCCGAAGCCGGTCGAGGCTGTAGCCGAGCCGGTAGGCATCTGAGCCCATTGGGGCGTACCCAAGCTCGGGTCTCGCCTCGATGTAGAACAAGAACAGGAGCCGGTACATGTACCGGAGACATTCCCGCGACAGCTGCTCGGCGATTTCGGTGCCGTAGACCTTCTGCTTGCTGACCTCGCGCTTGTACTCGACAGCGGCATTACCCAACCGCTCGATGCACGCCTGCAGGGCGTACTTGAGGTCCTCGGAGACCTCGAAGGCATGCTTGTGCGAGTTGTCGTCGAGGGAGTCGAGAAGCGGTGCGCCATCTGTCGGCACCAGACAATCGCGATGAAGAATCGCCGCTACGATATCGAGGGTGGCCGCCTCGCGACGCCCGAGGATCTCTTCGAAGTCGAATCGGAGGAGTCGCTGCTCCGCCCACTTGGAGCGCTCCAAGAGCCAGAGATCCGTCTCACCAAAGACCAGAACGAACCGAGGCGGCTCATCGAGATTGAAGGCTTCCGTGACGAGATCTTCGATCCTCGTCTCGGACTTCGGCGGCTGGAGGTCGTCCTCGTGGAGGTCCTTGCCGATTTTACGAAGTTGCTCGGGCAGTAGCGGCAGCGCCAGTGTCGGGCGATCATCCTCCAGCAGACCGATCGCCGGCATGCACCAAAGCATTGGAGAACCATCCGGACGAACAATGCTCGTCAGAAGCGGCACGTGACCGCAAGGGAGCTCCTCGGCAGAGGGGCGCGCCGTGTACCCGAGAGCATGGAGTATCGACGAGGCGGCTGCCGCATGGGCAGCGATGCGTGCGGAGACTTCCTTCGACCGCGCCATCCGCTCCCGGTAGCGGAAGAACGCGAGATGCTCGTTGCTCAGCGCTTGGGGAGGCGTGCGCGCGGGCTGCGCCCCGGGATCGTCTTGGGCGGTTTCCTTCTGTGCTTCCGCGTCCTCGCGCCACTTCTTCAGCAGCGGTTTGAGGTCTCCAGCAAGGATGGCAGCCAAATAGTGCTGGGTGAAGAACTCGTTATGATTCTCGATTCCGAGAAACGTGTCGCTCATCCGGCGCCCCCGTAGCCAGCCTCTGCCCGTAGCGCCGCGATGACCTGGAGGAAGGGCGCCGGCTCCGTGGTCATCGAGTCCTGGATCCACTCGAGATAGCGGTCGAAGATTCGATTCACCCGGCGTGTTCTACGGTCTTTGTCTGCTTGCTTCTTGCCACCCTGGCCCTCGAAGTCCAGCTCGAGCTGAGTGAGCTGACGTTTGCGGAGGGCTTCGAGGCGGTCAAGCTCTGCTTGCAGCTCCACGTTGATCCGCTTTTCGAACTCGTCTCGGCGCACCAGCATGGCCTCACGTGCTCGCTCAACGGCGATCGGCACGAGCGATTGCAGTTGAGCTAGGTCGACCGGATCCTTGCGGTTCGGGTGTTTGCGCCTGCCGAGTGCAAGACGGGCTGCGAACTCGCCAAAATCCTCCAACTCAGCAAAGTCACCATCCCGGAATCGGGCGGTGTACCAGCGATGCACAAGCGGTTGACTGCGGCGATTCGGGATGAGGCCTGAGACGACCACCGCGAATTCGTCTTTGGCCAGACCTTCAAGAAGGCTGATGACCGGCGCGGTATGGCGGCCGAAGGCGGCCCGCCCTTTGTCGTTGCACCACTGCACTACGGGATTCAGCGGCCACAGGTACTGGAGCCGGGGCCAGGTATTCTCCTCTCGCCGCGCCTCCGCGATCTGCCGCTGCATCTCGTCCTTGCTCGGCGAAAGCACGACGACACCGTCCGCGGGAAGAATCTCTCGTGGCAGCTTGTTGAACCGACGACGTAGCTCCAGCGCCGGCTTGCGGGCGCGCCGAGCCTCCTCGGAGTCCTCCGGCATGGTCAGCTCGATGAGCCGGTCGTCGGTGAGGATCTTGTGTTGAACCCCTTCTACATCAGCGAGCCGCTCGAGCGCGGTGCGAACGTACTCGAAGTCACTAGAGAATAGACTCAGCGGAGCCTTGGGAGCGGTTGCGGAGGTGAGCTCTTCGATCCCGCCACCAAGAAGCAGTGCCAACAGGTCCACGGGGGCATCGCCACCAAGTTGTTCCGCGAAGGCGTCCACCCCGATGTTGTCTTCGATGGCGGTGGCTGTGATCTGCTCCTGCTCGTCGATGTCAAAGACTCCCATGAGAGCGGACGGGTCACCGATGTTCTTGGTGGCTTCCTTGTCGCGCTCGATGAGGAGTTCCAGGATACGGGTGTCACCCTTGATCTCCGGGTTCGTCGTGTCGGTGAGCAAGTAGTAGATCTCGGGCGCATGCTCCTGGCCATAGCGATCGATGCGGCCGTTGCGCTGCTGAAACAACATTAGTGACCAGGGAATGTCGAAATGAATGAGCCGGTGGCAGAGGTAGTGAAGGTTGAGCCCCTCCGCGGCAACGTCGGAGGCGAGTAGCAGCCGAACCTTGGATTTGAGCTTGCCAAAGTCCTCGACGATGGCTTGCTGGTCCATATCGGATCCGCCATGGAGGACCTGGACTTGGTCGGGTTTGAGCTTGAGGTCCTCCGAGAGCTGCGCTTCGAGGAACCTCAGGGTTTCAATGCGCTCCGAGAAGATGACCAGACGATCGTCCTTCTTGCTCTTCTGCCAGCCCGACTTTTTGATGACCTGCTTTAGCTTGTGGTACTTGCTGAAAGCGTCGGCATCAATGGCGGAGACCGCATCCGAGAGCTCCTGCAGGTCCTCGATGTCTTTGGCGAACTCGTTGGCGTCCTTTCTCGCCTGAAGTCGCGAAATTCGCCCCTCTATGGTCTGCTTGCACGCGGCCGGACTACTGAACAGCGCCTTCTCAAGGGTGGTCTTGAACAGCATGCCACCGTGCTTCTGCTGGTCCAGCTTCGTGAAGCTGAGGTTGACGAGCTTCGCGAAGGCGACATCTTCGGCACCGGAGGCCTGGGCGAACGCCTTGGCGATCACTCGATCGGGGAATGCCTTGCCCATCTGCTCCTGAACGTCTGACTTGAAGCGACGAACGAAGAGACCTTCGATGTCATCCTTGGTGTAGCTGTCGGGGTTGGCGATCGCAGTTGGGTCGAGCATGTTCATCAAGCTCGCGAAGCTGCGTGCTTTTCCGTCGTGAGGTGTGGCGGAGAGCAGGATGAGCGCATCGGATCGCTCTGCGAGAATCTCGGCGACACGGGCCCGTTGTGAGCGTTGAGTGCCACGAGCCGCGACGTTGTGTGCTTCGTCGATGACGATGATGTCCCACCATGCACTCTCGACGTGGGTCCTGAAGGCGTTGTCCTGCTTCAGGGTGTCGATGGAGATGATGGCCTTATCGTAGTGATAGAACGGGTTGTGGTTGGTGGGGATGTGCTGGCGCACTCGCTGAAGCCCCACCGAGTCCAGACGGACCAACGGGATCGAGAATCGACACCACATTTCCTTCTGGAACTGCGTGAGCATGCTCTTGACCGTCGCGACAAGGATCCGCTTCCCGCGCCCGCGACGGATGAGCTCGGACATCAGAATGCCCGCCTCGAGGGTCTTTCCCAGACCGACGGCGTCGGCGATGAGAATGCGCTGGCGGGTCTTGCTAAGCGCGAGCCGCGCGGGGACGAGCTGATAGTCCATGACGTCCATTGCCGCGCCATGGCCGATGTGGAGCTCAGGCCCCGTTGGCGGGACATCCCGCAGGAAACTCTCCATGTAGAGGAGAGAGTCTCGATGCCCTGGCGACCTGTCCGCTTCAAGGCGCGTCTCCGCCGCGTCGATGACCTCGATGAATGGCTCGTACTCTTCGAGGAAAATGGCGTCCTGGTCACGAACGATCTCGGACACCCCGACGACGTGGTAAGAGTTCTTGCCGTTACTGGTACGGTTTACTTGAAGCACTCGCCACAGGGCGTCGCGCACCAGGATCTGAGCACCGGGAGCAATCGTCTGGGCCATGGTCATCGCGTACCTCCCGAACGAGTAACCACGAACTCAGCGGATGCTCCAGACAGCCCGGCCACCGTCTCGCGGAGCTCGGCTGCTAGGCGCTCCCACAGCGCCGACATCTCCGACGCGAGCTTCCCCGCAGACAGGCACTTGTCCCGCACCGGGTCGAAGGCAACACCCCGTCGCCGCACCCTGTTCGTGTCGGTTCTACATCCGGACATTCGCGCCCCCCAAAGAGCAGCTAGATAGCTGAAACGCCAAGCCATTCTAGCGGCGCAATGCCCATTCTGTCACGCCTGGCGCCGAGCCTCGTGAGAACGAGCGCCCTCGCAACCTACGCCCGGTGAGCAAGTGCGGCGCACTTCTCGGGGATCCACAGCAACGACAGCACCGCGCGAAGCTGTGGGATGGCCATGGCGTACTCGTGGATATCGGCGGAGCCGTGCAGATCGCAGGCATCGATCCAGGCGGCCGCGTCTACGGCATCGGACTCCGCGGCGAGCTCGCCGCGGGCGAAGTAGCTGTGGGCGAGCGACCACGGAAGGAGTCGCTGGCCACGCCCGATCCTCGGCCAGAAGCTCTCGCTGCGAACGGCCCAGCGGACGACGCCGCGCTGTGAAAGGACGACGGCGCAGCGTTCGGAGGTGAGCTCCGTGAAGCGAATGGCGGTGGCCACGGGCGACGTGCCGAATTCTTCGGCAAGCTGGACGATGGGCTCGAGGGTTACGGGCGACACCTCGCAGCGGCGACGCACGGTGCGCTCCGGCAGGAGGAGCTCGGCGGCGAAGGCGTTGGCTTCGACTTCGCGGAGTTTGCCGAGATCGTTGAGGTCTTTGGCTTCGCAGAGGTCGACGGCGGTGTCGTGCTGGAGCACGAAATGCCCGAGCTCATGGGCGAGGCTGAACCGGCGCTGGCCGGGGTGGTCGTGGCGATCGGATAGCCGGATGATCCCGCGCGAACCGACGCGCGTAAGGCGCGCGATTGCGCCGCCAAGCGGGCCGTCGACCACCTGCAGGCCGCTGGCGAGGGCGAGCTCTTCGACCGGAATGGGCTCAGAACCTCGGATGCCCCATCGGCGCAGCAGCGCGTCGGCGGCGCGTCGCGCGCGGCGGACGCAGAGCTCGCGGTCGGTCACGCGCCGGCGCCTCCGCTCGAGTCTTCTGCCTGCGCCTCCAGGTCGGCGAGCAGGGTTCGCAGGTCGTCGTCGCTCTCGGTCGACAGGTCGCGCTGGCGGTACTGCACGGCGAGCTTGCCGCCGAAGCTGTCGGCGAGCTCAGCGAGGCGCGCGAGCACGGCCTCGCGGGACATGGCGGCGATCCTTGCTGGCACCGAGACGGCGCGCCGGTTTGCGTCGGCGGCGTCGCGGAGGGCGCGGCGGCGGGCTTCTGCCAGAACGGTCTCGGTGTGGGTTGCCAGCTCGCGGAGGGCCGCCTTGCCGCGGGGCTGGTCGAGTTCGTGCTCGGCTTGCTCGCGCTCCGCTTCCGAGAGCTCGGTTACCAGCTCGTCCACGTGGTCGAGGTCGTCGGGCTTCTTGGTGGTCATGACTGGCTCCGCAGGGTCTCGGCGATGTCGTGGCGCAGGTCCTCGGGCAGGGTGGCGACCATGCCGGCGAGGCGTTCGCGCGCTCGATCGTACTCTTTGATCGACAGGTAGGCATGCTCGGCCGCTTCGGCGCGCTTGCTGACGCCGTCGGCGTAGGCATCGAGCAACGCGGTGACGTGGTGGTCGCGGCGATCGGCGGCGATGCCGTAGAGGGGCAGGAGTACGCGCCGCGCCAGGTCGCGCAGCGCGGTCAGCCGCGCGGGCGCCGCGTGTGGGGCGGCGTCGTGGAGCGGCGCGGCGTTGTCGTCCTGCAGCTCGAGCCCGGCGCGCGGGAATGACCGTTCGTGTCGGCGGAAGTTGCCCACGCGGGAACGGATGACGCCGCGAAGGTGGCCGGCGAGCGAGCACGCAGCGGGGCTCCATGGGCGGTCGCCGAGTGCGGTGTCGGAGATGGCGTCTTGCGCCAGGTGCTGCGCGAAGTCGGGATCGACGCGCACGCCTGACCGGGCGAGGCCGTGCGCGAGTCGCTGCGCGTACAGCAGCGCGCCGCGCTGAACCTCCGCGGTCAGCTCGCGCTCGAGCGCGTCCAGGTATTCGATTTGCGCTTCAGGGGCGACTGCGTTCGAGCTGCGAGGCATCGCGGTCGGCGCACATTACGCACCAGCACCGACATTGGTTTGCTGCCGCTGCGCCGACCACAGCGGGAGTGGTCGCGTTTTCAAACTGCTACGCGCCGCGATGTGATCGTGGTCGCCACGACATGCGCAACGAGCGCGGCTGCGATCGACCTTCGAGATGGATGCGGGCGCGGTGCAGTGGACCAACACCGGTGCTAGCGCTCATTCGGAACGGCATCATCGCGCCGCTCGCAAGCCGCATATCCCGAATGATCGCGCGGCCCCGCCAGGCGCTCGAAGCGACCGCGCAGGCTTTCGGAGGACCATCCGGGTAGGCATTCTCGAGCGGGACACAATCGCTGGCGCGCGGCTCAGTCCCACCATGCGGACAGGACCCGCATGCCCGACGCCGGGACCGGGCCCGCGGGCGGCTGGCTGCGGAACCAGCCCTCGATGATCTCATCCGGCTCGAGTGTCGCCAGCCAGCTTTCGACTTCGGCCGCGCTGGCCGAGGTCAATAGATAGATGCACTCCGAGAACGGCCACTCGCCCTGGCCTTCCATGACCTCCGAGATCTCGACGACCACGTCTTGAACTTCCGGGCGGTCGCGCGCGGCGCGCAGTACTTCATAGAAATGGTCTATGCCCGGATGCTCGAGCAGGTTGCAGCCGATCGACCCGAGGTCTTCGTTTCCTTCGAAGAAGTTCTCGAGCGAGACCACGGGCGCGGGCGTGGTGGCGTCGGTGACGTCGCCCTGGGCCTCGATCTTCTTGATGAGCGCGGCGAGCTGGTCCACGACGCGAGGGTAGCAACGGCGCGGGTGACATCTGCAGCTCAAGGTCGCGACTGACATGCGGCCGCGAAAAAAGATCGAGAAAACGACATCGGCGATCCAGAGAACTGGCGAGTCGTGAGCACTACCTTGTGAGGGCGCGAAGGCGCGACGTCGGATGGCGTGCTGGCCCTCACCTGGAGGCACACGCATGTCGGATCTTGCATTCAACGTCAATGGAGAGCGCTTCGCGCTGCCGGCTGAGGCCGAGCTGTGGCGCGTGCGGCGGTTCAAAGCGTCGGGGCGTGGGACGCCGGAGGTGGTGTTCGATCGCGCCGGGCTGCCGCTCACGGTGCCGGTGGACACGGACATCGCCGCGTTTCGCCGGCTGGTCGACGGGCAGCCGGGGCGCTATCGGCTCGATCCGATCGACAGTGACCACAAGGCTGTCGAGGGCGGACAGGCGGCGTATCTGCAGATTGCCGAGCAAGCGTATAGCCAGGCGTCGGCCGGCACGGTCGCCCCGCCGGCCGGGCGGCAGGATGACCTGATTCGCGACCTGGTCCGCGTCAACGCCGACATGGTCAAGCAGATCGCGGACCGCTTCGCGATGGTGATGGAGTCGGCGGCGACGCTGCTGCGCGCGGCGGATGGCGCCGGGCTGCCGGCTCGCGAGCCGATCGCCGCCCAGGTGCAGGACGACGACGAGGAGGACGACGACGAGCCGCGCAATGCAGCGGGCTCGGAGCTGTCGCAGCTGCTTCAGGGCGTGTTGCCGCTGGTGCAGATGGTGGTCGCGCAGAAGCTCGGCCAGACAAGCCGGCCCACGCGGAACGCGCGGCCTGCGCCGGTAGCGGACGACGAGCGCGACGACGAGCACGACGACGCAGGCGACGACGACGAGCTCGAGTCGGACGACGACAGCACGCCGGCCGAGGATGACGAGACGCCGGAGCTCACGCCGCAGGCGATGGCGCACTTTGTCGCCATTCAGCAGCGACTGTCGCCGGAAGAGGCCGCGCTCGCGCAGGCGGTGGCCCAGGAGCTGTCGGCCGCGGAGATCAACGCCTGGATCGCCCAGCTATCGAGTCTATCGGTCGACGCCGGCGCCGACCTCATTCGCAAGACCATCGCGCACTCGAAAGGAGTTGCATCGTGATCGCCCTGCCCCTCAACGACCACCAGTGCCTCGGCAGCATCACGCAGCAGATGGTCGAGCGCGTGTCCGACAACGACGAGGAGCTCACGGCGATCGCGGCCAGGACGCCCGACACCTCAGCGCTCGCGCGATGGCTGCGCGAGCTTCCCCAGCGGGACGACGTGGGCGACCCGGTCGACGGACCGCGGGTGGATGACTGCGAGCCGAGCCAGCGCTTGCGGGTGCCGACCGACGATCCCAACTGCGTGGAGCGTGCGGCGCTGTACCTCGGGGTGGCCGAGCTCATCGATCCGGGGCCCGTGCGTCAGCTCGCGACGATCGACACGCCGAAGGGGCCGCATACGATCGCGGTCGAAAACGGGCTGCCGGTCATGTTGGATCCGACGATCACGCGGAATACCGCCGAGGGCGGACTGTTCCAGCTCGCGGAGCCAACGGCCATCGAGACGCGTCCGTCCCAGGCGATTGACTGGCTCGCGGCGCTGGCCGATGAGCCTGCGGCGCGGCACCCGCGGGGCCGAGCTCGCGTTCGCTGCGCGCGTGAAGCGCTGCACGGGATGCTGAGCGGACGGTCTCCGCGCGCGTCCGAGGCTGACGATATCGCGTTCGTGCTCGCGCTCGCCGAGCGAGAAGCGACGCTGTTCGGCCCGCACGGGATCGCGCTTGCTCGCTGCACGATCCGCGGCCTGGCCGACCTGGAGCCGCAGCTCGGGCTGCAGCGGTATTCCCCGCCGCAGAGGCGCAATGCCTCGCTTCGCATCGGCGGCTTTCGCCTCTCGCCTGACATGAGGACGATCGACGCGCTCGGACGCATCGGCGCCCGCGTCGGCGGAAAGATCGGGCTGGCCGCCCTGAGTTACAAGCTCGCGTCGCTCGGCATCAGCGGACCGATGCTGCAGGAGGTCGAGCGCGAGCTGAATCGCGAGGGGCTGTCACTCGGCCCGCTGGCCAAGCCGCCGCCGATGGCCGGCACGCTCGGCGCCCTGACGCCGGTCGGAATCGCCGGCCGCTACCTGGCGAGCCGCGCGGGCTAACCCGCGCCGCCAGAGCCCCCTTTGGATGACCGCGTCGCGCGCTCGGCGTGACGCGGACCGGAGTCTATCGGCCGCACCGCCCCTGGTGCGCGCCCAACCCGCGGGGTGCGCCCCGCGAAAGGAATCAACGGATGAGCCCAGACAACATGAAGCAGGAGCCCCAGGCCCGCGACGACAGGCAACAGCGAATCCGGCGGATGCGCCAGCTCGCGCTCGAGCTGACCGACGCCACGCTCGACATTGCCGCGGCCGAGGTCGCCGCGTTTCCGGACGACGTCGAGGCGGTAGAACGCGCCCGATCGTATCTGCGCGCGCACCTGGCCGGTCGTCGGCCCCGCTCGATCCCGGAGCGCGACCTGCTGTTCGTCGCCGGAACGCTGCTCGACGTCTTTGGCATCGATCTCGATGCGGCACACGACGATCGAGCCGCGAAGCCCGCGCCTTCGGTCAACGAGCTTGCGGCAGAGCTCGAGCCGGCCGTCGAAGCGGCGCTTGCCGAGCGCATCGCGGCCGAGCTGGCGGCGCGCCGCCGGTACGCCCGCGTCGTCCTGCGTTCGCCCGGGTGGGGCTCGCGGCTTCACGGGTGCTCCGCGTGTCCGTACGGCGCCATGCCCTCGTGCCCCCGCTGCGGCCTGCCCGGCGTCGTCGTACTCGCCGCGGCGTAAGCCGTCACCGAACCAACCAACCAACCACTGAAAGGAAAGGACACAGAACATGGCCCGCAAGAAACGCCGAAGAAATGCCGCAACGCCCCGCCGTTCGACGCGGAGGCGCGCGACGGCCCCCGCCCCTGACCTCAGCAACACGATCGCGTCGGTCGCCGGTGGCGGCGGTGGCGCGGTGGTCGGCGGGCTGCTCGCCAACCGCGGCTGGGATCCGGCGATGGTCGCCCTGGCGATGACCGTGGGCGGTGGCGTCGGAGCCTATACGCTCGACGGCGGTCTGCGGATCGCCGCCAACGGGCTCGCGGCCGCCGGCGCCGGTCAGCTCGCGCTGGCGCTGCTCGCGAACCAGGCCGACAACGACGCGCCCGCGCCGTCGGCGGCCAAGCCAAAGCCGTCCAACGCCGGCGACCTGCCACCGGGCGCCATCGAGTCGGCGTTCGAGCGAGCCCGGCGGCGGCTGTCGATGGACGACGACTTCGACCGCTTTGACGATGTGATCGACGTCGGAGACGCCGGCTAACCGATCGCATCGCCGGGTCCCTCGGATCGGTATCAGGAGTGGCGCGAGTGCGGCCGGCTGTTCGGGAGAGGAACGCATCTATGGACGAATACGCAGAAATCTATTTCCTCGACGACGACTACGACGACGACATGCGCAACGCGCGTTCGGTACGTCGGGACTCTCGCAGCAGCTCGCGCTCTGTCTCTGTGCCCGTGCGTTCGACGCGCACGGCGAGCCGTCCGGCAACGCGGGCGCGCGGTGTGATGGTGCGCCCGACCAGGACGCAATCGGCGCCTGTGGTGGTGGCGCAAGAGCCCGAGGCCAAGCCCTCGATCCTCGGCAACCTGACCGGCGCGGAGCTGGTGGGTCTCGTCTCGCAGGTGTTCGCCGCGATTCAGCCGCTGCCCGGTGCGCCCTCGGCGACCGGCAGGGCCGAAGACGACATGGCGAATCTGGTGACCTACCAGAGTGCGCTGGCGCTTCACGCCAAGCGCGATGAGCAGCTGCGCACGCTCGGGTCGGTCGTTTCCAAGGTGCTGGGCTAACGCATGTTCGGCCTATTTCCCGAAACGCCTGCCTACCGCGGCGCGAGCCAGACGGTGAGCGGCTCTGCCGGCAGCGGAGGACTGGCCAACATCGCCCGGGTGTTTGGCGACACCACGCCGGCGTACCGCGGCGCCGCGCCGCGGCCGGACGAGCGCAGTGGCTGCAGTCTGTTTGCCGGCACGCCGGCGTACCGGACCGCCACTCCGCCGGAAGAGCCGCCGGCGGAGCCGCCACCTGCGCCTCCGGGCGAGGAGCCCGAAGAGCCGCCGGCCGGCGACGACGCCGAGCCCACCGGGGAGGACGAGTGCGATGCACCAATCCTGCTCGACCGCGGCACGGCCATCCGCACCCGCGTGCCGGTGACCATCTTCATCCAGCCCAACGAATAGCCACGACTCCCTGAACCGACCTTCTAACTGATTGACCACGGACAGTCCGGCTCGCACTCGCGCGACTTCTGACTCCGATCCGTGGGCCCGGCGATGCGGCGGCCCCCTCGCCGCCAACGACAAGGAATACCCATGCACCTCGCACAACCCGTTCGAAACCAAGCCACGCCGTCTTCCGACTCCCCCGTGCCCAGCGTTGCGTCAATCGTCGCAACCGAGAGCAATGCCGTCGATCGTTGGCTCGCGCTCAAGCAGCGCTACGCCTTTGTCCGCGGCGCGACGCGGGGTCGTAACGGCAAGCTCGTGCCCAGGACCACGCACGTAGACGTCAAGCAGCTCGCGGCGCTGTGGTCGCGAGAGCTGGCGCGCGTCTCGCCACTCGATCAGGACGATCGCAGCGAGCACGCCCGGTGGCGGCGCTGTGTCGAGACCATCGCCCGCACCAGCCGCGGCCGGGCGCCCGGCGCGATCTATGAGCGCAACGAGGAGCTCTGGCAGGACTGCAGCAAGCGGCTCGCCATCTATCTCGAGTCCCGCAAAGTCGTGCCGAGCCGCTGGAACCTGGCGGTCGCGGCGCTCGACGAAACCCTGGACGAGCTGCCCGACAAGCTCGCGGGCATTCCGGCGGCGCTCAGGCGCGCGGCCAAAGCTGGCGGCGCGCTCCTCGAGCGGCCGGTCACGCTGGCGCTCGTCGCGCTGGGCGCGGTCGTCGTGCTCCCTCCCATCATTCGCGAACTCACCCGCTGACGCCCTGTTTCCCGCAACAACCCTCAGGAAGGAAAAACTCATGCAGATCAACACGCAAACCACGCTCGACGCTGACCGCGCGTTTAACACTGTGACCGAGCTCGAGCTCGCCGCCGTCAAGCGTGACCGCGCGCAGCTCGAGGCGATGAAGGAGGCGTACCGGGTGCTCGCCGCGGAGCTCGCCCAGCGCGAGCAGGACCTCATCGAGCGCATCGACGCGGGCGCCTTCGTCCTGGGCGAAGCATGGGTGGTCACCCGGCGTCGGCAGAACATCTCGTGGCTGACGGTGTGCAAGCGCGAGCTCGGTGAGCGCGGCGTGCTCGAGGCGCGCGACGCCTGGCCGACGACGTTTTACAAAGAGCTGCGGCTCGGCTGACCATGCAGCCGGAGACAACCCGGATGCTCCTCGGGCTCGGCGGGCTGGCCGGCGCGGTGTACCTGGTTCGCCGGCTCGCCCGCCGGACCGACTCAGCGCAGGCAGCGCCGGCCGGTCCGCCGCGTCCCAGGCCAGCCCGCCCGCAACCGCCAGGCAGCAAGCAGGCGGGCACCGCCGTCTCGCGCACGTTCGATTCGATCTTCCGCGAGTACGGCCGCGGGATCCCCCTCGCCTATCTGCGCGCGCTCGCCAAGCGCGAATCGAACCTGAACCCGCGCGAAGCCAAAGACCCGGCGTGGGGGCTGCTGCAGGTCATCGAGGTCGTTCGCCGCGACTACAACCAGCGCTTCGGCACCAAGCACACCCGGCGCGACCTGCTCGACCCGACGATCAACGTCACCATCGCCGCCGATCTGCTGGCGCGCATCATCGACAACTACCGCCGGCACCACCCCAACGTCCCCAACCTGCAAGAGGACTGGGACAACCCGCGCTTCGTCGAGCTGCTCACGTTCGGCTGGAACGCCGGCTACAGCGAGCGCGGCGGCCTCGGGCGCGTCGCCCGCTACCTCGAGCAGCGCGGCATCAACGACATCACCATCGACACGATTCACCAGCACGCTCGCGCCGCGGGCGCGACTCGCCACCTCGCAAATCCACAACGAGCTCGATGGTCCAAGAGCGTCGCATCGCTGTACCTGCGCGAGCGCGACCGCGACGCGGCACGGCCATCGAGCTGAAAGGAGCAGGCCATGACAGAGCTCATCGAAACCATCCAGCTCGCCGTCGCCGACGATGCGACGAGCGAAGCCAAACAGGCCGGCGCGAACGCGTGTCGCACGCTTCTCGCGGCGCTCGAACCCAGCCCAACGACCGCGCTGGCCGCGCCCACCCCGGCGCGAACAAGCCCGCTCGCAGGTATGGACGCGACGCACGTCCTCGACCTGGCGATCGCCAAGCTGCGAGCCATGGCAAACGACGCCGAAGCACCGAGCCGGCCGCAGACCGGATACCGGGTGCAGCTCATCCCGGTCCCGCGGAGCAAGCCGTGAGTCGAGCCGCTGCGCGAGCAGCCCCGCCGATGCGCCGCCACGCGCGAGCGCCGGCCGATGACGCCGCCAACGACAACGCGGGCGCAAACCCGACGATCGTGGCCTTGCCGCCACCCGGCCGGGAACGCGTCGAGCTGGTGCTCGATACGCTCGCCGACGTGCTGGTCAAGCGGGCGTTCGTGGAGCTCGGGCTCGAGGCCGCAAACGATTGACTACCATGGTAGTCGAAACTCGACGTTGCGACTATGCTCTGGCCGTGGCCGAGCAATCGAAACGGCAGCCGATCAAGATCCCCTGGGATGCGTACGAGACCCTGAAGGCGCTGTCGGCGTATGCGGCGCGACACGGCTGGGAGTCGCTGGGCATCAGCCGCGACGACCCACCGACCCAAACCGCCCTCATCGAGGAAGCGATCAACCTGCTGGCGAGCAAGAAAACGAAGCGGAGCTCCAAACGATGATGATTCGCACCTACCTGCGGCGTTCGAAGAACGACGAAGGCAAGCAGCAGTTCAGTCTGGATGTGCAGCGCGAGGGCTGCCAGACGTTCGTGCGCCAGCGATTCGAGTTGGCCGACCTCCAGCACACCGAGTACCTCGACGACGGCAAGGCCGGCGACGACTTTCACAGCCGCGTCGGGATGCGCCGGCTGATCCTCGAGGCCTTGCCCGGCGACATCATCATCTGCCGCGATCAGTCCCGGCTCGGCCGCGACGCGATCGAGGTGACGCTGGCGATTCGCGACCTCGTCCGCGATCGCGGCTGCCGCCTCTATTACTACGTGACCGGCCAGGAGGTTCAGTTCGCCAACGCGATCGACCAGGCGACGACGTTCATCCAGGGCACCGGCCACCAGATGGAGCTCGAGGCCATTCGCTCGCGGACCCGCGAGGCGCTGCGGTCGCGCGTGCGCGAGGGCCGCATCGCCGGTGGGCGCTGCTATGGCTACGACCTGGTGCGCAAGAGCGATGCGACCGGACGCGGGTACACGCTGGCGGTGGTCAACGCAAAGCAGGCCGAGGTCGTGCGCCGCATCTATGCCGAGTACCTGGCCGGCGCGGGCCTGAAGGCGATCGCGAAGGCGCTCAATCGCGAGGGCGTGCCCTCCCCGACCGCCGGCCGTCGCGGCAGCCGGAGCTGGTCGCCCGGCGGAATCCGCCCGATGCTCCAGAACGCACGCTATCGCGGCGTGTACATGCACGGCCGGATCAAGAAAGTCCGTCGCGGCGGAAGGACCATGAGTGTCAAGGCGGACCCGAGCGAGGTGATCTCGGTCGACGTGCCCGAATGGCGCATCGTCGACGACGAGACCTGGTTCGCCGTACAGGAGATCTTCCGTCCGCGCGCCGCGGCGGCCGATGGCCCACCGCGGGTCGCCCGACCGGTCGCGAAGTACCCGCTCGCGGGCATCGCGACCTGTGGCATGTGCGGCGGCAGCATCGGCGCCGCGTTCACCAAGCGACGCGGCGAGCGGGTGAAGGCCTACGCGTGCCGGCGCCACCATCAGTGCGGCGGCAAGGCGTGCTCGGTGACGGTGCACCAGCCGATGGACGAGGTCGAGCAAGCGCTGATCGACCACCTGGAGCGCGAGGTGCTCACCGCCGACTGCGCGCCCGAGCTGGTCGCCCGGATCCAGCGCGCGGCGAAGGCCCGGCTGCCCACGCCGGACGAGGACCTCGGGGCGCTCGAGGCCGACCTCGCGCAGGCCCGGAGTGAGCAGGGGCGCATCGCCAGGGCGATCGCGCTGACCGACGACGTCGCCGAGCTCGTCACCGAGCTCAATCAGCGGCGCAGCCGGATCCGGTATCTCGAAGGCCAGCTCGAGGCCGCGCAGCGCGAGCCCAACGAGCTCGCCGAGCTCCTCGAGCAGGTCGAGGCCAGGGCGCGCGCGAAGGTGGCGGAGCTCCGGACCGCACTGCGCGAGAGCGAAGACCTGCGAACGGTGTTCGCGAGCCTGTTCCGAGACGGGCTGCGGTTCACGCCCGAGTGGGTCGAGACCGAAGCCGGCCGGCGCCACATCTGGCGGATCACCGGACCGGCCCACGTCGACCCCGGTCCACTCCCTGTAGCGACCCCTCAGCCTTCGGCGGGGGTAGTTTCCCGCCCCGAAGCTACCGATTTTACTGGTAGCCTCGGGGGCGGTCCACTCTGCAAAGCGACCCCAACGGGATTCGAATTCATTATCTGCCTGAGAAAAGTTCAAACCATCTCGCGAACTTCCATGGATCTCAGGCATTTGCGGATCGAACCCGTGCCATCCTGTCCCACCCAATAACAGCCCGACTCAGATTCTTGGGCAAAATTTGCCCGGCTCTCACCCAGTGGTGGGGGCCGGGCATTCGTTCGTCAGGGGTCGAAGCTACGATCGGAAGCCATGCTTGGGGAGGCTCTGGTCGCTGCCGTCGTAAGCGCCGTCGTAAGCGCCGTGATCGGCTACTTCACCCAAGAGCGGACGCTCCATGCACAACGTGAAGACGCGCTCCGGCAAGCCTATGGCCACTGGCTGACGGCAGCGTCCCAGTCGATTGAGGCTGAATTGAAGCTGGCCTCTGAGTACAGGATTCTGTACGGCACGGATGAGGGGATGCGCGATTACGCCACGATGAACGCAGCCATTGCTGCATCCAGTTCGGCCATCGCACGCATCGCAGCCGCTAGCTTCGCCGTCCGCCTGATCGAAGAGGAAGCCACCTTGGCTGCGGCGGTCCAGTCCATCACGGATAGACTCACCGCGAATCGGTCAGAGGAGAACCTTGAGACCGCTGCCACCGACATCCACCGGCTCGTCGAGGCCTTGCGGCAGCGCTTCCGTCTCAGGATCAGCAGCACCACCAGGTCGTTCCTCGGTCTGTCCGACTAGTCCGGCACCACCACCACCGACGCATCCATCCTGATCTCTATCTCCGCCATCGTCGTCCAGTAGCGCCCTGCCCTCCGCCAGCCCCGGCCGTAGCAGAGCGCGGCCACCAGCAGGTATCCGTGCACGTGTCCCATGTGCTGGGTATCGGCAGGGACCGCCCCGTGTTGCGGAAAAAGTTGACGGGAGTGATCCTGGACAGGATGGGGGAGCAGCTATCCGTTTTCGTCAGCTGGTCGAAGGACAGGAGCAGGATCGTAGCCAAGGCGCTCCACGAGAGGCTTCCGAGGCTCTTTCATGCCGTAGACGCCTGGATGTCCGCCGAGAGCATCCGCTCCGGCGCAATCTGGGGCAGGAAGCTGAGCGAGGTCCTGGATCGCACCAGCTTTGCGATTGCTGTCGTCACTCCCGAGAACCAGCGCGAGCCGTGGCTGAATTTCGAAGCTGGTTCGATCGGCAAGCGCGTAGATTATGACGACGCGTACGTCGTTCCTATGTGCATTGACATGGAACTCGGCGATTTGGAACCACCTCTTTCCCGGTTCCAGGCAATCCTCGCCGACGACAAAGAAAGCGTCTTTCGAATGATGCGTGACATCAGGGACCTTCTAAAGGAGAGGGATCGCCCAGCCCCCTCCGACGATGCCCTGGCTGAATCCTTCGAACTCCACTGGAAGTACCTGCACACGGCAATCGAAGAGGCCAAGGCGATGCCAGCCACAGATCCTATCCCGGCACGCAGTCACGAGGACAAACTCGACGAGGTACTAAAGGCGGTCCGTACGCTTCAGAAGCAGGCGGTGCAGCGCCACGGAGACCCAACGCAAGTCTACATCGACTCACTCCTGTTTCCTGATCAGGAGGCAGTGTCGCTGTCCGACTTCAACCGCTCACTCCACGCAAGACTTGAGGCCATGCGAAACCAAAAGGCCCACCTCCACACAGACACCGTTGCGAACATCCTGAGACAGGTCGGCGAGCCAGCCGACGACGAGAATGAGAGAGGCCCCTACGACGACAAGGGGGTCCGCGTTCGAGTGGATCGAAGGAAGACCAAGAAGAAGAAGCACGACGACGAGTAGCGTCCGTACCTAGTGGTATGGACCCGTGGTTCCTCGCCCTGCTCGACATCGCCGACCACCAGCTCCACACTGACTGCGGCTGCGAAGGGCTCTACGTGAGCCCGCCCTGCATCGCCCGGTCGGCGCTGATGCAGGAGGACACCAGCCACGTCGAGACCGAGGACTGGGCCGCCGAGCGGGTTGCCTTAGTCCAGGTCTACGAGCACGTCACGGACGACGTCTGCGAGTGCGAGGAGCCCGCCATGGTCCGTGAGCCCTGGCCTCCGACGTGCGCCCAGTGCGGCGGTAGGCAGCCGAGTTAGAAAGTTTGTGACGACAGCGTCCCGCGCTGGTAGCTTTGAGGATGAGCGACGAGCCTGGGGGTACTCACAATGGGATGCCGTGGTTGATCACAGGCATTATCGTGTTCCTGCTGCTGGCCCTCAACAAGTGCCAAGAGGACCGCGGGTTCTCGTACGGGCTTGACGCCTGTGAACATCACATCAACTACTGCAACTAGCGATAACTCCACTCGACGCTCACCCGAACACCGCCAGGATCGCGGAGATCCCCTCCGGCGCTTTCGACCCGAGCAGGCCGATGGACGCAGCGATTGCCGCGACCTTCGCCATCACCTTCCACTGCGAGGACGTCGTCTTGGCGAACTCTGTGGACACCTTCTCGAAGCCCACCGCAACGCTCTGCTCCAGCATCGCCAGCCGAGCCGTGAGAGCGTCGAGCCGCTCATCTGTCCGCGTCACGCTGGTGCGCGCCTCCACTGCATGCTGCAAGACCGTGTCCTGCAGGATCGCAAAGATGCCCTTTGTCCCGTTCGTACCGAGCAGCGTGGCCTGGGCGTGCTCCACCTCGGAGAGCCTCTCTTCCAGCTTGTCTAGCCGTTCCATCGGTTACACCCCCGGCGGAGGCTTGCGCTCCGCGCGAGGCACGACGCTACCGTCGCCCCAGATATCGTACGCGTACCCGGGCTCCAGGTCGCCGTCTGCCTCAAGCTCCAGGACGAGGAAGTCGATCCTCGCCTTGACGGCCTGCGCGCGTCGGATTGCCTTCACGTACTCCGCGTAGTGTCTGCGGAGATTGTCCATCTGCTCATCTGCTAACTTCATGCTGATTTCCTCAATGCACTTGGATAGTTGCTCGACCTATAAGTACTAGAATAAGCGCGTCCGAACGTCGGGCCTGTACGAGCCGACACCGCCACGTACTCGTAGACGTCCGACACGCGCTTCAGCGTGGACGCCCCAGCGACGTAGACGTCGCCTTCGTGGAAGAGCATGCGTCCGCCGTTCTGGATCATGCCCATCACGGTGATGGCACACGTCTCGGGATCGACCCTCACCATCGCGTGCGGGAACGGATCGTTATTCGTACGGTTGAGCGACCAGATGTTGCCGTCTGGCGCACGCCTCCAGTCAGTACCGCGGCGAGGAATGCCTGACAGTGCAGCTCCACCAGCGAACGCGTCGTCGTAGTAGCGCCGCTCGACCACGGTACCTGTCGCAATCTCGATCCGCGCGATAACGCCGGAGACCTCCATGATGCAGTAGTCGGCATCGCTGGGATCGTACGCAACAGCACCGAGGGTGTTCTCGGCAGACCACGGCGTCACGGCCGTCCAGGTACCAGCGTTGACATCGATCTCAATCAGCTTTGCGGCTGATGGAACTGGGTCCGTCAGCTCGGTGTCTTCTTCGACCCGGGTGCTGACGAGGATCTTGGACGCGTCGTCGTTGAACTCGACCCACGCCACCTGGAGATGGGCGAAGTCTCCTCCGTCGGCGTGGTTCGCTGCGTTCCACACCGCGAAGCTGTTGTCGCTCAGATCCCACCGGACGATTCTGAAGCCTTCCTTGTAGCGCTGACGCATCGCGAAGATCCAGACGTAGCCATCGGAGAATTGCTGGATCGCGATGCCTGTGTGTAACGCCGTGATGGATAGGCTCGCGGCCAGCTGCGAGACGAGCTGTGGGTTCGCATCTTCGTGCGTCCACGTACCGTCCACGTCATCCCACGCCTGGAGGAAGTCGCCACGTACAGCACACGTCGCCGGGTAGCCGGACGCGACGAACTCGCTGCCGACCTTGGCCATCGCGTACACGTTGGCGATCGTCGCCGTGCCGTACGTGGTCATCGTCTCGCTCGGGATGTGGAACTTCCACATCGGACCGTAGTCCTTGCTCGCGCCGAAGAGGGTGTTGGCGTCCCACTGGATCAGACGGCTCACGACGCTGGGGTTCACCGGGATGCTGAACGTCGCCTCGCCCTCCGCAGCGCCTGTGTACGTGACCGTCAGCGATCCGGACGTCGTATCGTCGAGCGTGACGGACGGAGGCGTGTCGTACGGGTTCGCGTGACCGCCGGCCTCTCCCCCGATCTCAGTCGTCGTCAGGCCGGAGATGGAGTAGTACTCGACCTCTTCCGTAGTCTCGTTCTTGACCTTGAACCAGCAGTAGCCAGCACTGTCCGAGTAGTTGAGCTTCTGGATGTTCCAGTCCGTGTCCGCTGCCGTCCACACAGTCGAGACGACGCCCGTCCCGGTATGGATGGCGCGGACGCTCCATGCAGCGTTGCCTCTGACCGCGGCGTAGATGTATGGATCGTCGCCCGCGACGTAGTACGTGAACGAGTGCCCGGCATCGCCGACGTGTCCCCAGTTGGTGATCGCCTGCGTGCTCGTGTTGATGGAGATGACCTCGGTGCCGCCGTTCGACGCACCGATGATGATGATGGGCGTGGTTGGAGTCTCATCAAGCGCGATGGAGAATGCCGTGATGCAGTCCGTCCACGGATCGCCCATGTCAGTGAACGCGTCCGTGTCCGGGTCGTAGCGGAGGATCTGCCCTGGCGCGTTGCACCCCATGTACAGCAGGTTGTTGTAGCGGATCTGCGTCTTGACTTCGTAGGACTCCGCTACCGCGTCGTGTCCCGAGTTGACCGAGTCATCGCTCGTGTCCACGGTGTAGAACTTGAGGTCCGTCCCATTGTACGCGGTGATGGGTACGTACCAGGTGCCGCCTGTAGACAGCATCGGGGACAGCTTGATCGCGTTGGCGATGCCGAGGTTCTCGCCGAACGTTTCCACGTCCAGGTCGTCGGCGTGCTCCCAGTCGATGTGCTCCAGCTGCAGGTTCGCTTCCGGCGTGGTCGTATCGTGGTCGATAGCGACTCCAGTTGCAGCGGCGCCGTTGGCGTAGAGACCAGGCGTCACGTAGGTAGGGCTTCCGTCCAGGGTAAAGTCGTTGCCGTTCGGGGAGGCATCGGTCGCGGTGTTGTTGAACGTGATGTTCGCGACCAGGCCGGTTTCGTCACCATCGAGCGGCGTGAACTTGTAGTCGTCGATCTGCTCCTGCGTCAGCTCGATGTTCCAGGCGCGGAAGTCGTTGATGTCCGCGTCGAGGTAGTTGGCCCCGTCGGATCGAGCCCCGATCCGAGCGTCTGCCGTGTTCAGCTGATTAGGTGTGTAGCCTGTCTCGGACCGGATCCCGACGAGGACGCCGTTCCTGTAGAACTTCGCGGTGCCGGTTGATCCGACCTTGCTGTACGTGACGGACCAGCGCTCAGCCTCTTCCGTCGGCAGCCTCTGTCCGAGCCACGTGACGCCGAAGTTCTGCGTGCCGGAGCTATTCCCCTGCACGGCTAGGCCGACGTTGTTTAGGCCGTCCGCGTCCTTCGTGACGTACCAGACAATGCCGCCGTTCGTGCTCTGGATGTGCTTGGCGTAGATCGTCTGGTTGTCGCTGGTCGCCGGCAGATTGCTCGCGTCCCAGAGTAGCATCGCCTCCAGGCTGAACGTGTTGCCCAGCAGGAATCCCGTCTGCGACGCATGCGCGAGGATCGCAGACTGAGACGAGGCTCGGGCTAGGCGCAGACGGTAGTCCACGGCTAGTACCCCATGCTCTGGACGAAGCTAGCTCCGTTCTGTGCGGTTAGATCGAGCGCGCTGGTGGTGGCTTCGAGGGAGTTGTTCAGCGGCCAGTAATGCGTCAGGTTCGTCTCGTCGCCGACGAGGTAGACGTGCTTGTTCGCGTCGATGTTCGCGTTGCTGATCGCCGCGTTCCACAGACGCACGTCGGCGATGCGGCCGTTCCAGTAGTGGCCGCCGGCCGCGCTGACTCGGCCGATGTTCAGAGGGTCGCGCGTCGGGTTGACAAAGCCAACAGTGCTCCCCTCTGTTTGAATGCCGTCACTGACGCCATCGCGGAGATGCTCGCAGTCGCGCGTGGAGACGTCCCACTTCACAGACCAGCGCTCCCATGCTCCGGTCGCAGGAGGCGTCGTCGTGTTGCCTATGGTCCAGTTAACAGAGAACGTCCGCGTGCCGCTGTTGTTCTCCCGAACGTAGAGCTGGACTCGATAGTCGGTCCCCACCCTGGTGAACCGCCAGATGAGTCCTTTGTTAGTCGTACTGGTTGATTCTTCCGACCAGAGGCCAAAGAATTCACCGTCACCGGGTAGCGAGGCCTTGTAGACCATCGCTTCCAGCGTGAACGCCGTGAGCGACGAGCCTGTGTGCGTGTTGCTCGCGGCGGAGAGGTAGTGCGAGCTGGCGCGCTCTAGCTCGATGGAGTAGTTGGACGCAGCTGCAGCGTCCGCGCGCTGCTTGTACCCGGGATAGGACTCCCCGAAGTTCTGCGCGGCGAACGCTCCTTGGTAGGAGCGTGGGGACATCTAGTTGCCTTCACCCGGGCAACGGACGAGCCAAGCGTCGATCGCGTTGTCGGTTCCCGAGATCGCGGTGACCTGGAAATCGATACGCGTGTACCCCTTCAACGCGATGATCCGCTCGGTGTGTCGGATAACGTTCGCGCTGATCTCATCGATTGCGTTACCCTCGTTCAGGATCCCGCGGCTTGCTGCGGTGGCATGCGTGCCGAGGGGGAACCAGTCGTCGGCCTCCGGGTGGTACACCCAGACCTTGAGGGTCACGGACAGGGATCCGCCGGATCCGGCGGTGTTCTTCACGAGAACGGCCATGTCACCCCAGGCTGCGTTGAGAGGGACGCCGTCACTTGCTGCCGATGGAGCGGTGGTCGTGGCGGTTGCGCCATCGAGCACCTTCACGTTGCTTGTCGCCATTGGTTACCTCACATATCGGCGCGACGCTGTGCTCCTGTCTGCGCGCGTACTCCTAGGTCTGTGTCCGCCTGTAGCGACGGAGCGGGTTGCGGTTTTTCTTCTGTAAATCCTGCCTGCATGGCACCGATGAACTCGGGCCGCATCGTCTCGTCGATCGGTGCGTCGAACAGGATCGAGAGTTGAACGCGGCGTTTGTAGGGGATGTCCATGCTGGGCACTTGCTCGATGAGGTGCTCCTGCACCTCGGCGAAGATCCGCGGGTAGACCGCCCGCAACGCCTTGGCTGCGTCGTAAGTCAGTCGGCCCGAAACCGCGTCCTCCAATACAGATAATGGCGTTTCGACGGCTCGAATGATCCGAGCCCAGCGGGACAGCTCGACCGGATCAGGCCGGTACGACCGCTTGATCAAACCAGGCGGACGGGGATCCTTCGGCGCCGTCTCGTACAGGTAGTCGAGCTTCTTCTGCGCAGTCGCCGTCACCGCGACGCGTACTCGCGCGGGGATCCCCGGCAGCGCCTTACGGACCATCGCGTCTACGTCTTCACGGAACATTTCCAGCTCCGCCATGCGCTTCTCGTATAGCTTCTGTGTGGGCGCTGCCTTCTTATATTGGCGCTTACCAGCCTCGTTCACGATCGGAGCCGACAGGATCGCGCTCGTGGTCGGAACCGCCACCTCGGTGGCCTTGCCCTTCAAGAACGAGCCGCTGGTCTTCAGCGCCTTGTTGACGAAGCTGGAAGCCTTGCCAGCGAGTGCAGTAGCCGGACCGCCTGGGACCCTGATCCCGAACTTGCCGGCTGCCAGGGAGAACAGGCGGAACTTCTGGTAGGCGTTGACCGCGTTGCCGATGTACGGCAAGTCATCCGCGCCAGGCAGATCGACACCTAGCAGCGACGCCATCTCGTCTGCCACGAGGTACTTGTCCACGAGCCCTGCGCCCTGCTTCGCACGAGGTCCTAGCTTCTCCGTGATCGAGGCCTTCTGCGCTTCGTCGATCCAGGCGCCCATCGTGTCGAGAGCCTCGTGTGCCGCCTCCTGCTGGCGAGCGAGCACTGCCGTAGCGGTGGCATCGTCGGCGCCGTTCTCGACCACGTCCGCGAATGCATGCGTCGCCTCGTCCAGCTTCTGGCGAGCAGCCGCGACCATCGGATCGTCCGCCTGGGACACCACGTCATCTGCAACCCGAAGCAGGTCATCGGATACGGTAGCCAGATCAACGATTGCACTGTTGGCCTGCTGACGAGCAACGGTGACCGCCTGCTCGGTCCGCATGTGCTTGGGGATCAGGTCCTCCAGCAGGACGTCATCTCCACGCTCAGCTGCGATCTTCCCGAACGACGTGCGGATCTTCGCGTCAGCTGCGACCTCGGCAGCTTCCTTGCCCAGCTCCGCAGCACGGACCTTGCCGCCGGCAGTGATGCCGCGCTGGACGATCTTCTGCTTGTTGACGCTATCCCAGCCTTCGATCATCAGCCGCGCCGTCTCTTGCTTGACGAGCGCAGCCTGGACGCGGGCATCAGCCTGCGACTTCTGGCTCACCGCCGCCTGGACACGCGCCTCCGCCTTGGCCTTCTGAGCAGCAGCGCGAGTGGCTGCGATCTCCTTCTGAGCTGCCGTCCTGAGGTCTGTGGTGGCTAGCTGCGTCTCCGCCCGGAGAGCCGCCGTTTCCTTCTGAGTAGCGGCGCGAATCTCGGCGACCTCGCGCTGTGCTGCGGCTCGCTGGTCTACGAGACCCGACCGGCCAGACTGGCGCATCCGCTCCAGCTCCAGGCGGTTGCCGTGCTTGATGGCTTCCTTGGCCTGCGTCTCCTGGACCCGCAGCGCAGCCTTCTCAGCGGCTGTGGCTGCTCGCACCTCATCATCAGCGAGGGCTTTGGCCTGCTTGATGTCATCGAGCTTGGTCCCGATCTTCGACAGACCGGATCCCATCAGTTCGAAGCCAGCACCGAACGGAGCGGCCCATAGAGCACCCTCCCCCATCGACGCCACGAACGCCTCACCGGACAGCTCTGCGTCGCCGAGGGCAATGTCGCTCACGTAGCTGCCCGCATTGAACAGAGCACCCTCAGCACCAGCACCAGCCGCGGAACGGGCTACCCGCGTGAGTAGCTTTGCCTCGCCTGTGCCTGCGATGATCCTACCTAGGCGCGCAGTAGCTCCAGCCGGCGTCATGGAGGCGATGCGTGCCGCTGTGCCGCCTGCTTTCGCCCCCGATGCTGCCAGGCTCGTGCCACCGCTCAGCAGAGCTGGAGCTACAGCGCCGCCGATCTCGCCGATCGTTGATGCTAGGGGGTTACGCTCTCGGAACTGATCGACGGCACGTTCAGCGCCGACAGCATCGGCAACCACGTCCGATAGGCCGAAGGTCACGCCGCGGGCAGCACCGAGCGCACCCGCAGCGAGCGGACTATCGCCGTAGCGGGCTTCGTCCTGGAACTCCTGCCGACGCTCTCGGGTCGCCAGCGGATCCTGGAGCTGGTAGCCCGCGGCAAGGCGATCCTGGACCTCTGAACCTGGGACGTACTCGTGACCGTTCGGCCCGACGACGTCGTAGAACTCATCAGGCGCCAGCTGCAGTTCACCGGTCTGCACGCGAGCCAGCGTCTCTGCGTTCCAGGGTACCGACCGCGCCTCGCCATTCTCGATGACCGTACGCAGCTGCTCGTCGATCGTGAGGTCAGCCTCGCGGTCGCTTCGTTCGCTTACGTCGGCGGCAGCGAGCTGCTGCTCCGTGAGTTTGTCAAGGAACCCCATTAGAACCCGAGGGACCTCACACGCTGGGACTCGATGAACTTCTCCCTCTGCTCAGGGGTCATGTTCGAACGCGACAGCCGCTGACGGAGCAGAGTTCCGTGCTTCTGCTCCCACTCTTGGATCTTTCGCTCCTGCCCCTTCTGCGTCGCCCAAGCGAGTTCCGACAGGTCTCCGCCAGACTCCTTGTACGCCGCGTACTCCTTCTCAGCCGCTTCAGGCGTGAGCCCCGTCGTCTTCTGGAGCCAGCTGCGCTGCAGCTCGGCAGACTTGGCCGCCACGGTGTTGCCCAGGCGTTCGGCAGCTTCGCCGAATTCTTTCTTCGACTCGCGGTAGCTTGCCGGCTCCCACCGCCCCTGGTAGCCCATGTCGCGCAGCTCGGCGTTGCGTCCTTCGACGAGCCTCTCGCGGGCGACACGTGCCAGCTCTTTCTGGTTGCTGATGTTCAGCTCAGTGGGATCGCCACCATGCACTTCGTCGGCGATCTTCATCTCCGAGTCGGTGAAGTTGGCGCCAGCACCGCGTGCTTCACGGTAGTGGTCCTTCAACGCCGAGCGAGCCTGCGCGATCTTTGCGCCTGCTGTGCTCTGGGCGCGTCCGTCCAGGTAGACCACCCCGTCATCTACGGCTTCGCCGTACTTCTCGATGGTCTCCTTGTAGTGCTTGAGAGCGTTGTCGTACGCAGCCAGAGCGCCGTTCTTGTTGAGGATCTCCTCGTCGGTCTTCTTGTGCCCTGTGGACCAAGGCTGGTCGCCAGCAAACAAACCCGTCGGACTGGGGGCGTTCGCCTCAGCTGCAGCCGCAGCTGCGCGGGCCTGCTTGTCCTTCTCCATGTTGTAGTTGGCGACGTTCTCTTGGATATCGAGACTGCGAGCGCGATCCCGCGCTGCGAGTGCGTCCATGCGCTTCTGGTGATCAAAGCGAGCCTCGGCATCAGCCGCAGCACGCTCAGCGCCTGCTCGTCGCTCACGTGCCTCTCCGATCGCCTGCTGAGCGCGAGCCTTTACAGCAGCGTCCGATGTCGAGTTGAGGATCGCGTTGGCGCGCATCTCGGTCCACTGCCAGCCCGCAGCACGTAGCGTCTGCTCGATGCCTGTCTGAGTCTGGAACTTGCTGGTGATCCGACCGAGCCGACTCTGCTCGAAGCCGACCTGGTCGCGCAGCTTGTTGATCTGCTCCATCTGCGACGCGACGTTCCGGTCGATGTTTTTCTGCAGCATGCCCAGGGCAGCATTGCCTCCCTGACGTCCCTGGAGTCGGTCGCCCATCTCCGTCAGCGCGACGGCGACCAGCACGCCGGCCTTGCGTGCGCCGGACATGTCGCTCCAGTACTGATTCGGATCGACCTTGCTACCGACCAGCTCCTTCTGGGCTTGCTCGACCTTGGCCTCCTGCGCGTCATAGGTCTGCTGGTACTGCTCGGTGATCTCCTTCTCGCGGTCGATCGATGATTTGAATGCGGCAGTGCCCTGGTCGTAGACACCCTGGAGCTGTGCTTCCTTCTTCTGCGCCTCCTCTGACTGCGTGAGGATGGACTCCTCCTGCATCTGCGCAGCCTGCTGCTGTGCGGTCCTGGGGTCCGCAGGTACAGGCGCAGGCTGAATACTAGGAGCCTCGAACTCCATCGGTTCCATCGTGATCTCATCCGGGGACGCGGTCGGAGCTGGCGCTGGTGGCGCTGCCTGCAGCGGAGCTTGTTCGGGCGCGGGCGGAGGCGGCGCGTTGAATGCCATCGGCTCCATCGTGATCTCGTCCGGCGAAGGCTCAGGTGCTACAGGCTCCGGCTGCAGAGCAGGCGCAGCAGGCACGTCACCCATGGACGCCACGGGTGCGAACTGCTTCGGCACGCGGACCTCACGTCCGTCGTCTGTCAGATAGGTGACGGTAGCGCCGTCTTCTGCGATGACCTGCGGCATCTACTTCTTCCCCTCGATCTTCTTCACTTTGCTGTTGAGGTGAGCCAGCGCGGCCATCATGGTGGAGAGCCCCTTGCCGTAGTTCACGCGGATACCGTCGGGCGTGTCCTCCGTCATGGCGTCGCCCAGTTTGCTCTTCCGCAGGTCCTGAGCCATCACCCCCAGATGCTTGCCCTTGCCGTGCTTGGGCGACTTGTACTCCCACTCGTACGCCTTGACGTTGTCGAGGAACTCAGCAACACGGCTGCCTCCCTCTTCAATGTTCTTCTTGACGTTGCGGTCGGACATCATAGCCGCCGCGCCGACCGTGCCAGCCGCGCCGACGCCCGCGCCGATGATGTTCTGCCAGAACTCGCGATCCTGCTGGCGCTGCTGCATTGCAGCCTGGAGCGACGCCATGTCCAGACCGGTGATCTGTGACAGGTAGCCCAGCGCTGTCTGGTCATCGAGACCCATCTGCTGGAGCCGCATCTGAGCGTTCGCCAGTGACGTAGCTTGATCCAGACCAGCCTGCTGGAAGATGCGCTGGTTCTGCGCGTCCATGTTCTGCAGGCGCATCTGCTGCTCCTGCCCGACCTGGAACTGAGCCGTACCGATGTCCATGCCGCGGGT
>OBJO01000207.1_pt1 | contig 28129 bp, 26 predicted proteins | sample 1481741 | NCBI WGS metagenome assembly OBJO01 (sample SAMN06140803, study PRJEB22556) | human gut metagenome | host: Homo sapiens | place: China: Beijing | collected 2014 | reverse complement strand
TTTTCTATTATTCTACCTTATTTGATAGTAGATTTAAAACTTTGCAACAGAACCAATAAGGTTATAGTTAACATAAATATTTAGCACGTATATAAAAGTTTGATTTTAAGCTGTTTAACATCTAAATCTCCTGAATAGTAAAATAAAGCGCAACAAACCTCCACAAACTTATATTGATGCTCGTTATTTAATATGATACGATTTGCCTGCATACTGCAGGGAGTACGATTTGATTATGAACACAGATATGATAGCCTTGTATCGGCTGAGCTGACTTGTCTTAAGTTAGCTCCTAGTTGGAAGCGGATCTCATATCTGTGAAGGTTCATTGTCAAATCATTCGTTGCCGTAGTAATTAATAGAGCAAGGGAGCTAGTTTGATACATGGTATATAAACATTTAACCGCTGAAGAGCGTGGAAAAATTGAAGCCTATCTTGACGAAGGATTACGACCAGCTGAAATAGCACGTAGATTAGATCGCCATCGTTCAACAATCACTCGGGAGATTCAACGGGGGACTGAAGCTAGAAAAGCCAACAGTATCGCACGGTTGCCTTATCAAGCTTCAAGTGCACAAAATATCGCTAAATTGCGGAAAAAAAACTGTGGAGTTACTAAAAAAGCCACGATTCACAATACCAAAACTATTTTAAAATATCTGAATCTAAAATATTCTCCAGAACAAATTGCACATTCCATTAAAAGCGTAAAGGTATGTACATCCACGATCTATAACTGGATTTACTCAAAAACCATTGATTTCAACATCAAAAAGCTTAGGAGACATGGAAAAAGATATAAAGTAAAGTCATCTGGATCGAAGATTCGCATTGATCGAGCTTTCTTTGAAAATAGAACCATTGATTTGCGCCCAGAAGCTGTTCAGCTTCGTACAGAATTTGGTCATTGGGAAGCTGATACAGTAGTTTCAAAACGAGGCATATCAACCTGTCTATCAACTTTTATCGAAAGAAAGACACGACAATACGTAGCAATTAAACTCCCTAATAAAACAGGCCGCGCTATGATGGCAGCGATTAAAAAACTAATAGAAATGTATCCTCAAGGGGTAAAATCTATTACTTGTGATCGAGGAACTGAATTTGTAAATCAATTTCAAGTCGGTCTTATTGAAGACACCTTCGGGTGCAAAATTTACTATGCAAATCCGTATGCACCTCATGAACGTGGTTCTAACGAAAATCATAATGGATTACTTAGAGAATATTTCCCTAAACCGTTTAATTTTAAGAATGTCTCGCAACGTATCGTCGATGACGCTGTAGAAAACTTAAATACTAGACCAAGAAAAATTCTAAATTGGAAAACACCAGCTCAAAAGTTTAAACTAGAATACGCGAGAATTACATGATATTTTCAAGAGATTATTTCATTTGTTATAAAATGTTTTTGTCGAACAATCGTATCAATTTAAGTTTACCGACAGGGTTTAAAAGAGCAAAAGACGAACTATATTTATATAAAAGTAATGTATAGTTGCGCTTAATCTTAACATTCGCCTAACATCTAAATCTTTGCATAATATATCTTATGTAAACTAAAATAGAAATAAACTAGTGATTAAGATTATATGGTTACACGATTATTTGAATTTGATAAATATATCTCTCAAATTGGGTGATTTTAGAGATAATCTTATCTTGTTCAGATCGTCCGCAAATCGGAAGTAAAATATTTGTTACGGTTGATAAACTAAGTTCTTGCTGCTTCGTTGAGCCGGTTGTCAAGTCATCCATGTTCATCTGTATTTCAGGAGATGATAAATACTCTAACGTGAAATTGGAATTAATTTCATCAAATTGCCTTATTACTGTTACATGTGAGTCCGCAACGATATTGGAATATATACCTCTATCATCATCAGTGAAAATGCCGATTCTGCCTACAGTTCCTTTTCCAGTTGAGCACCATAAAAGATCATTGTGACGAACCAGTCTTATATTGTCATAACTCGAAAAATACTTAGGATCTAGGAATCTTGCAGGAGATAGGTCAAATCCTGACCATTGAATACATTTTTGAGAAATAATCGGAATCTCACTTTTCTCAACATACTTTGGAGATTTGCCTCGCTGAATATAATGACAAATATAATTGAGCTTTACCCATTTCCAATGTTCTGGAATATCAAACGGGACATCAATGTGAATTTGCTTATCACCTGACTTCTCATAATATGAGCAATAAGCACAAGTCGTGATTCTAAAGCGTCATCACTTGTGCTTATTTTGCTTGCTTATCCGTTGTAAAATATAATAATCGTGCGGTGGAGTTTCTATCAAAATGATAGGAGAACATCGATGAACAATTTTGAAATGCATCTTCGGCAACAAGGCCTGTCAGAGAACACAGTACGGTCCTATTTGTTTGGGACAGAATTCTTTTTGAAGAATTATGAGATGAGTCTTGAAGGGCTATTGGAATACAAGGGTTATTTGCTTGAAAAATATAAGCCTAAAACAGTTATTCTTCGAATTCAAGGCGTAAACAAATACCTGGATTTTTCAGAGCAATCACACTTGAAACTCAGCTTTGTGAAAATTCAGCAGAAATCATTTCTTGAGGACGTTATCAGTCACGCTGATTATTTGTTCTTGAAGCGAAGCCTCAAAAAAGATGGCAATCTGAAGTGGCATTTTGTGGTCTGGTTTCTAGGGGCAACAGGTGCTCGTGTAAGTGAACTTGTGAAACTTAAAGTTGAGCATGTCGAAGTCGGATATTTTGATATTTATTCAAAAGGTGGCAAGATTCGCCGATTGTATATTCCAAAGAAACTTCGGGACGAATCACTAAAGTGGTTGCAATCTGAAAATCGAATCACTGGATATTTATTCTTGAAAAAATTTGATGCAGCCATTACGACAAGAGGCATTGCACAACAGCTTAAGAATTATGCCGAAAAATATGGACTTGATACAAATGTGGTCTACCCGCACTCATTTCGCCATTTGTTTGCAAAAAACTTTTTGAACAAATATAACGATATCGCTTTACTAGCAGACTTGATGGGACATGAAAGTATTGAAACAACACGGATTTATCTTCGCAGATCAGCCAGCGAGCAAAAAAGCATTGTTGATAAAGTTGTAACTTGGTAGAACGCTAAAAAGCGGGAGCACTTTGACTGCGCTCTCGCTTTTTAGGTAAATGTAGTTCTGTAATTTCATATTATGAGAAGTCAGGAAAAATGGCTCATAAAATTGATGTTCCCCATGATGATTTACCAGCAAACTGGAAGTGGTCGAGATTAAGTCAATTAGGCATTCTAATTCGGGGTTCTGGAATCAAGAAGAACTAAACCACCGCTGAGGGAATTGGCTGCGTGAGGTATGGCGAACTATACACAACATACGATTATTTCTTCACAAGTACAAAATCGTTTACTACGAGAAAAGTTGCTGAAAAGTCCAAAGAAATAGCGACTTCAGATATCCTAATGACCCTTACAGGGGAGAACAAGGAATATATAGGAAAAGCAACTGTATATCTTGGCGAAGGAAAAATTGTAATGGGTGGCGATTTGACGAAATTAACTGGGCATAACATGAATCCTGTTTTTTTATCTTTACTTTTAAATTCACCACAAATTATTTCGCAAAAATCCTCTGTTGCAACCGGCAATATTATTGTTCATATCTCAAATGATAAACTCGGTAAAATGCTTGTGCCTGTCCCTTCATTACCAGAACAAGCAAAAATTGTTACCCAAGTTGAGGGATTAAATCTTCAAATTTCGCAACTTCCTGAATAATCCTACTCTGTTCTTCAAGTGGTGGCATGGGGATTAATAAATTATTGACGCTTTGAGAATTTAGTGTTGTACCTTTTATCGCGTCTTTTGAGTCTCCACCGTTCGCTATCTGTGGCAAGAATTTAAACAGGTACATTTTCAAGGATTCATCTGTATCAGCGTAAGGGAATATTGAAATAATTGCTTCATTGTGGGTCGCCTCAATACCGAGTAAAGATACTCTTCCTACCGTAAGTTTAAAACTCATCAATAATGTACCAGCAGGAGAAATCTTATCTTTGAATAATTTCTTTGCTTCATGAGACACATGCTCTTTGGTAGATGTAATTATTCCATTAGCTGGCATATCAGCAATTGATACCCATGGGATATCATCACCCCAATATTCGTTTGCTGAGCGTGGAGGAGTTTTCCCCATATAGTAGCTTACAATATCTTTGAACCTTGCATACTCCCATGTGCTCGGTAATTCTGGAATATCATCAAGCTTAACTTCTGAGTTTCCGTTCTTCTCATAATATGAGTTATCGTCACCTTTGTAGATGATAGATTCCTGTAAATCTTTCTTCTTGAGTTTGCCCTCTTCAAACAATTTCTGCTTTTCTTGTCTTATTTTCTCAAGTAAGACTTCAACCGGCTCATCATTCGGATCTTGTGGCACAAGTTTTCCTTGCATAGCGTACTGAAGGATGGATTTTCGCAATTTCTCTGGCAACTCTTTGTTTATTTTTTCAAGCCTATCGTGAAGTTTTTGGTAATCATCGACTTTCGGCAGGCCAACCATAATGGCTGATACAATTCTTTCTTGCTCTTTTTGGGGTGGGACTGGAACTAATAATGATGCTACTTTATCACTATTTAAGTTTTTGACTACAGCACCAGAAATTAGAGCCAAAAATTGATGATAAGCTACCTTTGATGAAAGCAGGTAGTATAAAAAATCTCTTGAAAATACTTCTTCATAATTTGAAATAGCTAACCATCCATCGTGGATTGCCCCGTCAACATTCAAAATATATGGCCTACCAAAACTCATCGAGTTAGTTAACAAAAATGTTCCTTTAGTAACGTATCTCGTCTTCTTAAGTCCACTAGGTTTAATTTTCTCTTTTGTTGAATTTATGAATTTGCCACCTTTATCGGTATCACCAATTTTGATCCAATTAATACCGTCATCAGCTTCAGTAATAAATTCTTTGATTGGTCTCGGTGATCCTCCTCGGACAATAGTAGATACTTCAGAAAAACGAACCCACTCCCAAGACTCAGGAATATCAAACGGGACATCAACCTCTTTTACTGTCCCATCAGCGAACTTCTCATAATGTAAACCATCATCACCTCGATAAATCTCGGTTTCGTTCTTATCACGCTTGATTTTACCCTCTTTGATGAGTTTTTCTTTCTCAGCCTTAATACGTTTCAGTAGCTCACTGGCTGGTTCATCATTTGGATCTTGTGGTACAAGTTTTCCTTCCATTGCTCGTTGAAGAATAGAGGCTTTTAATTGTTCTGGCGTCACCCTACTCACCACCTTCCAACATCTGCATGATTTCAGCCAAGACAGAGTCAATCTTGTCGTTAAGCTCTTTTCGTTCAGTGTTGTATCTAGTAATGAGTTCCGTCGGTTCGAGGATTTCTTCTTCTTCTTGAGGGAAACCACATTGGTCAAAATTATAATCCAATTCAGCTAACTCAGCAGGTGTGAATTTTTTAGCTTTCGGAAAGTTGCCTTCCATGATTTCTTCCCGATTTGTCCACCATTCACGAACGGGATTAAAATGCTCCGACTTCATTGGTTTCGTTTTCGAGAAGTTCTTATAACCTTCTGGCATATCCAAACGATAGAACCAAGTATCCTCTGTTTTCTTTGTCTTATCAAAGAACAAGATATTCGTATGGATGCTTGTATATGGAGCGAATACACTGTGTGGCAAGCGAATAATCGTATGGAGATTAAACTCTTCAATCAATTTTTTCTTCAACGTGTTTTTCACACCATTACCAAACAAGAAACCGTCAGGCAAGATGACACCGACACGGCCATCTTGTTTTAAGCGATACATGATAACCGCCATAAACAAGTCAGCTGTCTCAGATGATCTTAAATCGGTGGGGAAGTTGTTCTTTATAGCATCAAGCTCGCTTCCACCAAATGGAGGATTCATCATGATGATGTCAAACTTGTCTGCTTCAGTATAATCACGAACATTTTTATCTAGCGTATTACCATGAATAATTTCAGGGTCATCAATTTCATGTAGAAAAAGATTAGTGACTGCGAGCAAGTGAGGAAATGCTTTCTTTTCAATTCCAAATACCGCATTGTTATATTTTTCAGTATCCTCAACCGTCTCACGTTGCTTAGCAAGAATGTTTAATGTTGATGTCAAGAATCCGCCAGTACCACACGCAAAATCGGCCATGCGTTCACCAAGTTTTGGCTGAAGAATTTCAGCAATGAAATCTGTTGCTGCACGAGGTGTATAGAATTCGCCAGCGTTACCCGCAGATTGAATGTCCTTCAAAATTGATTCATAGATATCATTGAATAGATGACGGTCTTCAGGACTATTGAAATCAACCTCATCGACTACATTAATAACTTGACGTAAGAGAACACCATCTTTCATGTAGTTATTGGCATCTTCAAATGCCGCCTTCACGATTTGTTTACGCACTGGCATATCAGGAGAAATTTCAATCTCTTTAAGTCCCTTGAATAATTTGTTGTTCACAAAGTCCAACAACTCATCACCAGTCATTACTTGCTCACCTTTTTCTGTGTGAGCCCAGTTTCGCCATTTCAAATCTTCTGGGATGATTGATTCATAATCATCATCTTCAATTTCCCACACTTCCTCACGACTATCATAAATTTTCAAGAACAGTAGCCATGACATTTGTTCGATACGTTGAGCATCACCGTTTACCCCTGCGTCTTTTCGGGTAATATCTTGTATTCGTTTAACGAATGAATTTGTCGCCATTATTTTCGCTTCTCCTCATTATGCAGCCGTAAATAATTCATTTTCTAATTCACGGACTGCTTCTGTGTATTTTTTCTTATTGCCAAACTTCTTAATGATGTAGAACATTCCACCGAACCGCTCAAATTCTGGAAGTTTCAGAATTGAGACATCTTCCACATCTTTAAGTCCAGAGTTCATATACTTTTCAAGAAGGACTTCAAGGACTTCACGGGCTTCATCCGAGTATTTATAGAGATAGCCACGTTTTTTGACATTGTTTACTCGCTCTGCCTTAGTCAATGGTTTTTGGCCATAAGCTAATTGCAATAGTAAATCAAAGTCGTCAATTTCTGAAGTTGAAATATGTTCTTTCTTACGTATTTCATCAAGGAAAACGCCTTTTTTCTCAAGTTCATCAAGGATAGCTTGCTTCTTATCAGAAGTTGACCACGCATTGATGAATTCGTCTAATGTGCCATACTGACCAAGAATATTTTTTTTCGTATAATCGGTCAAGCTTTCAGTTACAAGCTTTCCATCGGCATCAATAACCTGAACTTGATCATTGACGATTTTTACCTCTTTATCGTTGACGTAGTATTTTACAGGGGGTTCTCCGCCTCCTCCACCTTCAGGAGGATCCACTTCTCCGCCAGAATCACCTCCCCCACCGGTGTTTCCACCTTTGGGTTCTCCGCCTTCATTGCCATCAATGATATCAACTGGCTCCCCATCAAAGTCAGGGTCAGCAAAAAGATTTGTTACACCACGAAAATCAATAATCGTAAAGAATTCCTTACCACGAGCTGGATCTAATCGAGTTCCTCGCCCAATGATTTGCTTGAACTCAGTCATTGAGCCAATGTTGGCATCAAGTACAATCACTTTACAGGTTTTCGCATCAACACCAGTCGTAAGCAATTTAGATGTGGTCACTAGTGTTGGATATTTAGACTCAGGGTCAATGAAATTATCAAGCTGAGCCTTCCCTTCAGCATTATCCCCCGTAATTCGCATTACATATCGTGAATCAATAGCAGTCAAGTCAGAATTTTCATTGACCAAGGCTTGCCTCATTCTTTCAGCATGGTCAATATCAATACAGAAGAAGATTGATTTCTCAAATCTAGAATTACGATCTTTAAGATATTCCGATACATATTTCGCAACCTTGAGCGTCCTATCCTCAATGACCATATTCTTATCGAAGTCCTTCCGATTATAGATACGGTCAATAATCAACTCATCCTTAGAATCAACCTTCCCTCGCTCAGGACGATAGCCATCAATATCCACGTCTAGGTTCACTCGAATAACTCGATAGGGAGCTAAAAAGCCATCCTCAATACCTTGTTTCAAGGAATAGGTGTAGACTGGGCTACCAAAATACTTAGCGTTTGATATCACACCATCTTCTTTCGGTGTTGCAGTCATACCGATTTGAGTAGCTGAGCCGAAGAATTCTAAAATCTTACGCCAATTACTTTCTTCCTTTGCAGAGCCACGGTGTGCTTCATCAATAACAATTAAGTCAAAGAAGTCTTTACCAAACTTCTCATAATGAGTTTCAGTACCATCTTCCCCAGCAAGTTGTTGATAGAGACCAAGATAGATTTCATAAGAATTCAGTGCTTCAGGAGAATTTAATAATCTCTGATCCACTTTGGTCATCTTGTTGCCAAAAGGTCTGAAGTCATTAATCAACGTTTGGTCTACCAAGATGTTGCGGTCAGCAAGGAAAAGAACCCTCTTCTTCAAACCAGACTTCATCAAGCGATGAATAATCTGAAAAGCAGTAAATGTTTTTCCAGTCCCTGTTGCCATGACAAACATGATGCGGTTATTGCCTTTTGCCACTGCATCAACCGTTCGGTTAATCGCAATACGTTGATAATAACGCGGCTGTTTTGCACCCATCTCATAGTAGTAGGGTTCATTGATGATTAACTGTTGCTCTTTGGACAGATTCTCTTGTTCAGTTAATCTTTGCTAAAGTTCTTCTTTTGTTGGAAACTCATCAATGGAAATGTTTTTCTCTTTTCCTGTAATTCGGTCATGTTCTACAAAACCGTCACCATTGGATGCATAAGCAAATGGAACGTCCAACATTTCTGCATAGTTGATTGCCTGTTGCATACCCGCACCGACAGAGTGATTATTGTCTTTCGCTTCTACAACCGCAATTGGAAAATCTTTCTTGTAGTACAAAAGATAGTCAGTAAACTTCTTCTTGTTCCGAGTTGCTCGTTCCCCGTGAACTTCAATTCGCCCATCAGTAAATGAATACTCATAGAGAATGTCCTTGCCATTCTTCCAACCACTAGATTCAAGTGCAGGAGTGATAAAGTTTGCTTTAATGTCCTCTTCAGACATTTGGTGTTTTGGAATTAAATGTCCACTCATTTAGCTTGCTCTCCTTCCTTCGTAATCAATCGAGATCACGTCACCTATATCAACATTCAAGGTGACACAAATCTTTACCAATGAATCAATTGAGATGGGTTCGTTCTTCCCCATCTTAGCGATGACGTTGCTGCTGACCTTCGCAGCGTCCTTTAACTCTGTTTTCGTCATATTTAAATCAATAAGCAATTTCCACAATTTATTGTAAGTAATGGGCATCCAATCACCTCTCATAACTTCTGATAGTTCGTATTATCTGGAAGATAATCAACTGTATTTATTATATCACGTTTTCTCAAGATAATCTTGTAAGCATGTAAGTTGATGCGATTGTCCTAAAATTTGAACAATCTTACGTTTCATAGGGGGGTAAAATCTCAGAGTAGGGGGTAAATTTTTCTACCCCCGGGGGTAATTTTTCAAAGCCGATTTCTACTAAAACCTAACAAAATCCTCCACAAAACAAAAAAGCCTAGCCGCCGCTAGTCCCACAAACGCCTTTATATCGGGCTTTACCCCATAGTTTCATTGTATCATTCTGGTGGTGGAAATATCCAGATAAATCATGTCTATTTTCCCAAGATAAGATTCTTGCAACAACTTCAATGCTTCAAGATTATCCCCTGTTATAAATAGATTCTCAGATTTTTCAAAGTTCACACTTTCTTCCGGCTGTGCACGCAGTGTTTTAGTGGTTGGCGCTGCAGCTTCAAAATATGCCTTTGCTTTCCCGTTCCAAGTGAAATCATACCGTTCTTTTTGTTCTTCTGCTTTGACAAATAAATCACGTAACTCATTCAATAAATCAATATCTACTTGACGTGAATGAACATCAGATAAATTAATCTTTTCTGGCCTATTAGACATCTTTATTCTCCTTTTAGTATGGCTAATTTCTGTTCTAATGTATATCTTTCTCTAGCCAATGTTTGTTTTTTATTAGTTTGTATAGAGCTTTTAATCTGAGTATTGATTCGATCTATTTTTAATTCCAATTCATTGATTATCTGTATTTTGTCAATTTGTTGCTTCAAAGGCTTGGAGATATCCGTAATATCTAACAATTGTCGAATAAAGTTATCACGAACCTCATCAATGGATAAGCCTTTAATTTGAAGCTGATTCTCTACTTTTCTAGAGATGTATTGTCCTTGATAGTACATTACAGCAAGTTCATCATTGACGATGAATAGAATCTCTTGCGGTATTTTAGTGACAATCTCCTTGACCACACCCAAATCAAAGTCCATCATTTCAACACTAAATATCTCAATTTCCTGTATTTGCTTAACAGATAGGTGAATCGTAGTAGGAGCTAATTTTCCTAGCCAACGGATACGATTAATCTTCTTAGCACCCACAAAGTTGAAACGATCTTTTGGAATGATGCGATTCACAACGGCTTGTTTTGGAATATCTAGGATCATCTACTCACCTCTAACAACTAAAAAATTAATTAATTCAAAATCATTTAATCCATTTATATCGTTCTCCAAAGCTGTTGTGCCCCCAGAAGTAAAGAGACTATCGATATCCTTTTCCTTTTTAACACTAACCATGGAATCAATTGCTTGATTAAGTAAGTGAGAATACTTACTCATATCTTTTCCCTCAAGTGTTTCTATGTTAAAAGCTTGCGTTAAATTCTCGATCGGTGCAGATTTATCTCTGGATAGATACCGCATATCATCTAGAATTTTTTTAGGATTAAAATGATTCGAAACGATCTCACCATTTTCAGCGATATAGACTAAATAAAATGGATGTAATCGATTTTGTTTATCTATATTCATAGCATTGTTACGATTTCTTAAAACAAAGATAACCCCTGCTGGATGATTGTTATCGGCCTTTGTTATCGCATGGATTCCATAGGGCTTTGCTTCGTAATCTCCGTATTTCTCCCTTAATTTTTGCAGGTCAAGTTGAAACTCATTCAGACCTAAATCCATAATATTGACACCGCTAGACATATCTTCTAAGTCAACTACTTCATTTTGTAACGTTTCGAGTTGCTTTTTACGATACTCCATATCTGGATCCGTATTATCGATGGTATCCTCGCCTATGGACGATATAGCCACTAACTTTGCTCGGTTCTCAACCCGTGCTTTTAAATTAATATAATCATCAAGACTAATATCAGGCCAAAAGTTGACCATTTGAATCGTATCATTGGTTGAGCCTATTCGGTCAATACGACCAAATCGTTGAATGATACGGACGGGATTCCAGTGAATATCGTAATTAATTAGATAATCTGCATCTTGTAGGTTTTGACCTTCGCTAATGACGTCTGTTGCAATCACCACATCAATTTCACCATCCAAACCTAATGCATCACGATTTTTAGATTGAGGACTAAATAAAGTGAGTAACTCATTAAAATCATTTTTTCTTCCTGGAATGGTTGATTCTGTTCTTGTTCCCGATATCAATGCCGTATGAAGATGTGCTTTTTGGATTAATTGATCAGATAGATGATTATATAAATAATCTGCTGTATCAGAAAAAGCCGTGAAGATTAAGACTTTTTTATTTCCTTGATTAATCGGATAATCGATCTTTTTACGAATTAGGTCTTGCAGTGTCGCTATTTTCGTATCGTGTTCCGGCGTAATACGATAAACAACATCAAGTAGTTTAGTAAATACATACTTATCCGCTACTAATTGTTTTTTCCAAGATTGATAATCCATATCTGATAGCTCGATTTTCAAGTCCTGACCAACGGTAAATACGTCATATTCAAAATCATCTGCTCCATTTTCTACTGTACCATTATTCGATTGTTCATAATCTTCAATGACTTTTAATTTCAAACTAATATTCTCTAAAATGCGTTCACTTGTTAGTTTGAATGCATGAATAGAACTTTCAGCTCGTTTGAGTAAATTTGTAATCATTAACTGATTGCGTCCTTTTTCCCGGTTTTCCCAACTTGAAGATCTAGCTGTTGCTTGCTCGATATATTTCTCTAGTTTAGAAGGATACACATATTTCAGAGGAGTATAAACCTCCAGGTTTAGCAAATCGATAAATTGAAAAAGATCATTGTAAGATATATCTAGTTCTGTTAATTTCGGACTTTCATTAATTGGGGCTAATCTTTTGGGAAATTTTCCAATATCAGATTGGTCATAATATTTTTCTATGTGTTTACGACTACGAGAAATAGTCACGCTATCTAATAACTAAAAAAAATCAAAATCCAACATATTAAGCAGATGCTCCGTTGTGCGCTCCTCGGATTCTAAAGAAGACCAATCTTTGAACGCTCGTTGAGATTGACCAAAAATTTCTGTTACTGTTTTTTTAGTATTCAATGTTTTTGTGAGGTTATTACTGTCACCTTCAGAGGCTAGCATCAATTGATTACGCAAATCAGAAAAATTAGTATTCACAGGAGTTGCAGATAACATTAAGACTTTGGTTTTCACTCCTGACTTAATAATTTTACGCATCAATTTTTGATAGCGATTTTCTACGCCCTCTTCTTTTTTATGTGTAGTTCCATCACCATTTCTGAAATTGTGACTCTCATCAATCACGACTAAATCATAATTACCCCAGTTTATCTTTCCTAGATCAATCCCATTACTTTCACCACGTTCGCGATCCATATCTGTGTGAAATAGAACATCATACCGTAAACGATCTTCGGCTAAGGGATTGTTTTTGTAATTATTCTTATAATTGTTCCAATTATCTTCCAATCTTTTCGGTACTAAAACTAAAACGTTTTTATTACGTGATTCATAATATTTAATTACACCTATAGCTGAGAATGTTTTTCCTAAACCAACAGAATCTGCCAAAATGACCCCATTGTGTTTCTCCAACTTGCTAATAGCACCCAGTACAGCATCTTTTTGAAAATCATACAACAATGACCAAATCTTGGAATCTTTAAATCCTGTGCGTTCATCAGGAATGTAGTCTTGATCTAAATCAGACAAAAATTCACTGAACAAATTGTATAAAGCTATATAGTAAATAAACTCTGGCGCATTTTCTTGGTACGCAGCCGTAATATTATTTAATACCGCATTTGTTACCTCATCAACATACTCTGGATTATGCCATACTTGATCAAATGCATTTAAGAATTGTTGTGTGTTTTCATTTTCAAACTTGGAAATATTATAAAAAAGCTTTTCCCCTTTGGTTATCCCGATTTCAGCTGTTGTAAATTCATCGAAAGGTGCATATACAACGGTATCTTTCTTGTTCTCAATAACCATGAAATTATCGGAACGTTGACCGGAAACATTTGACTTAAACGTAACTTTTTGACGAATCCACTCAGCAACTTCTTTGGCAATAGCCTTTTGGGATAATTCATTCCTCATTCTTAATTCAAATTCATTACCGTATAATTGTCTTTCACGATTTAGACGCGGAATAAAGAACTCTCTTTTTTCTTTTGGAGCTTTTTCTTTGGTGAAAAGATCACTAGTAAATAAAAACTGAATATGATCGATTTTTTCTACCTCAGTTTTAAGTTCCTCATACGCATAAATTGAAAACGATGCTGCAGCAATTTTTATCTTACTTCGTGATTTAATTTCATGTTTAAAATCATCTACTACTCGCTCATTAATATTATTAAAATTTTTCATTTATTCACAACATCTTTCTAAATAATATTCTTTTCATACTTACAAAATAACTGCCAACGTTGTTTTTTCACTCTTATTTTATCCTTCTGTTCGTCAATATTTGCCGATTTATTTTCAGATATTAACTTTTTGTAAATAATTTTAGAATTTTACTTCTTCATTATTCCAGCAATTCTTTATCTTGTATGGTTAATTGTTATTTAGTATCTACTATGAAAGGCGCATACCATTCGTTATTGCTGACCAATTTACATAGCCTTTATCACTTATTTTTACCATAGCATTATAATTTTTTTGATTGATTTAAAAAGTGCTTCTTTACCAGCAATCAGATCACTAATGCTTGTTTTTGTTAATTTTTTATGGTGGAAATTATCAGACAAAGTGAATTTACAAGTGAGATAATTTGAACAGCCATAAAAGCTTTTAAAGGATAATATTTCCGCCAGATTGTGCGGTGAAGACTTAGCGGATACTTTTTAGATGTATTCATTTGAGCATCCATCAATATCGAAAAATTCGTAGTGGAAATTGAAGACTTTTGGAAACCCTATACACTCGCATTAGGTAAAAATGAAGAAATTTTTGGAACTTGATGCATTGTTTTACGATGTCATTCCCAATTATCATCCTTTATTTTCGCAAATCACAAAGTGAAGACTTTCAGAAACTAAAAAGCCATGTAAAAACATGACTTTAGCAGCTTGTTCTTATGAAATTAATTGCTTCAGTTATTCTTTTTGTTGAATATGCCATGGTAGCTCTAAAGTTTTTATCTGATAGCCTATCTAATCGATGAATTATGGGAGTTTCATCATCAGAATAACCCCACCCTCCTCCAAGAAATGGAATTAGTCCGTCCCAACATCTTAGCCAAAGAATATGGCGATAATACCACTCCTTATCTGGGTAGTTATACTGAAAAACCATATCTCTAAAGAAACCATTATCAATATACGGATACTCCACTTCCCAGTTTTTAATGCCCTGTTCTCTTCGCTCATCGTATGAAAGTTTACTTCTTTCTTCTTTACGAGGATCGAATTTCTTATGGCCATCAAAGACCTTTCCTTTCCAAGTGGCGATTGCTTTTTTGACAAAGCAATTATCTCTTCGCACACAACATTTTCGATGCTCTTTATAGTATTCTTGTAACTTACGATAGAATACACTTCTGATTTCATCAGCCACAGTTGCATACGTTTTATATGTTTTTTGTTTATGGTACTCTTCATAATCATCAATTGTCAGGTTGTTATTTTCCTTATGGATAAACGGCAAAATCGGGCCTTGAACAATACACACACGACTAGCATACCTAACTGATCTATTATTTTGAAGAATATCATCAATTAATTTCTTCCGATCAAAAGAAGTATAAGTAAACCCTCGATTGAAGCTCCAATCGTTTATATCGGTATAAATATTCGTGTTTTTACCAAGTAGCTTTATGAATAAATTTTTATGATCATTTGAAAATTTCCGCCACAATTGCATGTTCTTCAACGGATAATTCTCTTTTAAAAAACAATGGCCACATTTACAGTGGAATCCCATCAGCTTCGTGTTTTCAAATTCAAGTGGTTTTATAGCACCACATTCTGGACATTCCGTTGTTAGAAGCTCTTGTAATGTAAAGGGCATCTCTTGATTTGCTTATCCTGATGAAACTCCCCATGATATCCATGAGATAAACACTCTGGACAAAACCTTAACGTTAAATGACTTTTTTCTCGATTACTTATCCTATGATAACGCTGTTTATTATCCTCATTTATCAATAAAGAAGGATGGTAGTAGTCAAATTGAAATTTCATTTTCATTCTCTTTTTAGGGTTTTCTCCCAGGAGAGGGGTCATCCATCCGAATACAATATCATTTTCAGAAGTATATTCAAATCGGGCAAAGGTTCTTTTTGACTTCAGAAGTTCACTTGGTTTAACACCATGAACCGTACTTAGTACATCATTAACAAACACACCATTAGCATACTTTAGCTTCTCCATTACAGACCACGGTGATTCACAATCAGCAGTCCAGTCAGTATTATAAATAAGATTTCCCAGTCTAATTTCTGTCACGTTATCGCCCCCAATAAGCTATTTCAGAATCAACATACAGTGTATCGTTGATAGCCTCTTCCCATTGAGCCAGCCCAATATTTTGAAGATCACTACCTTCATCCCCGAACTCGGTCAAAACATACTCAATTGCTTCAATAACGTATTCCATTGGTATATCAGCCTTCTTATTGATTTGTGCTGCTGACTTGATTCGCAAAAATGCTTCATAAAATTCTTCCACATAGTTAGATAGACGAAACCCTTTTTGGAAATGGTCAAAGAAAAAGAATTCTGTAAAAGTACAATCCGTATTAGTCGGGTAAATAGCCTCTTCATCATAACTTTTTAAAATCATCGAGAGATCATTAATACCTCGAACTCCAGTAAACTTATAGTCTGCTATCATAAATCGTCGAATAATTTGAGATAAACCTCGGCTTTTGAAGTCAGATTTAACATCAGCTAGTTCTTCTTGACCAACCAAAAAGACAATCAAGTTGATTCCAGCATTTTTTAACTCATTGTGAACATTAATCAAGCAATTATACTGTGGTTTATCCATATTCTGAGCTTCATCCATAAAGAAGATAATTTTATTCTGACCACTTTGGTCAACAACCGCTGACAAATAATGAATAACCGTGATTCGCTTACTTTCTGACGTTGTACGCGGCACAATTGTCCCACCAATCATATTAAGTAAGAACTCATAAAATTTGTTACTTGTCATACTAGTATCTGCTGGACATGAACCAATGAAGTATGGAATCTTTTCCCCCTCAAAGATGGTCTCAAGCATAGAAGAAAAGAAGTTAATTGCCTGAGTTTTACCAATACCTGGCCGCCCGTAGACTACGGCACCCGGTTTCCCTCGATAAATCCATTTTTTTGCTAATACAGTAAACTCATCTACTTGATTTGTTGGAATCCGGTATGTTTTTCGATGGACAGGATGCTTCATCGGAGCTACAAATGGTTTCTTTTTTTCTTTTTGTGCCATGCCATCCTCCTAATCGATTGTGACATTCCTAAATTGTCGAGTATCACGAAATATATCTTGTTGGGATATTTTTTTCTTTTCTTTCTGAATCATTTCCTCAATAGATTCTTGCTCCGCGCTAGACTTTGAATCTAGGGGAAAATCCAAAACTTCCGCTCTTCGATAAATCATCGTCCTTGTCGCCAACGATTTCTCCTTCTTATTCATGTCTTTGTTTTGCCTGATGTAATCAACGTATTTTGTAACGGCATCATCTTGAGTTCCTACCTTAAACCTTCTATCTTTCAAGGCTCGATGAATTAATTTTCTATCCTCCATAGTGTGTGGAATCTTTCGCCAACGTTTTTCAGCATATAGCTTTTCAAAAAAGTGACCAGTCTCAGTAAAAGTCATTACAGACGTAATATCTTTCGGATCTATAACCACGGTCAAAGACTTACCAATCATGCCTTTTGACTTCGATAGCTTGATGCCTGTGTATTTTGCATTACAAAAATTAATATGAATATAGTTTCCTGCTTGGTTATTAGCGACTACTTTCCGATCATAAGTAATAGCGAAAAATAATTGTGAATTCCGCTTATCCTCCGACAACTTACCTACGATAAAGCCTTTGTCAAAGCGCTTCTTCATAAGATGAATAGGTGCATGCCCCATACTACCTAAAGAAGGTGTTGCATTGTAATTTGCCACCACAACGTCCATGATTTCTTTTAAAGCCTCAAAAGTAATTTCATAAGACTCGGCTGCTTCCTCGGGATTATTAGCTCTTTTTTTGTCATTAGGGTTACTGCCAGTCGTGGACGGGAGTCGATGAATAAAACTATCTTCTAGAGTTCCGAAAAATCGTTCTACAATTGCACGGCAAGTAGGCCCAGCAACTTTACCAAAACAAAGAGATACGCCCAAACCTTGAGTCAATTTTCCTTGAATCTGTTCTGCTAGATGTGCTTTAGCGTTATCCATAAATAAAGTTTCAAATACACCGAATTCAGCTTCTTCTAATAAGCCCGAAGGAAAACCAGCGTCAGGCAAATATTTTACTCCAGGAATAGAAATACTCTTGGGGCTCCATGGGTGAATTGCATTATGAATGCAACTAAGGACATCCTGACTATTATAGTTTCGACTAGTTGTTAGATGATATCCTAAAATACAACGAGTTGCTCTATCTATAATTACTAGTAACCACGGTCTGATCACCTCCACTTGGAAAGTATCGCCGTTAATGTCGGTGGCAGTCACCACAAATTTTGCATCTAACCAATGACCATCCAATTCAACTTCAGCATAAGGACGTGTAACTTGTGGTAACAAGCTCACAGGTTCTCGATTTTCTTTTGAGCGTTGATAAGCCTCGTTCCCCTCTTTCTTCATTGACTCCTCATAGTTATCAGCATCAAGCTTTTTCAGATAATTGTAAAAAGACCGCTTCGCTTTATCAGAAGTATTGAATGGATACTCAAAATCCTTAACTCCCAATGTCCGTAACTCCTCAATGAAGAGTTCATACTGAGTAATCCTCAACATCCTTGTAGACTTCTTTTTGTTTCGTCTAAAGTGAGTATCCCCAATACTTTGTTCTAACGACGGATAGTTCAGTAGCAATTGTCTAAAAGCTCCCACATGAGATTTGTCAGTAACAGAATCGTAGGATATCCGTTCATATTTTTTATTTGAACGGTTCAAAATTCCTTCGTATTGATAAATTTCATACTCATTTTTCATTTGGAGACACCTATCTAGTACCGAATAGAATCTCTTTTTAGATAAGTTGAATTTTGTAAGAATGCTAGAAACTTGCTCTTCTGATGTCAGATACAAATAAATGGCGTCCTTAAGGCGAGAAAACTCCAACTGCTTATCAAATGGCACATTTTCAATAAGAATTGGATTCCACAACTCTGGATTTAATAACTCTTCGGGAAGTTTGTAATATTCAAGCTTTCTTCGCAATACTTTTTACCTCCATATTCGAGTTTAAATGTTCTGATGAAATTGGTAACGAAAAGTTTCCCCGATGAAATCCATGAATTACCTGGCAGATTATTTTTTCTAATGGCATTTGTACAAAATTAGCAATTACTTTAATTGTCTTAGACTCATCCTTAAGCAGTTGTGTGATTATCTCTATGGTACTTTCATCTATTTTTTCGCTCTGAATGATACTGTGAAACTGCATTAGATTAGATATTTCGATTTCTCTTCCAAGTAATGACTCCTCAGTAAACAACTTATGATTATACCCATTTTTCTTGCACCAAAATCGTTGTGCTTGGAGCTGTTTTTTTACCTTCGGTTTTGTTAAATCCTTGGAATATTTACACTCTACGAAGATTTCGTTTCCAAACTCATCAATTGTAACTAAATCAAAAATTGACTTTTTTACTCCGTCGTCTAGTTCAACCGATATTTTAGGAGCCTGCTCACAAAGAAATACAATAGATGGATCGAATTCAGAAAAGAGATAATTATAGTATTCAAGATTACTGAATAGAATTATTTTCCTTCCAGCTTTCACACTGTATAAGATCCACCGATTATTACCAAACTTTCGCATAGCACTATAATTATTGAGTGCAGGAGTATAATCTGTCATAAATTTCTCCTCTTTATAATAATGTCTAAATAAAAGGCACAATTACTTCGGCCAACACCGAAATAACTGTGCCTCATTTTTGTTTTACAAGTTAAAACCTGTTTATTTTTTTAACATTACAAATCCACTTCACTAAACCGTTTAGTTGATATTTTAAAACTCCACATTGTGAAAATTATATAAATGGTAACTCCTAGAATTAAAATTGGTAATTGTTTTACTAACAGTTCCTGACTTGTTCCGTCTAACCATTGCAATTTCGGAAAATGAACGCTTACCTCAATTAATAATTCAATTAAAATTATTGGCACCAAAGCTTTCAAAAAAGCGATTCCTGCGTTGTATGCTGTCTTAAAAAAGGAAGACAAGAATATAAGGTTGAAGATGGTGAAAATAATAAAGCCAAAACCATAAAAGGCAATATTGGCGTCAATTCCAACAGGATTGTTATTAGGTATTAGGGTATTCTTTATAATTGCACAAATAATCGAAATAAATAATGAGGCTAATTGTGTCACAATCACAACTAAATACTTGCCTAAAACAATATCACTTTTTTTGATTGGTAATAGCGACGAAAAATAAATGTCATTTGTTTCTCGACCGTACATAAAGCTGATATATATTCCTATGCAGCTGAAAACAAATATCATCGTATAAGGGTACGCAGGAATTAGAACTAAAGCGCCCATTGCTGAAAAGATATAAAGGTTCGGATGTGCTGCCAAACGTAGCTCTTTATATAAGAGATTAGAGATCATAATGCTTTTCCCCCTCAACTCGTATCATGATTTCCTCAAGGCTCAATGGGCCTGTTTCACTAGGTCTTTTGAGGTAACTAAAACTGTCCATGAATTCCTTTTTTAAAGCGCTTTTTAATATTTTTCCATCTTTAATGTAAGAAATCGAATCGGCGCATTTTTCGATATCAGAGGTAATGTGCGTAGAAAACAAAATACTTCTTTCACCCGTAGCAACAATCTGAGAAAATAAATTCAGTAAATCATCCCTTGAAACAGGATCCAAGCCACTGGTGGGTTCATCTAAGATTAGTAATTCAGCTTTATGTGATAGAGCTAGTGCAATCATGAATTTAACTTTCATCCCTGCAGACAACTCCTTAGGTGCCTTGATGGGGTCAATTTCAAATTCTTGCATATATTTTTTAAAAGCTTGATGATCCCAAGTATCATAAAAACGGCTCATAACGTTAGCAATCTGTTCAGTTTTCTTCTGCTGGTAAAAGTCGATACCACCAAGGACTACGCCTATCCGTTTCTTTATTTCCAACTCATGGTTAATCAGATTCATACCAAAAATATCTACCTCACCAGAATTTGGCGTTACTAAATTTAGAATCGATTTAATTGTTGTACTTTTACCGGCACCATTTTTCCCAATAAATCCCATAATTTGTCCTTTTGGTAAGGAAAGATTTACATTTTCTAAGTTAAACTTAGGGTACTTTTTAGTTAAATTCTTAACCTCTAACATATTCACCTCAACAACCTCCTTGATAAATGAACTTTTTTACTCTACATCCCCTGGCTTTGTAAAAAAAGAGCGCCCAGATTCTCTAAAAAAAACTCTATCTGAGATTAAAGCAATCCCCTCATTTCCTTTGCTAGTATCACCTAAAACTATCAGTGTATCTCCAGGGATTAAATTCATTATGTCTCTAGCTTTCTTAGGTAAAACAATTTGGCCCCTTTCACCAATTGTGACGGTTCCAAAAATGTACTTATCTTTAGGCCCAATAGGCATACCTTCTTTTTCAGGATTAAAGCGGACTAAATCATTTAACGACACATCGAAGAGTATTGCCAACGCATCACAATTCATAATATCTGGAAGAGTTTCTCCTGACTCCCACTTAGCAACGGCTTGTCTAGAAACGTTAATCTTTTCAGCGACTGCTTCTTGGGACATCGAGTACTTATTTCTCAAAAACCTTAAGTTTGTAGCAATATGATTTTCCTGATTTATCATACTTTTCACACCTCTTAATTGGATTTTATGCTTCGGGGACTGTAAAGAACACCAACTGAAGTTAACGAATTTTGTTAATTTTGATTGTCAATTACTATTGTCTACAATAGCGCTAGAAAACAAAACCTCTGATATCTTCAATTCAGACATCAGAGGCACTCACTTCTATAGATTACAAATTTATTTTTTCCAAAACTGAGTCTGATAATTTATGGATAGCAGGTTTTTGCTTAACTTTAATTAAGTACCCAAGATCAGTCAACTTATCCAGTAATTGATTCATTTTGTATCTCGAAAAACCCAAAAAATTTGCAATAGTAGAGTCCTCCAAATTTTGATAACTAGCAAAAACATAGTCTTGAAGATATCCATATAACACATTTTTTTCATTTCCCTTTATATCTTTTACAGACTTAAGATAATCATCTAAAACATTCATCTTAGCAGTTGCTTCTTTTAATTGATTCAAAGAATTATTCTGTCCTTCAAGAATTATTTCCAATAGATCTTCGATGAGATGAGTTACCTCACCCTGATTTCTCGGATTAGAAACTTCTAGTAACGCATCATAATACTTCTCTCGATTTTTATTAATAGAATTCGATATTGAAACTCCAGTAAATAAATCTAATTTTCTAGCTAAGTACGAAGATATAATAAATCTGCCCAAACGACCGTTACCATCATAAAACGGATGAATATATTCCAAATAATAGTGGGAAATAATACATTTTTCTAAAAATGGATAATCTTTTGAGTTCATGAAGAAGATAAGTTTCTCCAAACTATTTATAATTTCCTGCTCATTTGCATCACCTATATGAGCAATTGAATCGTCTTTCTTTCTTTTTAATGATACCGGAAGATCTCTAAATAATTTTCCATCCGGCCACTCAGTTATACTTTGTTCATCTTCAAATAATGAGTTATATATATCTCGAAAATCCTTTGGTTCCTTAATTGACAAATAGGTTTCTTCGTTCATGAGACTCATATACATATTTACAATCCCCAAAAAACGTTTGTTAGTTCTTGTCTTTTTTTCTCTCATTAGTATTGTCTCGCTGATTTCCATTTTGGAACTTTCAATTCCTTCTGTCTCATTTGAACTTTGTATTTCATCCGTAATATTTGAAGCGATTATATTGAACTTTGCAACACCAGGTAAATTCGCTTCTAAATTTTTCAGCTTCTCAGAATTATATCTGATTTCTTCTTCTTTTCTTAACATTGACGGTAATGGCAAATAAAATAATTCGAAAGTCTCATCCAAGATTCGTTGTTCCCTAAAAAAAGGATGAATCCTGATGTTTGTTTTTATCGTAGTATATGAATTAAATCTTTTACTATACTCTTCTTTAACATCGCCATCGTATGACAAAATCCTTAGTTTTTCATATTTCAAAGCAAACTCCTCGTTTCTATTTTCAAAAAATTGACTTTTTTAAAAATATAGTGTATACTTACAATATAATTAAATCAAAAAAACTATATTTTGTCAAAATAATATAGAAATGACTTTTTTTATTTCCATATTTTGCGACGAAATACTTTGGAGGAAAAATGAACTTTATTTTTAGTGAAATTATCAGCGGTGTCATTGGTGCGATAGTTGGTGGTATCGTTACCGCAATTTTTACAAATCGAAAATCAATCCGAACTCGCCTCAAATCTTGGTGGATTGGAAACAAAAAGATTCGGATGAGTATTTCTTATCTTTTCAGTATTAGGGACGATGAAGGAAATTACTTACTTATTAAGGGAAATCGCATTCAACAATATCAACCAATAGGTGGCGTCTACAAGTACTTTAAATCCTTCCAACCAATCAAATCAAAATTAGAAGTTACGGATGAAATAAATAAAAATTTCTATGATCCTGACGACTTGCGAATTTATCTTCCTGGAAAAAATCTTATGAAATTAATCGAGTGGTTTAAAACTGGGGAAAATCGAGAAACGGTCATCACTCGGGAATTTATTGAAGAAATCATTGCTCCTGGACTTCTTAATATTACTGACCTAGAAAATATTGATTTTGAGTACATTCATCGCAAAGAATCCGGGCTTAGATTTAGTGATCACTTTGAGAAGGAAGAATACCTAATCTACGATGTTTTCAAAGTATCTTTTTCTAAAGAAGTTTTAGCGAGACTAAAGGAAAACTCTGAAAAAAATCCAAATTTCTTATGGGTTTCTCAAGCAGACATAGACACGAAAAATACTTACATTGAGGAACAAGCTATACAAATTGGTGAACATGCGAAATACATTACAACATGTTAAAGAAGGGGGTAAACATATTGTTAGGTACGAGTAACGAAACACTCAAACAAATATTCCGAGCCTTAGCGGACTCATTAAACGTCTCAGAAACAACAACTAAAGAAATTATTGCTTCTTATGAAGCAGTTGGTACCTACTTAGGTAATCTTGAAGAAGATTTGGATATCAAAATTTCGCCACAAGGATCAATGGCACTTGGAACAATGATTAAACCCCTCAGCTCTGACAAAAACGGCGAATACGACGTAGATCTCATTTGTCAGTTAACAAACGGAGAATCACTAACACCTGAACAGGTTAAACACATCGTTGGCAATAGGTTACATGAAAGTCCGCGGTACTCAAAGATGCTAGATCCCGAAGGGAAACGCTGTTGGACACTGAAGTATACTGATTTTCATATGGACGTCCTTCCTTGCACACCATTAAGTTCTGAAAATTCTAATTCTATCAGAATTACCGAGAGACTTGACAATAATACTTACAAAGATGGCATAAGTAATCCAAAAGGCTATATCGAGTGGTTTAAAGCAAAGATGCAATTAGTTTATACAGAGGCTTTACAAAACTATGCCGAGAAACGCAATGTTGAAATTGAAAAAATCCACCTTTACAATTTGCGTACTCCTCTCCAAATGGCTATTCAAATTTTGAAGCGCCATCGAGACATCATGTTTGAAGGGGAAGACTACAAGCCTACTTCTATCATTATAAATACCTTGGCAGCCCGCGCTTATGGTAATGAAGGGAATGTTTATGATGCCATTTGCAATATCTTAGAGAATATGGAGCAACACTTTACTATAGGTCCAAATGGGGAATACCAAGTATTGAACCCAACACGTCGAGAAGAAAATTTTGCTGACCGCTGGATTGCAGAGCCCAAAAGAAAAGATGCTTTCTTTCGATGGTTACAGATGGCTAAAAAAGACATTGTTGAGGATCCCTTGAATTTTATTGATGGTTTGGATTCTTTAAAAAGCCGTCTGTCTGAAAGCTTTGGTGCGCAGGTGACTCAAGATACTTTTGAGGCATATGGAAGAACCATGTTAGACAATCGGGTTAATAACCGCATCGGGGTAAACTCGAAGGGTAATTTAACCAATAAAAAATCATCCGCAATCATTCCGGTCACTAACCATACCTTTTTTGGGAGTGTCTGATCATGAAGAGTAGTTCACTACAAAAAAAGACACTTCCTCAACAATGTCTGGCTTTAAAGTCGCAGTTTCCAAATGCAAAAGTTCAATTTAATAGAAACAAGATGACTATTAAACTTTTGCTCCAGCCCACTGAATTATCAAGAGAGTATCTTTGTGAATTCATAGTAGAGCGCTCCGGACGATGTACCGTATGGGTTTCAGGAGATATGAAAAAACTTAATGCAGTTGATTTCCCTCATAAATACAAAGTCGATATGAAAAATAAAAAGGTACAAGTCTGCCTATACCACCCATCAAAAGATGAGTGGAATCCAACCCATTGGTTAAAAGATTCCCTCGTTCCATGGACCTGTGAATGGCTCCTGTTTTATGAGTTATGGTTATCAACAGGAGAATGGCTTGGTGGAGGTGAACATCCATCGGCCGAATCTGTTCAAGTCTAATGAAAATGAAGATTCTGGAAACATTTGCCACATTCGTTTTGAACCATCAACGAAATTCCATTAAAATCGTGCAATAAGTTTCTTATTTGTCTTCATCAATGCATAAAGTCCCCCAAATGCTTTCACAAAAAGTGAAGGCATTTGGGGGACTTTATTTATAAAAGACTACATATCTACGTTTTAACGACAACAATTAGTGTTCACCGCACACAGATTTAGGACAAATCGCTACTGTATTCTTTTCGTCTTCTTTTTTTCTATTTGCTTGGTACGTTTTAAAATTCAGTTTCTCAACGTCTGATGGCACATTCTCAATTAAATGAATAATAAGCTTTACTTTGTATATCACCTAATTTTTCAAACGCTGCAATGCTTATGACTTGTTTTGTCGGGGAACGATTGCATAATGTTCTTGAACCTTACTAACGTCTACATAACGTTTGCTAGGTTGATCTTGTATGATTGATTGATCCAAAGAAAGAAAATCAGCATACCTGGCATTGTTGCTTTTCAAATAATTCTTAGTTCAAACAAATTAGTGCCTAATTTTTTTACCCATTTTAAACGTTATGCTATAACATGAAATTCGTTTCTTTAATTTACTGGTATTCAGAAAAAAAGTCGTCAATGCAAGTTACGATATAATCATTCAAATCATTAGCTGGTGTCAGAGTCTGAATTCCCATGTAACATCGTTCACCAGTAGAATAACTTTCTTCTACACTACCTAAATGTATAATGATAGCATTGGTTTCAGATATAATATCAACGATTTTATCATATTCATCCTCAGGGTTTCTAGATTCAACAGTTACTTCAAACGATATTAAATTATTATATTTAGGATCTATATTAATTGTAGTAGTGGCATTCTCATCCATTTTTGATATCTCAAATCGTAACAAGTTTACTATTGATTCTTCCACAGTTACATTATATACAGCATATCCAAAATAATTTATTGACATTAATGGCATCACATACTCTCCTTTTTATTGGCTTATTGTAATTCAGTAACTATTCTATTGTTTACTATAAATAACGAATACCATAAATACATTCTTCATGTATAAATGATAAAATTTTTAATTCATCACTAGATTGGTTGCTATTATAATACATAGATAGCAGTTCATTAAATTTTGCAAATACACTTTCAGGAACGGATAACAATCCCAAACCTTGGCTAAACATAATCTGATTAGCAGTTAATAACGCAGTTCTCTTATTCTCGTCCCAAAATATTTGATTTTTCGAAATGAATAGAAACAGTCGTAATGCCTTTTCTGTCTCTGATATCTCTTGATTCATTATTTTGTTATATTGATTCTTTACCTCATCTTCAGTTAACATTGGAGGAACATACCTTCCCTGAATAGTCGATACTTCTACTCCGCCGGTTCGTATTTCACCAGGAAAAAGGGCATCTTCCGCTGCAACGATCCGATTAATCCGCTTACTTGTCTCTAACAGGGGCTCCTGTACGTCATTTAAAAGCATTTCAAAGCCTCTTTTTAAGTTAACGACGGTCAGGACATCATCTACAGCCATGTTGTTGGCCCGATTATACTTAATAATCTCTTCTGTTTGTAACAACGTTGTATTTAACCCTTCAAATTTCCCCGCATTATACACCAGTTCTACAATGTTTTTCTTCAATAAATACACAGACTCTTTGCGAGATAAGTGATATTTATCAGGAAAGTTAGGCTGCTTTTCTTCGTTCATTTTCTCACCTCTTGAATTTTTCCTTCTATTATATAGGGTATTATTCTGTCATAGATCCAAACTCTTTACGGCAGTATCTTTGTCTTCCTGAGTGATCCCAATATAGCGTAAGGTCTCCCGTTGTGAAGAATGGTTGAGCAGCGACTGAATGATCTCTGTTTTGGTCCCTTGCTTGTACAAAAAATAGCCGAAGGTCTTGCGCATTGAATGAGGACCAATTTCTTTTAACCCAACCGCCGTTCCTGCTTCATGAATGATCCGCCAAAGGCTTTGTCGGGTCAAAGGCGTATCTGCTCCTTTTCGACTTGGAAATAAATACTTGCTGAAGTCTTGTGCTTGCAGCTGCTCAGTAAATTCTGATTGAACATAATCAAGAATCACTTTTCGCAATTTGTTCGAAATGAAGACCGAATTGTGTTTAGCTGTTTTTTGTTCCTTCATGGCCAGACGTTCTTTGACAATCACCCGCCCACGAGAAATTTCTAATACATCACTTAATTTCAACTGTCTTAAATCGGAGATTCGATACGCTGTATTGATCCCGATCGAAAAAAGCACCAAATTTCGTTGCCCATATTTTCCGGAAGCCAAAATGGCCTTCATGGCATCGATCTTTTTTTTGTCGCGAATCGGTTCCACGCTCTTCATTTTTAGCCCCCTCTCAAATGTTACTTAATATGATTATAACAGATAATAAGTCACATTTAAACATGCTATAGAAAAAAGACCCTAAAAGAAAAGTGATTTTCTCTTAGAGCCTCTAAGGATGGAGCGATTTTAACGAATGTGACAGAATCAGTTTGTGTCACATTGGACTTTTGATATTTTCGGTAAGATTTGATTATCTCAGAACATTAATATTGCCCCTTTAAAAAATTTTGTCAGTACTTTTAAGTTATTCTATTCTGAAAATTCAAAATTTTCAGTCTATATAATTAACGGTTCTGTTGCAAAGTTTTAAATCTACTATCAGATAAGGTAGACAGATAAGGTAAAATAATAGAAAAAGATAGCAGGAGGAATGACGATGAGTCATTTTAAAGGAAAGCAATTTCAGCAGGATGTGATTATTGTAGCCGTGGGCTAC
>OBJO01000205.1_pt1 | contig 28221 bp, 12 predicted proteins | sample 1481741 | NCBI WGS metagenome assembly OBJO01 (sample SAMN06140803, study PRJEB22556) | human gut metagenome | host: Homo sapiens | place: China: Beijing | collected 2014 | reverse complement strand
CCGCGTCGCTTCCCTCGGCTTTGATTATGCCATCGACCGCGGCCGCCGCCATAATTTATACACCGGTGTCCGCTATGAACACAGCCAGATCAAGGACGAATACCGCCGCTTTGGGGCTACTTACGGCGACAAGACGGGGAATGCCATGGTCTTCTCCCTGTACGGCGATGACCAGGATACGACGGGCACGACGAATTGGCGCGTCGATTACAAATGGGGCCATATTACCAATAAATCCCTCTATTCGTCCAATCCCTATGACCAGTGGTTGGCAGACAGTCCGCGCACAGCCGGGACCTATGAAAAACTGCGGGGCTACATCGAACGTCATCAGAATATCAACGAACGGCTTTATTTATTACTGACGGCACAAGGCCAATATGCCTTCTCCAATCTCGATTCGTCGGAACACTTCTCCCTGGGTGGTCCTTATGGCGTCAAAGCCTATCCGACCAGCGAAGCCTCTGGTGATACGGGCTATTTGACCCGGGCTGAACTGCGCTGGCTCCTGCCGCTGAAGAAACACGAACAGCAGCTCCAGCTGGCAGCCTACCTCGAACACGGTGGCATCTGGGTCAACAAGGACAGCAGCATCAATCCCGGAGCCAAGAACCATCGCAATCTCCAGGGCATCGGCATCGGCCTCATCTGGAAACGCTACGATGACTGGTTCGTCCGCATGGACTATGCATGCCCCTGGGTGCCGAAGAACCCATCAGCGACCGCAGCCACACCAACGGCCACTTCTGGATCCGCACGGGCTTCTATTTCTAAAAGATAGTTTATAGTACCGAGTTTGTAGTTTGAAGTAGGGGCTGGCGACCCGCTGTATACAACTCGTTTTTGACTTATACAAGAAAGGAACGAAATCGATATATATGAAATACTACAGCAAAAAACAATGGACACATAAACTGACGGTCATGGTACTTCTGGCCATGGCCTTAGGCGGCACGGCTGTCCAGGCTATGCCCTCTGGCGGCGACATCCGTTCCGGCCAGGGCTCTATCAGCCAGGATGGCAAGAACATGACCGTCCTCCAGAACAGTGACCGCATGGCCATTGACTGGACGAAATTCGATATTGCTAAGGATGAAACGGTCCGCTATGCGCAGCCCGACCGCAATGCCATTTCCCTGAACCGTGTCACCGGCGGCCAGCAGTCGGTCATCGCCGGGAACCTCAATGCCAATGGTAACGTCGTCCTGGTCAACCCGAACGGCGTTGTCTTTACTAAGAACTCCAGCGTCGACGTCGGCGGCCTCGTCGCATCGACGGCCTGTCTCAACGACGAAGCCATGAAGAACTTTGGAAATGGCAAAGACAGCCTGGGCCTGAGCCTTGATAAGGATTCGACGGCAGCTGTCATCAATGAAGGCCAGATTAAAGCCCAAGGCGGCCTCGTCGCCCTTCATGCGGCCAACGTCGAAAACAAAGGCACCATCACCAATGAAGGCGGCACCCTTGCCATGGCCGCAGCCAAGAATCTGACCCTTTCGGCAGCCGATGACGACAAACTCAACTTCACCGTCGACGGTGACCTGGCAAAAGCCCAGGCCCTCAACAGCGGCAGTCTCAAAGCCGATGGCGGTTACGTCGTCATGACCGCCAAGAGCGCTGGCGACGTCCTCAGCACGGTCGTCAACAACAGCGGCACTATCGAAGCCAAGACCCTGCGTAAAAACGAAAAAGGCCAGATTCTCCTCGACGGCGGCGATAATGGCCAAGTCGAAGTCAGCGGCACCCTCGACGCTTCCGGTGCAGAAAAGGGCCAGGACGCAGGCAATATCAAAGTCATCGGCCAGAAAACCGTCGTCCACGACAATACCAATCTTCTGGCAAAAGGTGATAATAACGGCGGCAAAATCGAAACCTCTGGCGACGTATTGGACCTGGGGGATAACCTCAATATTGACGCAAGTGGAGAGAAGGGAAGTCATGGTACATGGCTTCTGGACCCTTTGGAAGTTGTCATCTCTGATTCTAAACCCTCCAGTGCGGATCATGAATATGGCACGATTGTAGGGGATACCAATGGGAAAACAAAAAATAATGTTATTTTCAATGACCCGCCTTCCAAACAGAATGCAAACAACGCCTATAATTCCACAACCTGGATTGATTCAAAGCAGGTTGGAACTATCTTGGCTAAAGGTACGGATGTTATTATTCAGGCTATTTCTACAAGTGGCGCTGCTAGTATTACATTGAGTTCTCCTATTGACATTACTGTTGATAGCTCTGCCAGCAAAAATCCTACATTTACCTTGGAAGCCAACCGGAATATCACAATCAATCAAAATATTACTGCTGAATCCGGTGGCAAGGGTCTGAATATTATGCTCAATGCCGATACAGATGGGGATGGCATTGGTGCGGTTATTATTAATGCAGATATTGCGACAAATGGCGGCAACTTTACCTCTGTTACTGGTGGCAAGGTTTCTCATACGAGTAAGGGTGCGGGTACGGCAGGACAGTATAACCAGGTAAACGTGGGAGGTGCTCCTGCTCATGAGCATCTTGATGATCCTAAGTATAACCCGGCAACCGTTGGTACTTACTTTGGCGGTTTAAATACGTCTACGAAAGCAGAAGATCGGTCTATTACGACTAATGGCGGCGCTATTACATTGAACGGTGAAGTAGCTATTGGTCTCAATGGGGGGACCCTTACCCTGGATACCGGTGGTGGAGATTTAACCGTGACGGGTCTGATTAATTCCGGAAACAGCTACAAAGCATATATTTATGGAACTGATGACTGGAATAACAATAAAATGATTCAGGAGATGGTTGATCAGTATCTGAAAGATGGTACTGTACCAGCCTATCATTATATTGGCATTACTTATGATAAAGATGAGAATGGCAATCTGATAAAGGATGGAAATGGGTATAAATGGTCTACGAAAAAAAGAACTTACGCAGATGGGGCTAACAATATCCATTATGTGTTAAATGCCTTGACCGATACGACAACTGCTTCGGGAAAATCTGGAACAGAACTTTCAGCCATTAATCCTCAATGGTATACTTCCACTAAGGCCGGAGAGGGGTATGACTCCTTTATTATAGATAAAGCATCAACAATCACCGTTGATGAATATTTGGCATATGTAAAAAAATCCGCTCCAGGAAACTGGCAAACAAAATATAACGCGCTGACTCTCGATGCAATTAAAAACGACACCACTAAAATGGCAACCTTAAAGTCAGACATTGCTGAACTCATTGCTCACAACTGGTTCCTTGCTGAACAAATTGCGGAAAATGGGACCAAGGGTGGGGCCAACGTAAGAGACAGCTATTTGGCGACCATTACGACCCGTTTGGAAAATTCCCTTTCCACGCCAAACGGACTGCATACTCTTTGGGTAGGCGGCCGTGGCTCCGGGGTAAGAGGCCGTACTGTAACAGATGATAAGAACAATCCGGCAACCTGGGGCCCCTCTGATCCGACGTTGATGGATGGCTTTTATTGGGTTACCGGACCGGAAGGCGCTGCCAGCACATATAAGGATTCCGAAGGAAATACCCTGAAATATGATGCTGGTATCAAATTCTGGGACACGGCTTCTTCTGATTGGAATGCGGGTACAAATGGGAAAAAGGTTTACGGACTGGATCCCACTTGGAGCACTTATACATCTGGAGGAAAGACAATTACACAGCCAGATAACAACGGCCCATTCCTGACCGTTGGCTACGGCAGTGATAACCAGTGGGATGATGCTAACTTTGGTGGTGAAACCACCTGGGGCTTTGTCCAGGAAACCAATCTGGCCAATTCCAGCCTGAAAATCAATACAGGCAAAGGAGCTGTGAATCTTAAAGGGGATATTGGTAAGGGCCAGGCTCTGGATACGCTGAATATTGAAGGCGGCACTGTGCAAATTGGAGATAGAACCAACAAGGTTACAGACTACAACAATGGCACAGTTTATGTGGATCATGGCCTCAAAATTACCGGTACAGGCAATGTGACAGTAGGGGGAGAAATCCATTCCGGTGAAAGCCCTGAAACAGATACATCCACTTCTCTGGAAGATCAGTACAAAGATAATGTGACCATTCAGTCTGGTGGAAATCTCGAAGTCCATGGGATTACGTCCAATACTTATGATGCCCTTAATGCTGATGGAACAAAGACTACCCGCGGCGGCAAAATCAGCCTCACCTCCACCGGCACCGAAGGCGTCATCACCCTGGGTGACGGGGTGGATTACAACGGGAAGAACACCAACGGCGGTGTGTTGAAAGCGGCCAGCACCGCTAATGATTCTGTGGTCATCGATGCCCAGGGAGCCAAAAGCAAATTTGTGAATGAGACTTCCAGCCCGATGGCCATCGATACCCAGGGAAAATGGAAAATCTACAGTGCTTCCCCGGAACGAAACACCTTTGGAAAGAACCTGAACAGTGGCACCGATGCCCAGTGGACTTCGGATTCCGCCAAGTTTACGGCCAACAGCTCCGATGAAAACAAGTTCATCTTCCAGACTACGCCCACCATCACCCTTTACGTGGAAGACAAGGTCAAAACCTATGGAGATGACGTAACTGATCAACTTCCAGGCTATATGATGAACCGGGAAGAATTTACCGGGGTGGACGGAATACTCTACAATGTCAACAAGTACACTGATGCTTTCAAGGAAAAGGAATATACCAATTATATTTCCATCCCTGAAGGGAAGAGCATCACGGTAACTAGTGTGGGGAAAGATGGTGCAGATGGTGCTGTGGGTACGGCTACCCGTACTGGCGGGACTCATGCAGCCACTGAAAAGAGCGGTGCTGATGGGAAAAATGCCGTCTATGACCTGAATGTCAACCTGAACGGGGCAACAGCTTTGGATGGTTATAACCTGAAAACTGAAAATGCCACTCTGGAAATTGTGAAACGGCAGGCCAGTATCACTGGTAAAGGTACCCAGACGTATGGGGATACGGACGGCACAATCAAGAACTGGACGGATACCCAGACCAATATCGCCAAGGGCAGTACGGTCACGTATGATACCTCCGTAAAATCCGGCAGTGCGTATACGGATAATCAGAAAGACCGGAATACAGCTGACTATGGTACCTATGAGGACTCTGTTTCCTTTGATAATCTGAAGATCACTGATGCCAAGGGGAATGAAGTCAACATCGCTGACAACTACGATCTGACCACCACCGGGACCATTGATGTGGCCAAGGCCAAACTCATTGTGAATACGGATGGGAAAATCACCACTTATGGTACGGTAGATGAGGACTACAAGTCCAGTCTGGATAAAACCACCCAGGCTTTGAACGGCGATAAAGAAGCTGACCTCCTTAAAGAATTGGGCCTTACATATACGCTTGATCCTAAGGACTCTGCATATATTGATAGTGATGGGGACGGGAAATATGACCGGACCAATCATGTGAAGTACACAAGTGATGGTAAGGATTATGACAGCTATACGCTGGACGTAGCCAATACCAATACGCTGAACAACTATGAAGTAACGGTCAATGATTCCACGGTGACCCTGGAACGTGCCAAAGCTACGGTGGATACGGATAAAGTGACCACGGACTATGGCAAAGTCAATACTAGCTATACCAGCCACTTCAATACGGCAGTCAATGGAGATAATGGGGACAATCTGCTGACACAGTTGGATCTGTCTTATTCCACCAATGCCTATAAGGATGCTGACCATACCAACAATGTAAAAGACGGCGGATATAGACTGAAAGTTCAGGCTAATGGTTCTCTGACCTATGATGATTATGATGTGACAGTCAACAATTCCAATGTTACCTTGAATAAAGTGGACCTGACGGTAAATCCGGAAGATATCCATCGAATCTATGGCCAGGCCAAAGAAGTACAGGAAGACGCCAAGACCGCTTACAATCTGTCCGGATTTGCCAATGGAGACACCAAAGATACGGTGGATAAAGATGGCAAGACCATCGATCAGTTGGTCAAAGTGACCAATGATGTTTCCAAAGCTTTGAAGGATAAGGACCACACCCGGAACGCATCTGCTGCTGGGTATGACATGGCAACTACCGCCTCCGGCGATTTGACCAACTACAATATTGTGGTTGGTGACTCCAAGAAAGTGTATCTGGACAAGGCTAAGTTGACTGTCAGCGTAAATGATACAAGCACTACATATGGTCAAGATCAGTGGACACCTTACACCTATACCCTGGCAGGCAATACCAACGGGGATACGGTGGATACTGTGAAAAACAATCAGATTTCCGTTACCTACACCAACGGTGGGGAGAAATCTGATATCTCCAATGATGCTGTGAAAACTCAGAACGCAGGCAAGTACGACCTGATTGGGAATTTTACTCTCAGTGGAGATACGGCTACCAACTATGAAATCGATACTGTCAATTCGAATTTGACTGGTACAGCAGAGGTCAAAAAAGCGGATTTGACTTTGTCCCTGAAAGATGTTTCTACCACCTACGGGCAGGGATTTGATCCCAATACCTATGGGTATAAAAAGGACAAGTCTGACCTCCAGGGATTAACTAATGGAGATGACGCAAAGGCCATCACCGATGTCCTCCAGGACAGCGATTTCACTTATGTGAACGGCGGGGCGAAATCCGATCCCAATAACGGGAATGTCCAGACCCAGAACGCAGGAAGTTACCAGATTACCGGTAGCACTGCCAAGACCCTGGACAACTACAACATCAAAGTGGTGAACCCGGGGACTTCTATGGTGAAGAAGGCCAAACTGACCCTGACCGTAGGAGACGTGAGCACGGTCTACGGTACGGGCTTCGATAAGACAAAGTACACTTACACCATTTCCGGCAACGCCAACGGGGATACGGATGAAACCCTGAAGAACAACCAGATCAGCGTCACTTACACCAACACCGGGGAAAAGACCGATGCCAATAACGACAAGGTAAAGACCCAGAATGAAGGAGACTGGAAGCTGATCGGGGACTTCACGGTTGCCGGCGATACAGCCAACAACTATGATGTTACCTACGTGGATGGGGCATCCACTGTCACCCTGGCGGAAATCCATCTGGAGCTCAACGACGTATCCACCACCTACGGTACAGCTTTCGATACCGGCAAGTACGGCTACGACGTCAGTAAGCTAGAGATGGCCAACGGGGACAGCACGGATGTAGTGACCAAGGCTATCACCAATGGAGACATCATCTATACTAATACTGGGGCTGAAGGCGATGCTGCCAATATAGCTCAAGGCATCGTCACCAAAGATGCTGGGAATTATACTCTTAGTGGGACTACGGATAAGAAATTGACTAACTACAAGGTTGTCGTAGATGATGCTAAGTCTGTCGTCAATAAAGCTGAACTGGTAGTAAAGGCTGGCAGCTCTGAAATTACTTATGGGGATGTCAGTCGATATGGTCAGTACGGTTCGACTGTATCGGGAGCTGTAAATGGCAATACGAATGATGATTTGAAAAATCAATTGCAGCTCCAGTATAGTACAAATGCTTATACCGATGAAGGAACGAAGACAAACCATGTACGCTATGATGATAATGGCAAAATCACTGGTTATGGCTTGACGGTCGGGTCTTCTGTCACGAATCCGCAAGGCAGCCTGAAAAATTATGACGTGACTTATACGCCGGGAACGATTACGATTAATAAAGCGAAGACTGAGGTCACGACAGCAGAAAAAACGACGGAATATGGTACTGTCGATACGAATTATCAATCGACCTTTACTGGTGCCGTCAATGGAGATGATGCGAATACTTTATTGAATAATTTGAAATTATCCTACACGACGGATGCTTATACTGACAAAAATGGTGACGGCCTGTATGACCATACAGCAGACGTCATCCGCAACGACGATGGTACGTATGGCAGTTATCCTTTGGATGTTGCCAATCAGGCTGTCCTTGGCGATTATGATGTTACTATCCATGGTTCAGATGTAGTATTGACACCGAAAGCCATTAGGGTCACCAATGAAATGACGCAGACTTATGGCGATAGTACACAGCATTTTGCTGAGATTTCGACGCCAGCCCTTGTCAATGGGGACTCTATCGACACCGATGGTTTTAAAATTGCTGTCACAGAAGGAAATACGTCGTATCAGACGAACCGCAATGGCCGGACTACAGCTGATATCGGTGAATACAATAATTCCTTGAGTTATAGTGGCGGCGGAATCCAACATGAAGATGGTACTGATGCTTATAATAACTACGACGTCACGATTACTGGGAAAATCATTGTCAATCCCGCTACACTGTACATTGATACGACTGGCAATAGCAGAACCTATGGCGACGTATCCGGAGTAATTGCTGATTTGACCCAGGCTTCTCAAGTCCGAGACTTGACGACGGCCGCTGTCAATGGCGATGACCCGGAACAGATTTTGAAGGATTTGAATATCCTGGATACGTCGAAAGCACTGGTAGATAATCAGTCGCGGACGAATGATGTTGGTTCTTATGATATCACGACGACGTACAATACAGCTGAATCGAGTCCGACCAGTACGCTGAAGAACTATACTATCGTTCATACTGCCGGAACAGAAACGATTACGAAGGCACCGCTCACGATTAAAACGGGCAATGTCACAACCGATTATGGTACGGTTACAGAAACAACATCGACTGTTTCCGGTTTGACGAATGGGGATACAGACTCGAACTTGGTATATAACTATGGCAACTACGGTGGCGGCTATTTGGATAACAATACGCGCACCAATAATGTCGGCGATTATGATTTCACAACGAACATCAGTGGCAGCGATTTCCTCAAGAACTATGAAATCACTGGCGGCGATGCTACGCTGACCATTACGCCGAAAGACGTTTATTTCCACGTCGACGGCAAAGGTTCGACTTTTGACGACATCATCTATACGGTGACGGACCCGAATCATCCGGGCAGCCGTGATGCTATCAACAGCCAGCTGCCTTATGGGGAAACTGTCACTGGCGGCTATGGCCTTGGTCAGGCACTGCCGGGAACACCGGGCTCGAAAGACCATTACTATACGGTTGATTCGACCATCAATGGTACGCCGGTCTACGACAATAACGGCCAGGGGACTCAGGTAGGCAACTACGTTTACCATCCGACTGGTCAGGCTGTCATCCACTTTGATCCGCCTCAGAAACCGGACCAGACGACGCATTACGTCGAAGGCGCCCGCCGCCCGCAGGATAAGATTGAATCGGCTCTGCCTGTCTTCCGCGTCGATGCCAGCGGTGTCGTAAAACAATACGGTACCTATGGCATTGAAAGCAAGAATCAGGCCGTTACCTTGTCGCCGACAGGGATGCGGATGCCGGAACCGAATCAGCCGTCCACACAGGACCGCAAGTATTTGACGACCTTGAAGACGGCCCATGGTCACGGCACGTTCCGCCTGGAATACAACGGCGTCGTCCTCCGCGTCATCCCTGTCGACCCGGCAGCCGAACAAATCGTTACCGATGGTGACAAGATGAAGAATGTCGCCCTGTCGGAACAAGCGCTCCACGTCGCTTATACCCAGATGGGCCTCGACCTGGTCAACCTCAAAGGTGTTTATATTTATATGGCGCCGATGAGTGTGTAATCGCTAGTGGCTCATTTGTGGAAATTCCATTATTCCCCAGGTATCGCATACAGGCGATAATAAAAACACACGGCCCATGGCCTTGTGCGTAGGGGCCGTCCGAAACGGTGGCCCGCTATGAGATTCTATCACAGCCTTCTCGAAGTAGAATGGCCGGTCTTTATGAATACGAGCCATCTGCCATGTCATGGTTTATCACAGAATTCAAAAGCGGGCGCGCCACGTGCACGCCCCTGCGGTATCGCATACAGGCGATACGTTGATATTTCCTATAAACTAAAAATGCAAATAGAGGCTGTCTTAATGCGGCAGCCTCTGTTTGCATCCTGCAACCTGCGGCATTGGCCTGAGGCTTGCAAAATATGGCAAAAGGTGATTAAATTATATATGTGTTGAATTTTGACAAACGATTCCGATTTGTCACGCTAAAATATCTGCAAGGAGTGTCGATATGAAAATCAGTGCCGAAGAAATAAAGAAGATCGCACTGTTGTCCCGCCTGGAAGTCAAGGATGACCAGATGGAAACGGTCGGGAAACAGCTGAACGACATTTTATCGTACATGGATCTCTTGAGTCAGGTCGATGTGACCGATGTCAAGCCGACGGCCCATGCCGTATCCATGTCCAACGTCATGCGCGACGACGTTCCCCAGCCGTCGCTGGCCAATGAAAAAGCGCTTCAGAATGCGCCGGAACAGGCTGATGGCTATTTCAAAGTTCCGAAAGTCATCCAGGATTAACAGGGAGGCGTATGTATGTTAACCATCCATGAACTGCATGAAAAACTGGTCAACGGCGACGTATCGGCTGTCGAATTGACCAAGGCTTTTCTTGCACATAAAGATACAGTAGAACCGAAAGTACAGGCATTTTTATCGGATAACCGCGATTATGCCCTGGAAGCGGCTGCCGCTGTCGATGCCAAAATCGCAGCCGGTGAAGCCATCAGTGACCTCGCCGGGATTCCCGGTGCCATCAAGGACAACATCTGCATCAAAGGCCAGAAGGCTACGTGTGCATCGAAGATGCTGGAAAATTTCAAATCGCCGTACAATGCGACGGTCATCGATAAATTGATGACTGCCGATTATGTCAGCCTGGGCAAAACCAATATGGACGAATTCGCCATGGGCAGTTCGACAGAAAACTCGGCTTTCCAGCTGACCCATAACCCGTGGAACCTCGATTGCGTCCCCGGCGGTTCGTCCGGCGGTTCGGCTGCCGCTGTCGCTTCGGGCGAAACGGTCTGGGCCCTCGGCTCGGATACAGGCGGATCCGTCCGTCAGCCGGCTTCGTACTGCGGTGTCGTCGGCCTCAAACCGACATACGGCCTCATTTCCCGTTATGGCCTCATCGCCTTTGCGTCGTCCCTAGACCAGATCGGTACTTTCACCAACGACGTGGCTGACTGCGCCATCGTCCTCAATGCCATCGCCGGTCACGATGCCAAGGACTCGACGTCCATTCCCCAGGCTGAAAAAGATTACAAACAGGCCCTGGTCAATGACGTCAAGGGCATGAAAATCGGCGTCCCGGAAGAATTCTTCGGTGAAGGCCTCGATGCTGACTGCCGCAAGGCCCTGGAAGACGCTATCGAAACGTATAAGAAACTCGGTGCCGAAATCGTACCGGTCAGCATGCCCCACATGAAATACGGCATCGCTGCTTACTATATCATCGCGCCGGCCGAAGCCAGCTCCAACCTGGCCCGTTATGACGGCGTCGGCTTTGGCATGCGCGTCGACGGCAAGGATATCGTCGACATGTACATCAAGACCCGTACCGAAGGCTTTGGCGACGAAGTCAAACGCCGTATCCTCCTCGGGACCTACGTCCTCAGCTCGGGCTATTACGACGCTTATTATCTGCGGGCCATGAAAGTCCGTACTCTGATCAAACAGGACTACGACGAAGCCCTGAAGAAATGCGACGTCCTGCTCACGCCGACGGCACCGGATACGGCCTTCAAAATCGGCCAGAACAGCGACAATCCGCTGGCTATGTACCTCGGCGACGTCTGCACGGTTACGTTGAACCTGGCCGGCCTGCCGGGCCTCAGCATTCCCTGCGGCTATAAGAACGGCCTGCCCATCGGCATGCAGCTCATCGGCAAGGCCCTGGACGAAGCAACGCTTCTTCGCGTGGCCTATACGTTTGAACAGAATCGGACGGACCTTCGCAAGCCGTCGCCCATGGGGGAGGTTGAACTTTAATGAAATACGAATCCGTTATCGGCTTGGAAGTCCATGTCGAATTAAAAACGAAAACCAAGATTTTCTGCGGCTGCAGCACGGAATTCGGCGCCGAACCGAATACCCACGTCTGCCCGGTCTGCTTAGGCCTGCCCGGCGTCCTGCCCGTACTCAATAAAGAAGTATTGCATTATGCCGTCAAAGCCGGCCTGGCCCTGCATTGCGACATCCTGCCGTTCAGCAAATTCGACCGCAAGAACTACTATTATCCCGATTTGCCGAAGAACTTCCAGACGTCCCAGTTCGACCTGCCGATTTGCAAAGGCGGTTACATCGACATCGACGTCGACGGCAAACAGCGCCGCATCCATTTGACCCGTATCCATATGGAAGAAGACGCAGGCAAGCTCGTCCACAGCGGCGGCAGCATTGCCAACTCTGATTCGACCAGCGTCGACTATAACCGTACGGGCGTACCGCTCCTGGAAATCGTCGGCGAACCGGAACTGCGCAGCGGTGCCGAAGCCAGAGCGTATCTGGAAAAACTGCGCTCCATCATGCAGTACCTCGGCGTTTCCGACTGCCGCCTCGAAGAAGGCAGTATGCGCTGTGACGCCAATATCTCCGTCCGTCCCGTCGGTTCGGATAAATTGGGGACCAAGACGGAAATCAAGAACATCAACTCCTTCAGCGCCGTCCAGAAGGGGATTGAATACGAAGCCGTCCGCCAGGCTCAGATCCTTGACGAAGGCGGTACGATCCAGCAGGCTACGCGCGGCTGGGATGAAGCCAAGGGCATTACTATCCTCCAGCGCGTCAAAGAAGGGGACAGCGATTACCGTTACTTCCCGGAACCGGACCTCATTCCTATCGAAGTGTCGCCGGAATACATCGAACAGGTCCGCCAGGAACTGCCGGAAATGCCCGATGCCCGCTGCCAGCGCTTCCAGGATGAATTGGGCTTGTCTGAATACGACGCTAACTTGCTGACCCTGGAAAAACAGACAGCCGATTACTTTGAAGCCGTCGTCAAAGAAGGCGTCGATGCCAAAGAAGCCGCCAACTGGATGCTCGGTGAATTCGCCAAGAAACTGAACGAAGAAAACATGGATATTTCCGCTTCGCCAGTCAAACCGGCTGACCTGGCTGGCCTCTTGAAACTCATCGCTAAAGGGACCATCTCCGGCAAGATCGCCAAGAAAGTCCTGCCGGAAATGTGGAAGTCCGGCAAAGCAGCCGACGTCGTCGTCAAAGAACAGGGTCTGGTCCAGATTACCGATACAGGTGCCCTGGAAGACATGGTCAAAAAAGTCATCGCTGCCAACCCGCAGTCCGTCGCCGACTACAAAGCCGGCAAGAAGAAAGCCATCGGCTTCCTCGTCGGCCAGATCATGAAAGAAACAAAAGGCCGGGCCAACCCCGGCGTCGTCAACCAGCTGTTGACCAAGAATTTACAGTAAAAGACAGTTTGCAGCTAAAAAGGGACATCGCACGAAGGCCTAGGCCTTCGTGCGACGTCCCTTTCTCTTTATAGTTTGTAGTACAGATTTTGTAGTTTTCAGAGAAAAACTTTAAATTTAAAGCCATCCACTAACAACTAACTGCTAGCCACTAACAACTTAAAAGAGCTTGTCGTCGTGCGACAAGCTCTTTTTTATATCATTCTTCCGGATGGAGCAGTTTATGGATGGCCGTGCTGGTCGGCAGGGTTTCCGTTTCTTCGCCGTCTGTCGTATAGAGCAGGGGAGCGCCGAAGGTCTGGCCCTGGAGCATGGCTTCTTTGGCGATTTTGCCGATAGGATGTGGGATGACCGTTGCGTCGTGATGGGCTTCGTGGAAGGCTTTAGCTGCATCTTCCAGGGCCTGGATATCTTCTTTCGTCTGGACGGGGACAGCCAGTTCAAAGGTCTTGGCTTCCAGGTCCCAGCGGCTTTCCATCTTCTGGACGAGTTCGTCAGCTTTGGCACCCTGATCAGCGCGGATGACGATGATAGGGACACTGCCCAGGTCGACGGCCTGACCGGCGATGTCGTCGATGTCATCTTCGTCGAGGCTGCCTTCGATTTTGACGGCGTCGATGAGGGCCGAACGAATGGCAAAGCGTAGAATCGTCGCGTAGTCGTTGTCGGTCTGGTACATTTCCGGCAGCTTGCTCTTATCGCACGAGAAGAGGACCGACGGCTGTTCGGCATCACGGGCAATGAACAGCAGGGCGTTCCAGAGCTGGGACAAATTGATGGTCCCATTGAAACAGCCGGCATCAAAGGCAATCATATCGTAAGGTTTCTTTAAGATTTCGTCGATCCGGTCCTGTAAATCTTCGATAGTTTCACATTCCAAGGGAACGGCGATGAAGGGATGGTCCGATTCAAAATGAATACTCATTGCACTAGGCATATATTATTACCTCCTAAGTCGTATTATCTTTATTGTACTCGGAATATGACTTGTTGGCAATGTCTATAAAAAACGTTGACAAATCATCTCGTTTCTTGTATAATATTTTTTGTTGGCGGGGCATAGCGCAGTTTGGTAGCGCACCTGGCTTGGGACCAGGGGGTCGCAGGTTCAAATCCTGCTGCTCCGACCATTACCGACTAATGCGGGTGTAGCTCAGTGGTAGAGCGCCAGCCTTCCAAGCTGGTTATGTGGGTTCGATTCCCATCACCCGCTCCATTTTTTGAGACTCAGTAGCTCAGCTGGATAGAGCAACAGCCTTCTAAGCTGTGGGTCTAGGGTTCGAATCCCTACTGGGTCACCACTTACTTGCGCCTATAGCTCAGGGGATAGAGCACCGGTCTCCGGAACCGGGTGCGAAGGTTCGAATCCTTCTAGGCGCACCATAAAATAGTGAAAGGGTCTGTCGCATAACGGCAGACCCTTTTTTGAATTTATATACATACTGCTAACCACTAACCCCTAGCCACTAACCACTTAAAAAGGGATTGTCGCATGTGCGACAATCCCTTTTCTATATCTTACACTAAACCTTGTTCAATCATGACGTCGGCGACTTTCATGAAGGCCGTGATGTTGGCACCGGCGACGTAGTTGTCGGGGACGCCGTATTTTGCGGCGTTGTCACGGGATTCTTCAAAGATGTTGCGCATGATGTCTTTGAGAGTAGCGTCTACTTTTTCAAAGGACCAGGACAGGCGTTCCGAGTTCTGGGCCATTTCCAGGGCCGATACGGCGACGCCGCCGGCATTTGCAGCTTTGGCCGGCGCGAAGAGGACGCCGTGTTCCTGGAAGTAAGCCATGGCGTCGAGGGTCGACGGCATGTTGGCGCCTTCGCCGATGGCTTTTACGCCGTTCTGGACGAGGATTTTAGCCGATTCCAGGTCGATTTCGCCCTGTGTAGCGCAGGGGAGGGCGATGAAGGCCGGGATTTTCCACATATCGCGGCTGTTTTCGTGGTATTCTGCATCCGGATGGGTTTCGATGTATTCTTTAATGCGGCCGCGGCGGACTTCTTTGATGTCCTTGACAGCTGCGACATCGATGCCATTGGCGTCATAGATATAGCCGTTGGAGTCGGAGCAGGTGACGACCTTGGCGCCCAGGGCCTGGGCTTTTTCGATGGCATAGATGGCGACGTTGCCCGAACCGGAAACGATGACCGTCTTGCCTTTGATGTCGATGTTCTTGTTGTCCAGCATATCTTTGACGAAATAGAGGAGACCATAGCCGGAAGCTTCTGTACGGGCGAAGCTTCCGCCGTAATCAATGCCTTTGCCTGTGAGTACGCCGGCATCGAAGGCGTCCTGGATGCGTTTGTACTGGCCATAGAGGAAGCCGATTTCACGGGCGCCGACGCCGATGTCGCCAGCCGGTACGTCGATGTTGGGGCCGATGTGGCGGCACAGTTCGGTCATGAAGCTCTGGCAGAAATGCATGACTTCCCGGTCCGATTTGCCTTTCGGGTCGAAGTCCGAGCCGCCTTTACCGCCGCCGATGGGAAGGCCGGTCAGGGCGTTCTTGAAAATCTGTTCAAAAGCCAGGAACTTCAAGATGCTCAGGTTGACGCTCTTGTGGAAGCGCAGGCCGCCTTTGTAAGGGCCGATGGCGCTGTTGGCCTGGACGCGGTAGCCGCGGTTGACGTGGAAGACGCCGTTGTCATCTTCCCAGGGGACGCGGAAAATGATGACGCGTTCCGGTTCGATGATGCGTTCCAGGATGTGGTGCTGTTTATATTTCGGTTCCTTTTCCAGCATGGGCACGAGGGACGTCAGTACTTCGCGGGCTGCGTTCTGGAATTCCGTCTGTTCAGGGTCACGGCGCTGGATGATGGCCAGCACGTCTTCTACATACTGCTGCATTTCTGTCATAATGGATTCTCCTTTGAATGAATATTTTATTGTAATGAGGTAGTCGATAGATGCGTCGTAATGACTTTTTTGCATCCGTTGGAGCTATTATAGAAAAGATTTTAGAAAATGTAAACAAAAACTTAAAAAATTAGTAATAGAGATTTCAAAACGATAAAATTCAAAAATCGAATAATTGATTTGTCATGACTGGCAGGGGCCGGAGAAGCGTAGTATAATAGGGAAGATGTTTGAAGAAGGGAAGTGCATGTATGGAAACATGGCTTGATCTGCATATGCATACGAAATATAGTATGGATGGCCAATTCGAGCCGGCCGACTTGATGCGCCAATGCGCCGATGCCGGCGTGACGACTGTCGCCGTGACCGACCACGATTCGGCCCGGGCTATTCCGGAAGCGCGGCAGGAAGCGGCCCGGCTGGGCTTGAATCTGGTGCCGGGCATCGAAATCAGCTGCCAGCATAAAGGGAAGAATTTCCACCTTCTCGGCTATGGCATCCATGCCGAGGATCCTGTTTTTGCGGCCATTGAAAAGGATGTATACGGCCAGCGCCGGGCGATTTCAGAAAAGGTCCTCGACGCCGTCGAAGCCCTGGGCATCGTCCTCGACCGGCCGGCTATCTGGAAGCTCTGCAGCGGCGATGCCGTTGCGTCCGTCCATATTGCCCGCGTCGCCCTGGCGGACCCGCGCAATGCGGATTGTCCCGTCCTGGCACCGTACCGGCCGGGTGGGGCGCGGAGCGATGCGCCATACGTCAACTTTGGCTGGGATATCTGCGGCCAGGGAGGCCCGGCTTTCGTGCCCATGACCTTCATGGATTTTGCCAAAGCCGTCGCCATCATCCACGACCACGGCGGTGTCGCTGTGCTGGCCCATCCCGGTGCCAATATGAAGCAGAACCGGCCGCTGACGGAAGAGCTCATCGCTACGGGCCTCGATGGCATCGAAGCCTATTGCAGCTATCACGATGAAGGGACGAGTGCTTTTTACCGCCGCATTGCCGATGACTATGGCCTGATGGCGACCTTGGGCAGCGATTACCACGGCCGGGCCAAGCCGCACATCCGGCTCGGGACGTACGGCCATCCGGAACCGCAGGCCCTGTGGGACCGGCTCTGCCAGAAAATCAAACAACAACATGGGGAAGTGTATGTATCGTGAAAACGAAAAAAATGATATCTGCCCTGGCCTTGACCCTTTGTCTGGCCCTGGGCATGACGACAGGTTCTTTGGCGAGTGCTGCCGACAATGAAGGCGCAGCCTATACGACGGGCATCGCCAGTGTCGACCAGCACATGGATGCTGTAGCCAGGGCCAAGGCCAAAGCCGCTAAGGCTGCCAAGAAGGCAGGGAAGACGAAAAAAGACCAGGCCGGCAAGACGGCGTCTGTATCGTCCCAGCCAGCTGCTGCAGCCAGCACAGCCGCCAAGCCCGCAGCCATCGGCAATGTCCCGCGGTCGGCAAAACCCGCCGGAGCCCGCGGCGTCATGCGCAACTATAATCCCGTGACCGATGCGGCGCCGGCCGAACCGATGGCCATCAAGGAAACGAATTTCCAGTTCCGCGAAACGCTGCTCCTGCGGCCGAAGACGGACATGGTCGTCATCCATCACGTCGGCATCCCCGATGGCGATACGTCGGCAGCGGCTATCCATCGCGCCCATCTGGCCAACGGCTGGGCCGGTATCGGTTACCATTACGTCATCCGCAAAGACGGGACCATTGAACGGGGCCGCCCGCTGGCTACGGTCGGTGCTCATGCCGAAGGGCAGAACTACCATACCGTCGGCATCAATATGACGGGCAATTTTGAAAAGGAAATCCCCACGCCGGCCCAGATCCACTCCCTGGAAGGACTGGTCGCCTGGATCTGCAAGATCTACAGTATCGTGCCGGGTCCGTCTACCATCGTAGGCCATCGCGACGTCAACAGTACGGACTGCCCGGGCCGCAACCTCTACAGTCTGCTGCCGCAGATCCGCAAGGATGTCGCCCAGAAGATGAACGGTATGGATTCGTCTTATGAAGATAAGCTGAAGAAGACGAATTTCCTCAAGATGAGCCGGAAAGAACGGGAAGCCATCATCATGCAGGGCGCGTCGGTCTTCTAATCGCTACTGGCAGGGGCCAGTGAACTATGATATAATTAAATAGTTGCAGTTGAATCACGATAAGGGCTGCGCATGGACCGCCTTGTTTTCCAGGGCTTCATGCGACAGCCCCAATTTGTCATGAGGTAAAAACGATATGAAGCAATTCTTTCAATGGATGAATCAAGATGAAAATATCCGCTCTGCCGTGGCTGCGTTTTCCCAGCCCGGCTGTCATAGTATCTACGGCCTCAGCGGTTCCGTCAAGAGCGCCCTCGTCGCCAAGGCCCTGACGGAAAAGCCGGGGCAGGCCGTCCTCGTCGTCCCGTCGCGGGAACAGGCTGCGGCCTGGATGGCGGACCTGGCCTTTTTGGTACCGGACCTGCCAGTCCTGGATTTCCCTGTCGTCGACAAGGCCGTCTTTACGACGACGGCCAAGAGCCTGGACCGGACGGCCCGGCAGATGGAAGCCTTGGGCCGCCTGCGCCAGGGTGACCGGCTCCTGATCCTGGCGGCACCGGAAGAAGCGGCCCAGTACGTCATGGCGCCGCAGCGCATCGATGCCGCCGCTATCGACGTGGCCATCCATAAGGACTACGACCGCGATGAGTTGTTGCAGCACCTCGTCGACGCCGGCTATGAACGGGTCGACATGGTAGAACGGCGCGGTCATTTTTCCGTCCGCGGCGACATCGTCGATATCTATGCCGTCAACGAACCGCAGCCCCTGCGCCTGGAATTCTTCGGCGACGAACTGGACAGCCTGCGCACGTTCGATACAGACAGCCAGAAATCCCAGGACCAGCGGGAAAAGGCCCGCATCCTGCCCATTTCCCTGACTGTCCAGGATGACGAGAAATATACGCTCCTGGATTATGCCGGACAGGGCGTCATCATCTGGGATGAACCGAACCGCATCCGCGAAGGCCTGAAAAAGGTCCTCAAGGAGTCCGACGACTATAAGGGCCGCCTGGCGTCCTGGAAAAATCTGGTCACAGCCCAGCGCCCGGGGCCGCAGCTCATCTTGTCGCTCATGGCCCAGTCCGTGCCGGATATGATGATAGACACGTCGGCCAGTTTTGCCGCCAAGATGATGGCCAGTTTCCAGAAGCAGTTCAACCTCCTGGAAGAAGAAGTGGACCATTGGCGGGACCTGGGGAATACGATCCTCTTCGTCATCAACAGCCGCGACCGGCGGGCTTCGCTCCAGGCCTGGATGAAGCAGCATGAGCTGCCGTTCCAGGATTATGACGATGACCAGAGTACGCCAGGCGGCGTCTACGTCGTCGAAGGGGAGATCCACGACGGCTTCGAGCTGCCTTATGCCAAAATCGTCGTCGTCGCCGAACGGGATGTCTTCGGCACCCAGAAGCGGCGCTTGCGCCATCATGCCGCCAAAGGCCAGGAAATCAACGTCTTTACGGACCTCAAGCCCGGCGATTACGTCGTCCACGAAGTCCACGGCATCGGCCGCTACATCGGCATCAAGACCATTGAAATGGATGGTGTCCACAAGGATTATCTGGAAATCCACTATGCCGGCAAGGATATCCTTTACGTGCCGACGGACCAGTTGTCCCTGTTGCAGCGCTATATCGGCAACGAAGGGGATACGCCGAAATTACAGAAAATGGGCGGTTCCGACTGGCAGAAGACGCGGGCCAAGGCTCAGAAGTCCATTACCGACCTGGCAGAAAAACTCGTCGCCCTCTATGCCAAGCGGGAAGTCGTCCAGGGCTATGCCTTTCCGCCGGATACGCCGTTCCAGAAGGAGTTTGAAGAAGCCTTTCCTTATGAAGAAACGGAAGATCAGCTGAAAGCCGTCCGCGACATCAAGGCCAGCATGGAACGGCCGACGCCCATGGACTGCCTGGTCTGCGGCGACGTCGGTTTCGGCAAGACCGAAGTGGCCATGCGGGCCATCTTCAAAGCCGTCACAGCCGGCAAGCAGGTCGCCGTCCTGGTGCCGACGACGGTCTTGTCGCAGCAGCATTTCCAGACCTTTATGGAACGCTTCGGCCCCTTCGGCGTCCACGTCGACGTCCTCAACCGCTTCCGCTCGTATAAAGAAAAGAAAGATATCCTGGCCCGGACCCTGACCGGCGATATCGACGTCCTCATCGGGACCCACAGCCTGCTCAACAAGAAGGTCAAGTTCAAGGACCTGGGCCTCCTGGTCGTCGATGAAGAACAGCGCTTCGGCGTAGCCCAGAAGGAAAAATGGAAGGCCTGGGCGGCCAATATCGACGTCCTGTCCCTGAGCGCCACGCCGATTCCGCGGACGCTGCACATGTCCCTGGTCAACCTGCGGGAAATGTGCGTCATCGAAACGCCGCCGACAGACCGTTTCCCAGTCCAGACCTATGTGACCGAATACGACGCCCGCATCGTCAGCGATGCCATTATGCGCGAAAAACGGCGGGGCGGCCAGGTCTTCTTCGTCTACAACCGCGTTGCGACCATCGAAAAGATGAAAGACGAACTCCAGGCCCTCTTGCCGGATGTGACCATCGGCATCGCCCACGGCCAGATGGCCGGGAGCCTGCTGGAATCGGTCATGTTCGATTTCTATGAAGGCAAATACGACGTCCTCCTCTGTTCGAGCCTGGTCGAAAACGGCCTGGACGTAGCCAATGCCAATACCATCATCATTTACGACGCCGACCACTTCGGCTTGTCCCAGCTCTATCAGATGCGCGGCCGCGTCGGTCGGAGCCATCGCATGGCCTATGCCTATTTTCTCTACCGCCGCGACAAGGTCCTGTCGGAAGTCGCCGAAAAACGCTTGCAGGCCATCAAGGAATTCACCGAACTCGGCTCGGGCTTCAAGATTGCCATGCGTGACCTGGAAATCCGCGGCGCCGGCAACCTCCTGGGCCGGGAACAGCACGGCAATATCGCCAGCGTCGGCTTTGCCATGTACTGCCATATGCTGGAAGATGCCATCGCCAAGGCTCAGAACGGCAAGGAAGCAGCGCCGCCGCCACCGGAAACGGTCATGGAAATCCACGTCGACGCCTTCATCGACGACGACTATATCCAGAACGGCGGCCAGAAAATCGAAATGTACCAGCGCCTGGCCGTCTTATCGTCGAAAGAAGAACTGGCCGACCTGCGCCGGGAACTGGCCGACCGCTATGGCAAGCCCAGCCAGCCCGTAGAGAAATTGCTGCAGGTCACGGAAACGCGCCTCGACGCCAAGGCCCAAGGATTGGTCCTCATCGCTCAGAAGAAAGACGTCCTGGAATTGAAGTGGCAGCGCGTCGCCGATATGCCCGACCTTTCCAAACTGGAACCGTCCCTGCGCCGCCGTTTCCGCCTTGTGCCCAACATGCCCGTCATGGTCCGCGTCTCCCTGGCTGGGATTTCCGACGTCCTGGCCTTCATCCAGACGCTGCTGGTGGCCTTTTCATCATTGAGAAAGGGGAATTCCCTTGAGTAAGAACTCCTTTTTACGGGGCGCCATGGTCCTCACCGTGGCCGGTATCGTCGTCAAGATCCTGGGCGGGCTGAACCGTATCTTCTTGTCGCGCCTCTTGGGGGGCGAAGGCATCGGCTTGTATCAGATGGCTTATCCCGTCTATATCCTGCTCCTGAGCATTATCGGCGCCGGGATTCCCATTGCCGTGTCCATCATGATCGCTGAGGAAGCGGCCAAAGGCCATTACAGCGGCGTCCGCCGTATCTTTCATGTGACCCTGGTCTTCATGACCGTCGTCGCCGTCATCTGCGGCCTGGCCCTGCCTTTTGGCGCCCATGGCCTGGTCGAAATGGGCATCGTCCGCGATAGCCGGGCCTTTCCGGCCCTGGCCGTCCTGGCGCCGGCCCTGAGCCTGTCGGTCATCGCCTGCTGTTTCCGTGGCTATTTCCAGGGCCTGCAGCTCATGACGCCGACGGCGCTGTCCCAGATGGCAGACCAGTTCGTCCGGGTCTGCACCATGCTCGTCCTGGCCTGGATTCTCTTGCCCAAAGGCCTGGAATGGGCCGCTGCCGGTGCCGCTTTCGGCGCTGTCCCGGGGGCGGCGGCAGGGCTGGTACTCATCGCTTTCCTGTATTACCGTCACAGCCGCCATCCCATGCCCGATGACGACGGCGTCTTCGTCATCCAGTCGCCGCGGCGCATCATCCGCCGGCTCATCGTCCTGGCCGTGCCCGTAGCGGCGGCCAACATGCTCCTGCCGGCCGTGGCCAGCATCGACTTGTTCATCGTGCCCCTGCGCCTGGAAGCGGCTGGCTACAGCACCCATCAGGCGACGGCCCTTTACGGCTATCTGACGGGCATGGCCAATGGCCTGGTCCAGCTGCCGGCTATCTTGACCATCGCCCTGGCGACGAGCCTCGTCCCGGCCGTATCGGCTGCCTTTTCCCGCCATGACCGGGCCGTCATCCTCGACCGGACCGACACGGCCATGCGCATTGCCAACGTCATCACCGTGCCGGCCTGCCTGGGCCTGGCCGTCCTGGCCGTACCCATTTCCCGGCTCCTCTATGCGACGCCGGCAGCGGGGCCGGCCATCTGCGTCCTGTCCATTTCGGTCTTCCTCGTCGGCCTCCAGCAGATCACCAGCGGCCTTTTGCAGGGCATGGGCCATACGGCCGTCCCGCTGTACAACATGGCCGCCGCGGCCGTCGTCAAGATCATCCTCAGCTGGCACTTGACGGCCATTCCCTGGCTGGGCGAAGTCGGCGCCGCCTGGGCGACCAATGCCGATTTGGCCGTCGCTACGGCGCTCAACCTTTACTTTGCCCGTAAATACATTGCCTACCGCGTCCAGTGGGGCTACATCGGGAAACTCTTCCTGGCCGGCGCCGCCATGGCCGGTACGGCCTGGCTCGTCCACCACGCCCTGTTCGTCCTCTTCGGCAACGCCGTGGCCACCATCGCCGCCATCATGGCCGCAGCCCTGGTCTACCTCATCGGCCTCGTCGTTTTCCGGGCCCTCACGGCGGAAGATATCGAAAAAATCCCCGTCGTCGGGAAGAAAGTAAGCCGGCGGATACATTTGTAGGAAAGACGCAGGCCGCAGTCCGCGGGTGGCAGTCCGCAAAAAAATACACGGCCTGCGGCCTTGTGTGTAGGGGACGCCTAAAAGGCGTCCCGCTGCGATATTTTATTACAGCTTGTTCTGGTATAATAGCAGGTTTTTACGAACCACGAATCACGAACAACGAGCCACTTATCGTGTATCCGGCTATGCACAGGATTCACGCGGGACGCCTTAACAGGACGTCCCCTACGATGCGGCCTGCGGGACGGCCTTTGGCCGTCCCTTGCTTTTTCCCGTTCTTTTTGCTATACTGGAAACAGATAGTTGAGCAAATCAACTAATTACTGAAGAAAAGGGGATGCAGCACATGGATTATTTGAAGGCTGGTCATGATTTCAGTGTCATCAACCAGCGTTCCCAAGCCTATGTGGTCGAAGCGTGCCGTCCTTGGAATTTGTCTTATTCGGAACATGTGACGCTCCTGAGTTTGTACAGCCACGATGGCTGCCGGCAGAATGAGCTCTGTCAGGTCATGCAGGCCGATAAGGCTCTGGTGGCCCGGAATCTGAAGACGCTGGAGGCGAAGGGATTCGTCAGCCGGCGCCAGCAGGGGACGGACCGGCGTTACAAGTATCTCTATTTGACACCCAAGGCCCGGGAGCTGCAGGATACGATGGAAGAGATTTTAAGGAAATGGGTCGACGTCCTCGTCCAGGGCGTCGACGAGGCAACGCTGGGGACGGCTTTGCAGCTCATGCATCAAGTGGCCGACAATGCCGCTGAAGCCAATATTGCCGCCCTTAATCCCACAAAGGAGTTGAAGCCATGAAACGCGATTGGAAATATACGGCCCTCGTCGTGGCCGTCCTGACGGCCTTTGGCCTGACCGGCTGCGGCCAGCAGAACCAGCAGGCCGAACCGCCCCAGCTGGTCAAGGCCATCCAGGTCGGCAGCGAAAAGGCGGGCACGACGGCCGGTACTTATTCAGGGACGGTTAAGGGACGCTATCAAAGTAATTTATCTTTTCAGGCTGGCGGCCGTATTACGGCCCGCAACGTCCAGCTCGGCTCCCAGGTCCATGCCGGCGACGTCCTGATGACGGTCGATCCGAAAGACGTGGCCCAGGCTGTCAATCAGACCCAGGCCCAGGTCGACGCTGCTGCTGCTCAGCTCCAGCTGGCCCAGTCCAATTTAACCCGTTATCAGCAATTATACGATATGGATGCCATCAGTGCGTCTGTCCTGGACCAGTACCAGACGGCTTACGACCAGGCTTCGGCCCAGTATAACCAGGCCTTGGCCGCTCAACAGGCGCAGGAAAATCAGTTATCTTATACACAGCTCACGGCCGATGCCGACGGCGTCATCTCCGCCGTATCGGCAGAAGTCGGTCAGGTCGTCGCTGCCGGTCAGACTGTAGTCACCCTGGTCCATTCAGGGGACCTGGAAGTCCAGGTCAATGTACCGGAAAATAAATTGGCCGATTTCCCAGTCGGCCAGAACGTGACCGTCACTTTCTGGGCTCTCCAGAACCAACAGGCCGCTGGTGTCGTCCGCGAAGTGGCGCCTATGGCCGACGCTGCATCGCGGACGTACCAGGTCAATATTTCCCTGCCCAATCCGCCGGACGGCATGCAGCTCGGTATGACGGCGACCGTTGCCAACGGCAGTGAACAGGCAGCCGCTGAAGATACCTTCGTCCTGCCGCTGGCCGCCATCTATCAGACCGGCGATACGCCGCAAGTCTGGGTCGTCGGCCAGGATAAGACCTTGTCCCTGAAAGACGTGACGGTCCAGGATTTTGGCGATAATACGGTCAAAGTCACGGGCCTCAGCCGCAGCGATGTCGTCGTCACGGCTGGCGTCCATATGCTCCGTGAAGGCCAGAAAGTCCGCGTAGAGGGGGAAGATGATTGATGAAAAATTTATCGGAAGTCTCTATTCACAACCGCGTCCTCGTCTGGTACTTCATCATCCTCATCGCCATTGCCGGCATTTTTTCCTACATGAAACTGGGCCGCATGGAAGACCCGACGTATACGGTTCGGACCATGGTCGTCTCCGTCGCCTGGCCCGGTGCCACGGCGGAACAGATGCAGGAACAGGTGACGGATAAGATTGAAAAGAAGTTGCAGGATACGCCGAACCTGGATTATATCAAGAGTTATTCCCGGCCCGGCCAGTCGGTCATCTACGTCTACCTCGACGACAAGGCGCCGCGTGACAGCATCCGCAGCACCTGGCATGAAGTCCGCAATTTGACGGAAGATATGAAGAAAGATTTGCCCGAAGGCGTCTATGGGCCTTATTACAACGACCGTTTCGACGACGTCTACGGTTCTATCTATGCCGTCACCGGCGATGGCTATTCGTATGAAGAATTGCGTCAGAAAGCGGAAAAAATACGCCGCATGATGATGTCCGTCGACGATGTCAGCAAAGTCGAACTGGTCGGCGAACAGTCGGAAAAGGTCTACATCGAAGTGGCCAATTCCAAACTGGCCGAACTGGGGATTGCGCCGACGACCATCGCCAATGCCGTCAAAGGCCAGAACCAGATGACGCCGGCCGGCATGGTCGACACCCAGTCGGACAATGTCTACCTGCGCCTGTCCGGTGTCTTTGAAGACGTCGAAGCCATCCGCAACCTGCCCATCAATGCCAATGGCCGCGTCTTCCGCCTGGGCGATATCGCCACGGTCGAACGGCGCTATACAGAACCGGCGGACCCGAAGATGTTCTATAATGGCAAGCCTGCCGTCGGTATCGCCTTGTCCATGAAGAGCGGCGGCAATAACCTCCAGCTCGGCGAAAACTTGAAGAAGTTGCAGGAAAGCGTCAAATCCGATCTGCCGGCCGGCATGGAAATCCACCAGGTATCGGACCAGCCGCAGGTCGTCAAAGAGTCCATCAGTGACTTTACCAATACCCTGCGCGAAGCCATCATCATCGTCCTCGTCGTCAGCTTCCTCAGCCTGGGCCTGCGGACGGGCCTGGTCGTCGCTTTCTGCATCCCCCTGGTCCTGACCGGCGTCTTCTGTGTCATGGAAATAGCCGGCATCGACTTGCATAAGGTTTCCTTAGGCTCCCTGATCATCGCCCTGGGCCTCCTCGTCGACGACGCCATCATCGCCGTCGAAATGATGACGGTCCAGCTGGAGAAGGGCATGAACCGCGTCGATGCGGCCTGCTATGCCTTCAAGGCGACGGCCAAGCCCATGCTGACGGGGACCCTCATTACCTGCTCCGGCTTCATTCCCGTCGCCTTTGCCGATGGGGCGGCGTCGGAATTCTGTAAGGACTTGTTCCCGGTCATCACGGCGGCCCTGGTCCTGTCGTGGATCGTATCGGTCATGGTGGCGCCGCTCTTCGGCTATTACCTGATCAAGCCGAAAGTGGCCAAAGGCGAAGAGCCGGAGCCCTTGTATCAGAGCCGGTTCTACGTCTTCTTCCGCAAGGTCCTGACCTGGTGCCTGACCCACCGGGTATTAGTCATCGGCGGGACAGCGGCTATGTTCATTTTGTCCGTCGGCATGATGAAACTCATTCCTCAGGAATTTTTCCCGCCTTCTCTGCGGCCGGAGCTCATCGTCGAAATGACTTTGCCTGAAGGCTCGTCCATGCAGGCCACGCAGAAGGAAGCGTCCCGCTTTGCCCAGTATCTGGACAGTCAGCAGGCGAAGCTCAAGGATTATTCGTACTACGTCGGCGAAGGGGCACCGCGTTTCGTCCTGACCATCGAACCGGTCCTGCCGGCCAATAACTACGCCCAGTTCGTCGTCGTCGCCAAGGATACGCAGACGAGGGAAGAATTGACGCAGTCCATTAAACAGGAAATGGCCGACAAGTTCCCCAACGTCCGCTGCAACGTCAAGAACGTGCCCTTAGGGCCGCCGTCGGATTACCCCATCATGCTGCGCGTATCCGGCTACGATACGGATAAGGTCAAAGCCTATGCCCAGCAGATCGCGGCGCGCATTGCCAAGGACCCGAATACGGAAAATGTCTTCCTCAACTGGGACCAGAAAAATAAGATCATGCACGTCGACCTGGATCAGAATAAGCTGCGGGCCATGGGCATTTCCGGTGAAGACATTGCCCAGACCTTGTATACGGAACTGTCCGGGGCGACGGTCGCCCAATACTATGCGGCCGACAAGACCATCGGCATCCAGCTGCGCCTCCAGGACAGCGACCGCAATGACCTGGCCAAGATCAAGAGCCTGCCCGTCTACGTAGGCCAGGCCGGTTACGTGCCGCTGGAACAGATTGCCACTATTTCCTATAAAGGCGAAGATGGCCTCATCTGGCGCCGCGATTTGAAACCGACCATCACCATCAACGGCGGCATCAAGTCCGGTACGGCCAACGATGCGACGCAGAAAGCCTACGATTCCATTGCCGATATCCGGGAAAGCATGCCCTTTGGCTATACCGTCGAAGTCGACGGGGCCCTGGAAAACAGCCAGAAGTCCCTGAAGTACCTCCTGGTACCAGTACCGGTCATGGTCATCATCATCATGACCTTGCTCATGTTCCAGCTGCGCAGTCCGTCGCTCATGTTCCTGGCCCTGATTACGGCGCCGATGGGACTCATCGGCGTCTCCTGGGGGATGCTCCTCTTCGGGAAGTCCCTGGGCTTCGTCGCCGATTTGGGTATCCTGGCCCTGGGCGGCATGATCATCCGCAACTCCATCATTCTCCTGGACCAGATACAGAAACATATGGCTGCCGGCGAAGACCCATGGCATGCCGTCATCGACTCGGCGGTCATGCGCTTCCGGCCCATCATGCTCACGGCCGCTGCGGCTATCCTGGGCATGATCCCCCTCATGCGCAGCGTCTTCTGGGGCCCCCTGGCCGTCGCCATCGCCAGCGGCCTCTTCGTCGCCACCGTCCTGACCCTGCTGGTCCTGCCGACCATGTACGCCGCCTGGTTCAAAGTAAAGAGAACGAGTTAGTTTAGTGGCTCGTGGCTCGTGGTTCGTGGCTCGCGGCTCGTGGCTCGTGGCTCGTG
>OBJO01000204.1_pt1 | contig 28224 bp, 23 predicted proteins | sample 1481741 | NCBI WGS metagenome assembly OBJO01 (sample SAMN06140803, study PRJEB22556) | human gut metagenome | host: Homo sapiens | place: China: Beijing | collected 2014 | reverse complement strand
AAAGACACCGGCACGCGGGAGCTGTACGCCGAGTACTTTCTGAATCACAACCTCGCCTTCCACCCCGATATGGAGGCGGCGACGACGGATCAGATTCTTCCTATGGTCGAGTATAACCTCGGCATCGGATTTTATCCGGAGGAGCTGGCACGCGATGCCTTAAAGAGCCGTACCGTCTGTCGGATTCCGCTCATCGAGGAGGCCCCCAAACGTGAAATCTGTCTTATCATCAACCCGCGGCAGCACCAGAACGCGGCGGCAAAAGAGCTGATCGAGGAGCTTCTGGAACGCGTATAAGATTTTATGGACTTTTGTTTGAAACAGAAAAAGACCCTGTCTACCGGCGAACGGAACATCGCTGCTCCATCCTTCCCGTATACAGGGTCTCTTTTTTATTTATGCCTGCTGTCCGGCAATCTGCTCTTTTTTATGCGGCATGGCAAAGACCATCGCCGTGTAGGAAAGCATTGCGCCTGTGATGTAGAAGAACATCAGAAATCCGCTCCGGTTCAGCACAGCGATGCGGACGATTCCAATCCAGAAACCGACGTTGGACGCTAGGGAGAACACACGCGCAAACATCATGTTTTTCTCCTCACCCTTTGCCAGGCGGACGTGCGGATAGCGGGTGTGGAAGTGCTCCAGGCGGGAGAGCAGCATCAGACGAAGTGCCGTCTCGCTCGCACCGATTGTGATAAGGCCGCTCTCAAGAGACCGCTCAAGAGCCAGCTCCTCCTCAACCGTGCGGAGCTGTTCGTAGGCAACGGCCACACGCTCATACACCTTTTCGCCCTCCGCTGTCAGTGTGACACCTTGGTGGGAACGGATAAAAAGTTTGCAGCCAAGCTCACTTTCCAGATTGTTCATGCACCGTGTGATGTTGGGCTGGTTGTTTTTCAGAATTTCCGCGGCTTTTGTAAAGCTGTGATATTGTGCTACGAAGTAAAAAATGCGATAATAATCATATGTGATCATAAAAACCTCCGAAGGATGAAGAAGAAAAAATCATCCATGATTGCTTCAATATAAAATACATGCGCCGGGTTGTCAAGGGATTTCTGAGGATGGTCCGGCCGGATTGTGCGGGGGATGGCAGAAGAGAAGTGGAAGTTTTTTGAAAAAACACTTGCAAAATACCTGGACAGGGTATATAGTGTAGAAGAAAATAAGATACCCCATTGGGGTATGCGAAAAAGAAAATCCAGAACTACAGAAAGGAAGAAATACGATGGAACAGTACAATGTAACCGGTATGAGCTGCGCCGCCTGCCAGACCCGTGTCGAAAAAGCCGTGTCAAAGGTACCCGGTGTCACATCCTGCGCAGTCAGCCTTCTGACAAATTCCATGGGCGTGGAGGGAACGGCCTCCCCTGCAGAGATTATTGCCGCCGTGGAAAATGCAGGCTACGGTGCGTCGAAAAAAGGCGAGAAGGGAAGCACATCACAGTCGGCTTCCACAGCAGAATACGAAGAGATGCTGAAAGACAAGGAAACACCGGTCATGAAACGCCGTCTGGTGAGCTCCGTTCTTCTTTTGATTCCGCTCATGTATTTCTCCATGGGCCATATGATGTGGGGATGGCCGCTGCCGAAATTCTTTGAAGGAAACCACATCGCAATGGGACTGGTACAGCTCCTGCTTACCATTGCGGTCATGGTCATCAACCAGAAATTCTTTATCAGCGGTTTCAAGAGCCTCTGGCATAAAGCACCGAACATGGACACACTGGTAGCGCTTGGTTCTACCGCATCGTTTGTATACAGCGTCTACGCCCTGTTTGCCATGACGGGAGCGCAGGTACAGGGGGACATGGATGCAGTCATGAGCTATATGCATGAATTTTACTTCGAGTCCGCAGCCATGATTCTGACCCTGATTACCGTCGGAAAAATGCTGGAGTCGATTTCCAAAGGAAAAACGACCGATGCGTTAAAGAGTCTGATGAAGCTGGCTCCGAAGACCGCCGTTCTCTTAAGAGACGGAAAAGAAGTGGAAGTCGGCATTGATCAGGTGAAAAAGGGCGATCATTTCATCGTCCGCCCGGGCGAAAATATTCCGGTGGACGGCGTTGTCCTGGAGGGAACGAGTGCCGTCAACGAATCCGCGCTGACTGGCGAGAGTATTCCGGTGGATAAAGAGGCCGGCGACCGCGTATCGGCGGCGACCTTAAACCAGTCCGGTTTCCTGACCTGTGAGGCGACGAGAGTCGGAGAAGACACAACACTCTCCCAAATCATTCAGATGGTCAGCGATGCGGCAGCGACAAAAGCGCCGATCGCCAAAGTGGCCGATAAAGTTTCCGGTATTTTTGTGCCGGCCGTTATCTGCATTGCACTTGCTACGATTGTGATCTGGCTGTTTGCAGGAGAGAGCGTCGGCTTTGCTCTTGCAAGAGGTATTTCCGTTCTCGTTATCAGCTGCCCGTGTGCGCTCGGCCTTGCAACACCGGTTGCGATCATGGTCGGAAACGGAATGGGAGCAAAACACGGAACGATGTTCAAAACCGCAGTTTCTCTCGAGGAGACAGGAAAAACACAGATCGTTGCACTCGATAAGACTGGAACCATCACAAGCGGAGAGCCGCAGGTAACCGATCTTGTCCCGGCGGACGGTGTAAGTGAGGAGGAGCTTTTAAAAGGTGCCTTTGCACTGGAGCAGAAAAGTGAGCATCCGCTGGCCCGTGCGATTCTTGCACTTGCAGAGGAAAAAGGCCTGGCCCGCGAAGAAGTCAGTGATTTCTCTGCGCTTCCTGGAAACGGCCTTGTGGCAAAACGGAACGGAAAAGAGCTCTGTGGAGGCAACCGCGCACTGATTACGAAAAAAGCGGTTCTCTCGAAACAGATGGAAGAGCAGGCAGCAAAACTTTCCGAAGAAGGAAAGACACCGCTGTTCTTCAGTGAAGATGGAAAGATGCTCGGTATGATCGCGGTTGCGGATGTCATCAAAGAGGACAGCCCGCGTGCGGTGAAAGAGCTGCAGAATATGGGAATCCGTGTCGTGATGCTGACCGGAGACAATGAGCGCACCGCGCGTGCCATCGGCGCACAGGCAGGTGTGGACGAAGTCATCGCAGGCGTTCTGCCGGATGGAAAAGAAGCGGTCATCAGCCGCCTGAAAGAAAAAGGAAAAGTAGCGATGGTAGGAGACGGCATCAACGATGCACCGGCTCTGACCAGTGCGGATATCGGTATTGCCATCGGAGCAGGAACCGATATCGCGATCGATGCGGCAGACGTTGTCCTGATGAAGAGCCGCCTCTCCGATGTACCGGCAGCGATCCGCTTAAGCCGTGCGACCCTCAGGAACATTCACGAGAATTTGTTCTGGGCCTTCATTTACAATATCATCGGTATTCCGCTGGCTGCGGGCGTATGGATCCCGCTGTTCGGATGGAAGCTGAACCCGATGTTCGGTGCGGCGGCGATGAGCCTTTCGAGCTTCTGCGTTGTGACAAACGCCCTGCGTCTGAATCTGTTTCGGATGCACGACGCGTCAAAAGATAAAAGAATCAAAAACGAAATTCCAAAGGAGGATCTGAACATGACAACAGAACAGGGAATGGTAAAAACCATGACAATCGAGGGCATGATGTGCGGCCACTGCGAGGCAAGAGTGAAGAAAACACTTGAGGCAATCGAGGGTGTTGCATCCGCAGAAGTAAGCCATGAAAAAGGAACAGCCGTTGTAACACTGACAGCTCCGGTATCAGACGATGTGCTGAAAACAGCCGTAGAGGCACAGGATTACACCGTAAAAGGAATCCAGTAAAACAGGAAACGTTGAGAAAAGGGAAACGCGCCTGGAATGAAAATTTCCGGGCGCGTTTCTTTTTTTTACCAGATATAGCAAAAATATTGCAATTTGTTCGGAATTTTCGTGACAAAAGGACAAAAATCCGTTAGGATAGAGAAAAAGAAGAGCAAAAACAAAAGGGTTTTTAGGATCAGGAGGTTTTTACATTATGACAGAGTACAGACTTGCAAAGCCGGAAGAGTGGGAGGACTGCATCGAACTTGCAAACTACGTGTTCAGCACGGCACACCGTCCGCACGACTTTGAGCAGTTAATTCCAAGGGTTTATCAGGCGGGACCGAAAATGGCACGGATCCACCGCGTCGCTGTTGCGGAAAACGGCAGACTCCGGGCCGAGATTGCGGTGCTTCCGCAGCAAATGGCGGCAGGGGGTAAGCTGCTCCGCGCAGGATATGTGGGAAGCGTTTCCGTGCATCCAAAGGCAAGGGGCGAAGGCCACATGAAGCGTCTTCTTGGCGACTGGATTACGGATCTGGAAGGAACGTGTGATCTTCTGGCACTGGACGGTCAGAGACAGCGGTATGCCTACTTTGGCTTTACGCCGGGAAGTGAAAAATACACGTTTTACCTGGATGTGGCAAATGTGCGCCATACCTGGAAAAACGGGGAACTCTCCGCTTATACCTTTGCGCCGCTGTTTCCGGAAAACGGCGAAGCGGACGAAGAGGCGGCAGCCTTTGCAAAGAAGCTGAATGAGGAAAAACCGCTTTACGTGGTAAGAGAGGATGTGAAAGCCTGCCTGAAAACATTCGGCGAGCAGGCAATTGCAATCTGGAAAAACGGTGAGCGGATCGGATATCTGGCACTTTGCGGCGGAAACCAGGTTGTGGAAGCAGAAGTGTTGGAGGAACAGGATTTCGTTCCTGCACTTGCCGCTTATTTAAAAGAAAATGCGCTTGACTCTCTTTTCATTTCCATTCCGGTGTATGAGACCGGAAAAGCAGCAGCGTTATCGGAAGTCTGCGAGAGTTTCACAAAAGAGCGCTGCGGTTCCGCGATGTACCGCATTTTTGAGTTTGCGGACGTTATCGAGGCAATGCTGACCATGAAAGCAGAGACGATGGGCATCAGCGATGGAACGTGGTCTGCTGTACTGGAGGGGCAGCCGGTGACCGTGACGGTAAAAGATGGAACTGTGACCGTGACAGGGGAAGCCCATCCGGGGGCAGATGTACTCAACCGGGAGCAGGCGCAGGAACTGCTTCTTTCACCGCTGGCAAGTAAGGGAAGCAAGGTTCCATCTGAAATCTGGAAGAACATTCCATCCGACTGGTTCCCGCTTCCGCTGTACTGTGCGACGGCAGACGAATTTTAGGCAATGACTGTTGGGAGGCAGAGAAATATGAACGAGACAGAGAAACGAGACAGAAGAGACGAAAAAGAAGAAATCCGGTACCATGTGATTTTCTACGGCCAGGTGCAGGGCGTGGGGTTCCGTTACCGGGCGTATTATGCTGCCTACCAGCTCGGACTGACCGGCTGGGTGAGAAACTGCTGGGATGAGACGGTGGAGATGGAGGTGCAGGGTGATGAGGAGACGATCACGGAGATGATCAAAAGGATCCGCACCTCCAGCTACATCGAAATCACGGATGCAAAATGGACGAAGATTCCGCTGGAATCGGAATTCGGTTTTCATATCCGTTGATCAGGGCTGCTTTTTCTCTTTTTCCGGAATTTCGACGAGAATGATATCGTTGCCGATCTGGCAGATGCGGTCCCATGGGATCACAAAATCCTCGCCGTGGCAGAAAAAGCCGCAGAATTTCACAGGACCCGGAAGAACGAGTCCGGTAAGATGTCCCGTTTTTGGATTGAATTCCACATCAATCGGACAGCCGAGCGTTTTGCAGGTGCAGATATTGATAACTTCTTTCTGGCGGAGATCTACAACGCGCATGCGGTGCTCCTTTTTACTGATTCCTATGGAAAAACATATGCGAAAATGTTGCTGCAGTTGACTTGAATTTCACGGAAAAATGCGTATACTGTAAAAGTAGAAAACTTTCCGAAATACTTATTTAGAAACGAGGACGAAAGATATGAGATGTCCATTTTGTAATCAGGATAATACCCGGGTTGTGGATTCACGCCCGATTGAAGACAGCAATGCGATCCGCCGCCGCCGGATGTGCGATGTCTGCGGCAGACGCTTTACGACATACGAAAAAGTGGAGACGATCCCTTTGATCGTCATCAAAAAAGATATGAACCGCGAGCAGTATGACCGCTCGAAAATCGAGACCGGTATCCTGCGCGCCTGCCACAAACGGCCGGTGTCCGCCGAGAAGATCAACGAGATGGTCAACAAGGTGGAGACGGAGCTTTTCAACGGCGAGGAACGCGAGATTCCAAGCTCTGTGATCGGAGAGAAGGTCATGCATTACTTAAAAGACCTGGATCAGGTGGCGTACGTCCGCTTTGCGTCGATTTACCGTGAGTTCAAGGACGTCAACACGTTCATGGACGAGCTGAAAAAGATGCTCGACAAATAGCGGGAGGCAAAAAAATGGAAGTGTCGAACTATATTAAAATGCGTGATCAGATGCAGGAACGTTTTCTGACATACGATCAGAAGGAGATCGAAGGAAAGTATGGCTTTGCGTTTGATGACGATTATTTCTATGTGCCGTATCTTTTTGAAGAATGGAGAGTGAACCGCCATACCGGCGTTGTAGAGGGATCAAAAGACCATTTTCTTCATGTACATCAGGGCAGTTTCAATGAGACGCTGACGATTTTCGACCTGCTCTGCTGCGGAAAGAAGGAGATTGTGCTCGCCGGCACGTATGCGCGTACCAATTCCTTAAAGGGAACGATCAAAGGCCGCACGATTGCGTCCGGCGTTCACGACAGCCGCGCCGCACGGTATGACGGGCATGTGGAACAGCTGAAAAAAGCATGCGTTTCCCTTGGCGGAAAACCATATTTCCCGGGAGACGCTGCTTTTGTTTTTCATGTCTTTCCGTTTCTGCCGCTCGTCTTCCAGTTCTGGGAGTCCGATGAGGAATTCCCGCCGGTGCTGAAGTTTATGTGGGATGAAAACGTCCTCGATTATCTGCGGTTTGAGACGCTGTATTACGTGATGGGAGATTTCCTGGACGCACTGGATCAAGCCTTCGATGCATGTAAAACAGAAGCCTGATACCTTTTGTGAGACAAAATCTTACGAAAATTTTTCGAATGTTTATAAAAATTTCAGTATACGAATCCCTTGGTTTAATGCTATAATGAGCGAAAGTGAGTAAAAAAAGAGAAGAGAAAGGGGAATGCATATGGCTTTTAGCATGAAAGTAACACCGGAAATAGAGGAACTGACAAACATCTGTCTGGATAACTCCAAAATGGATGTTTCGCTGTATGGGCAATACGATGTAAAACGCGGACTGCGCGATATCAACGGCGTTGGCGTCCTTGCGGGACTGACACAGATTTCAAACGTTGTGTCTTCGGATATCATTGACGGCGTCAAAACGCCGTGTGACGGACGTCTGTACTACCGCGGCATCAACGTGGAAAAACTGACCCAGGGATTTTTAAGTGAAAACCGTATGGGATTCGAAGAAGTTGCGTATCTGCTCTTATTTGGAAATCTGCCGAATGAAGAGCAGCTCAATCATTTTAAGACAATCTTAAAACAGCAGCAGTCCCTGCCGAAGAACTTTGTGCGTGACGTTGTTATGAAAGCGCCGACCAAGGACATGATGAACACTCTGTCCCGAAGCGTTCTGACCCTGTACGCGTACGACAACCACGCAGATGATACCTCCCTTCCGAATGTGCTTCGCCAGTGCATTAACCTGATTTCTGTTTTCCCGATGCTGTCCGTCTATGGCTATCAGGCGTACAACCATTATATCAAGGGAAAAAGTTTATATATCCACAATCCGTCGAAGAAGCTTTCCACCGCAGAAAACATTCTGCTGATGCTCCGCCCGGATCAGAAATACACCCCGCTGGAGGCGAAGATCCTCGATCTTGCCCTCGTCCTCCACATGGAGCACGGCGGCGGTAACAACTCAACCTTTACAACACATGTTGTTTCTTCTTCCGGAACCGATACGTACTCCGCAATTGCAGCGGCGCTCGGCTCCTTAAAGGGACCGAAGCACGGCGGTGCAAACATCAAGGTTGTGCGGATGTTCGACGATATGAAGTCACACGTCAAAGACTGGACGGATGAGGAAGAAGTATCGAATTACTTAAGAAAGCTGCTGCACAAAGAGGCGTTCGACCAGAAAGGTCTGATTTACGGTATGGGCCATGCGGTTTACTCCATTTCCGACCCGCGTGCGCGCATCTTCAAGACCTTCGTTGAGCAGCTGGCAAAAGAAAAACACAGAGAGAAAGATTACCGGCTGTACGCTATGGTCGAGGAACTGGCTCCGAAGATCATCGGCGAGGAGCGCCATATTTACAAAGGTGTATCCGCAAACGTCGACTTCTACAGCGGCTTCGTTTACAGCATGCTGGATCTTCCGCTGGAGCTCTACACCCCGATGTTCGCCTGCGCGCGTATCGTCGGCTGGAGTGCACACCGGATGGAGGAACTGATCAACACCGACAAGATCATCCGCCCGGCGTACAAGAGTGTCAAAGATGAAGTGGACTATGTTCCGCTGGAAAACAGATAAAACAGGCAGAAGGGCCGGAGCGTGTCGGGATTTTCCGATCTGCTCCGGCATTGCTCTGTGCAGGAAGTAATGTGTCATTGTGAAAAATAGGAGAGTGCAGGAGAATGAATGAGACAAAAAATTACAGCATAACAAAATCCGGAGCAGTCATATTGGAAGGAGGGGCCAATCGCGGCGTCTTTACAGCAGGAGCGCTGGACTTTCTGATGGAGCAGGAGTATTATATCCCTCATGTGATCGGCGTTTCCGCCGGAGCCTGCAATGCGCTGGACTATGTATCGCGCCAGATTGGCAGAACGAGGGACTGTATGATTGTCACGGATGAGAAAAACCGCTACGTCAATAAGAATATCAAGACAATCGTTGAGAAAAAAGCACTGCTCGACATGGATATGGTGTTCGAACGGTATCCGTATGAGATTTTTCCATTTGATTTTGATACGTATTTTGCATCGCCGCAGACGTGTGAGCTGGTTGTGACAAACTGTGAGACGGGACGCGCGGAATATCTGGATGACCGCGAAAATAAAGAACGTCTGCTTGCAATTGGCCGTGCATCATCGAGCATGCCGATCGCCTGCCCGATGGTGGAGATCGACGGAAACGAGTACGTCGACGGCGGTGTTGCCGATTCGATCCCGATTATTCGCTCCTTAAAGACGGGACACCGAAAAAATGTCATTATTCTGACACGGAATTTCGGTTACCGCAAAAAAGAGGGAACGAGAGGCTGGGAGCTGTATGTGGCGGCATTCCGCAAATACCCGAATCTCGTGCGTGCGCTTGTAAACCGTGCGAAACATTATAACCAGGTACTCGAATGCATCGAAAAATGGGAAGAAGAAGGATCCGTCTTTGTGATCCGCCCGGAGATACCGGCGGTATCGCGTCTCGAAAAGGACGAGGAGAAGCTGCGGGAATTTTACCAGCACGGCTATGACCAGATGAAAGCAAATTTTGAGGCTCTGCAGGAGTTTCTGAAAGAAGAATAAAGTTACTGTATAAACGAAAAGAGGATTGGAGAAAGAAGATGAGTGGAAAAAACCAGAAGAACCGGGGAACTATACTGATGCGGATGTTTTACCCGGACCGGAGAGAAAAAAGTGCCTATACGATCGATTACGCGGATCTGTACCGGAAAGGATACCGGGGCGTGATTTTTGATATCGATAATACGCTTGTTCCGCACGGTGCGCCGGCAACGAAGGAGGCGGCTGCGTTCTTTGCGTCTCTTCGGGAGACTGGTTTTTCCACCTGTCTGCTTTCCAACAATCAGAAACCGCGTGTGGCTCCGTTTGCCGATGCGGTCGGTTCTATCTATATCGAAAATGCGCACAAGCCTTCGGTGAAAAACTACCAGGAGGCATGCCGGAGAATGGGGATCAAAGAGGAGCAGGCGGTCTTTGTCGGGGATCAGCTTTTCACCGATGTGTACGGTGCAAAACGGACCGGACTTTACAATATTCTGACCGAGCCGATCAATCCGAAAGAGGAAATTCAGATCGTTCTGAAACGGTATCTGGAGCACATTGTACTGTTCTTTTATGAGCGTGATCTGGCCCGCGGCAGGATTACGAAAAAAAACAGTTGAAAAATCGGGAAAAATATTATATTATAAGATAAGCCTATGGTGCGCATTTGGCGCATCGTACTATGTTAAGGAGGAAAAATCAGAATGATTTCAGCAGGAGATTTTAGAAACGGCGTTACCCTCGAGATCGATGGTCAGGTCGTTCAGATTCTTGAATTTCAGCATGTAAAACCTGGTAAAGGAGCTGCATTCGTAAGAACAAAATTAAAAAATGTCATCAACGGTGGTGTGGTAGAGCGTACCTTCCGTCCGACTGAGAAATTCCCGCAGGCTCGTATCGAGCGTGTAGACATGCAGTATCTGTACAGCGATGGTGATTTATTCTACTTCATGAACGTAGAAAACTATGAGCAGATCGCTCTGAACGAAGAGACCATCGGAGATGCTCTGAAATTTGTAAAAGAAAACGAAATGGTTAAGGTATGTTCCTACAACGGAAATGTATTCGCAATCGAACCGCCTCTGTTTGTAGAGCTTGAGATCACCGAGACTGAGCCAGGCTTCAAGGGAGATACCGCACAGGGTGCTTCCAAACCGGCTACTGTTGAGACTGGTGCTACCGTAAGCGTTCCGCTGTTCGTAAACCAGGGAGACAAAATCAAAATTGATACCAGAACAGGTGAATATCTATCCCGTGTATAAGTAAGACTGTTCCCGCCGTTGTCCGTCACAACTTTCTTTGTGGCGGACACGGTTTTCTAAATAAATAGAATATTCGTCTGAAAAATGGCTGATAAAGGCTGTCGGAAGCAGCCCGGGCCCGTTTTTCTCATCGTTCGAAGTTCCGCGAACCAACGAATCTCTGGCATATACAGATCTGTACAGAGGTTTTTAAGTTGTGTTTTCCGGAGCTTTTTTGTTCCGTAAGGCAAAAATACAAAAGGCAATCAAACAGGAAAGGTGGGAAAAAATGGACTATCAGATGTTCAAAGAGCAGCTTGCCGCGCTGCTGAAAAGAAAAGCCGGCGATGATTTTGAGGTGAAGGTAGAATCGGTGCAGAAGCTGAACGGTATCGAAAAAGAGGCGTTTGTCATCAGCAGAAAGAAGGACTGGATTGCACCGACGATCTACGTGGAGCTTCTGTATGAATGCTGTCTGCAGGGCGTGCCGCTTTCTCAGATTGCAGAAAAGGTACTGGAGCAGTACCGGAAAGTGGAAGCGGAGGCGAGAAGACCGGAGAAAGCTGCCTTTTTTACCAACTGGAAAAATGCTGCGCCGCAGATCTACTGCGAGCTCATTCATGCAGAGAAAAACCGTACGCTGCTCTCCGAAGTTCCGCACAGAAAATTTCTCGATCTCGCGGTCGTGTACTATTACCAGATGCGGGGAAACCGCGTGCCGGATGCGACAATTCTGATCCGCGAGACACACCGGGAGCTGTGGGGAATTTCGGCGGAGGAGCTGGATGCCCGTGCCTGGGAGAACACCCTGCGGGATCTGCCGGTGCGCACAGACAGCCTTATGGTGTATTTGAAAGAGGAGTACGGAGTAACGTTTCCCCGGTTCGAGCTTGGTCCGCTGGCGGAACAGTTTTACCTGGTCAGCAACCGCAGAGGAAAGCTGGGTGCAATCTGCATGTGCTATCCCGGCGTGCTGGAGAGTCTTTCGCAGCGCTTTGAGGCAAGTCTTTATGTGATTCCGAGCAGTATCCACGAGTGCATGGTGATTCCGGATTATGATGTGTTCCCGGAGGAGTGTCTTTCCGACATGGTACGGGACGTGAATGAAAAGACGGTCAAGCCGCAGGAGATTCTGTCGGATCACGTTTATTATTACCACCGGGAAAGCGGGGAACTGACGCTGTGTGAGGAAGAAACGTAAGCTGTGTGGCAGAATAGTCTGCGAATAATTTAAGAAAAAAATGGGCGGCTGGGTGGGAAAAATACTTTACAATTGCAGGAGTCTGTGGTAAACTATCATAGTGTGGTTGAGAAAACAGATCACATCAGCGTCTGTAGCTCAGGGGATAGAGCAACGGTTTCCGGTACCGTGTGTCGGGGGTTCGAATCCCTCCAGACGCGTTTTTGCTACATGGCATGCTGCGGCGGGCAGGACCGGCGCAGGATAAGGAAAGCCCCTGCTTCGGTGTGAAGTAGAGGTTTTTTTGCTTACTGAGCATATCAATAACTGATCCGGCGGATCAGTTTTGATGAAGGAGGAAAAATATGGCAAAACCAATGACAACAAAAGATAAAATCCGGGAATGGATTTCCGATAATCTGCGCTACATGCTTCTGATCGGAGCAATTCTCCTGATTGTGGCAGCGGTTCTTCTCATCGTTCATCTGGTGTCACCAAAAAACGATGGAAAATCGAGCGGCGGAACCGTAACAAGCAGCAGCACCGGAAACAATGTGCCGGATAAAAAGACACAGGTAAAAGCAGACAGCAAAGCAGATTCTGAGGACAGCACAGGCATTTCATCGGACGTTTCGGATTCCGCGAATGATTCCAGTGCAGATGCTTCCAGTACCGATACTGCCAGCGCGCCGGATGCAGAGGCTGAGCCGACAAGTGAGCCGGAAGCGGCAGACGATACCAGTAATACAGAGAATACCGATAATACGGCTGTCTCCTTTGCCGCGGACAATGTCCCGGAAGTAAGCACCGTGCTGGAGCAGTATTACACCGCGCTCGGTGCAAGGAATATCAACGGTCTTTTTGCAGTAACAGATAATCTGACCGCGGAGGAGCAGGCGCAGATTGAGGCAGAAAGCGATGTGGAGTCATACGGAGATGTAAAGGCCTACACGATCAGCGGTCCAAATGACGGAACGTACATCGCGTTTGTCAGCAGCAGATGCAAATATCTGGGAATCAACCAGACCCTGCCGATGCTTTCGGAGTATTATCTCTACACGACAGAAGACGGCAGCCTGAAAATCATGGATGATACCGACAGCGATGCGGCCGTAACCGAGGCTATGAAAGCGGCGCTCGAAAACGAAGAAGTCAAAAATCTGATCGAACAGGTTCAGAACGATTATCGGAATGCACTCGATGCAGATGCTTCCCTGAGAGTATATGTAGAGAGCATTCAGTAGGAACAATAGAATAATACAAAACAAAAAAAGCAGTTTCTGGTTTTTATGAAACTGCTTTTTTGGAAGGATAAAACCATGCGCTTAAACAAATACTTAAGTGATGCGGGCGTCTGCTCGCGGCGGGAGGCGGACCGTCTGACAGAAGCGGGCGAGATTACGGTAAACGGAAAACGCGCGGAAACCGGCATGCAGGTGGAGTCTGGCGACGTTGTTGTCGTGAAAGGCAAAACCGTTGTCCCGGAGGAGAAAAAAGTCTATCTCGCCTTCAACAAACCGCGCGGCATCGTCTGTACTGCGGAAAAACGGGAGAAAAACAACGTCATCGATTATCTGTCTTACCCGGTGCGGATTTACCCGGTGGGAAGACTCGATAAAGATTCCGAAGGCCTCCTTCTGATGACGAACGACGGTGCGATCGTAAACGGTATCATGCGTGCCAGAAACCGCCACGAAAAAGAATACCAGGTCGAGGTAAACAAAGAGATTACACCGGAATTTCTGAAAAAAATGGCATCCGGCGTGCCGATTCTCGATACCGTGACGCGCCCGTGCCGGATCCAGAAAACGGGAGAGCGCAGCTTTACGATTATTCTGACGCAAGGGCTGAACCGTCAGATCCGGCGGATGTGCGAAGCATTAGGATATCGTGTCACAAAGCTGAAACGTGTGCGGATCATGAATATTCACTTGAAAGACCTGAAAACAGGGGAGTACCGCCCTTTAACGGAAAAAGAATTAGCAGAACTGAAAAAGCAGATCGGGGAGGAAAAGCGATGAACGAGACAGAACGGATGAAGGAACTGGTCAAAAAGCTGAACGAAGCGGCAAAAGCCTATTACCAGGAAGACCGGGAGATCATGAGCAACCTGGAGTACGACACGCTGTATGACGAACTGCAGATATTAGAGGAAAAAACAGGCGTAACACTCGCCGGAAGCCCGACCACAAAAGTCGGCTACGAGGCGATGGACGAACTGCCGAAAGAAGCGCACGAGTCGCCGATGCTTTCCCTTGATAAAACGAAAGATGTGGAAGTGCTCCGCAGCTTCATCGGGGATCACAAAACGCTGCTGTCCTGGAAGATGGACGGTCTGACCGTCGTTCTGACGTACCGCGGCGGTACCCTCGCAAAGGCCGTCACCCGTGGAAACGGCGTGATCGGAGAGGTTGTCACGAACAATGCAAAAGTGTTTGAAAATATTCCCTTAAAAATCCCGTACCAGGGAGAGCTGGTTCTGCGAGGCGAGGCGATCATCCGCTATTCCGATTTTGAGAAGATCAACGAGGAGATTGAGGATGTCGATGCGAAATACAAGAATCCGAGGAACCTCTGCAGCGGTTCTGTGCGCCAGCTGAACAATGAGATTACGGCAAAACGCCACGTTCATTTTATGGCATTTGCGCTTGTGAGCGCTCCGGAACAGGATTTCGAAAATTCCAGAATCCGTCAGATGGAGTGGCTGAAAGAGCAGGGCTTCGAGGTGGTGGAATACAAGGTTGTCACCAAAGATAACCTCGACGAGGCGATGCAATATTTCTCCACGAAAATCGAGACAAACGATTTTCCGTCCGATGGCCTTGTCGCGTTGTATGACGATATCGCCTACGGAGAATCACTTGGCACAACCGCGAAATTCCCGCGGAACGCTTTCGCCTTCAAATGGGCGGATGAACAGAAGGAGACCACTCTGCTTGAAATTGAGTGGAGCCCGTCGAGAACCGGTCTCATCAATCCGGTTGCGGTTTTTGAGCCGGTCGAGCTGGAAGGAACTTCGGTTTCCCGCGCAAGCGTCCACAACATCAGTATCATGCGTTCGCTGGATCTCGGTGTGGGTGATAAAATCCTTGTCTACAAAGCAAACATGATCATTCCACAGATCTCAGAGAATCTGACGAGAAGCGGCGTGCGCGATATTCCGGAAACGTGTCCTGCCTGCGGCGGTGCCACCCGGATTCAGATGATGAATAATGTCGAGACCCTCTACTGTACGAATCCGGAGTGCCCGGCAAAATTCATGAAGGCATTCACCCTGTTTGTAAGCCGCGACGCGATGAACATCGACGGCATGTCGGAGGCAACGCTCGAAAAATTCGTGGGCCACGGCTTCATCCGTGAGTTTGCCGATATTTTCCGTCTCGACCGCTACCGCGACGAGATTGTGGAGATGGACGGTTTCGGTGAAAAATCATACCAGAATCTGATCGACAGCATCGAGCGCGCGAAAAACACAACGCTGCCCCGTCTGATTTTCGGACTTGGCATCTTAAATATCGGTCTTGCAAACGCGAGAATGATCTGCAAAGCCTTCGATTTCGATCTCGACCGGATCCGGAATGCATCGGCGGAGGATTTCGCGCAGATCGACGGTGTCGGAGAAGTGATTGCAAAAAGCATCGTGGATTACTTTGCGGATGAGGAAAATAAAGAACGCCTTGAGCGCCTTCTGTCGTATTTGACGATTGAGAAGCCGCAGGCAAGCCAGGAAGAACAGAAATTAGCCGGTCTTACCTTCGTCATCACCGGAAGTGTGGAACATTTCCCGAACCGGAATGCATTAAAGGCAAGAATCGAGGAGCTCGGCGGAAAAGCCACCGGAAGTGTAACGGGAAAGACGAGCTATCTGATCAACAACGACACGACATCCAGTTCCTCCAAAAACCGGAAAGCGCGCGAACTCGGCGTGCCGGTGATCTCAGAAGAGGAATTTCTGAAGATGACAGAAGAATAACGAAATATCTGCAAAGGCGGTTTGCATCCCGCGCGGGAATCTGCTATAATCGGAAGCAGACGGCAGAAATTCCTGCCGGAAAAAGCAAACCGCCTGTCTGCGCAGAGAAAAGCGCGGCAGATCAAGAAGAATAGAAACGAGGAAAAAGAATATGCCGGTTAAAGTTCAGGCAGATTTACCTGTAAAAGAAATACTCGAAAGCGAAAATATATTCGTCATGGACGAGACAAGAGCGGTTCATCAGGACATCCGTCCGCTGAAGATTATGATCCTGAATCTGATGCCGCTCAAAGAAGATACCGAGCTGCAGCTTCTGCGCTCCCTTTCCAACACCTCCCTGCAGGTTGATGTCACCTTTCTGATGGTGGCAAGCCACGAGGCGAAAAATACATCGACCAGCCATCTGAACACGTTCTATGTGAAATTTGAGGATGTGCGGAAAAATTATTACGACGGTATGATCATCACCGGTGCACCGGTCGAGCAGATGGAATTTGAAGAAGTTGACTACTGGGATGAACTGACAAAGATCATGGACTGGACGAACACACACGTTACCTCCACGATGTTCCTCTGCTGGGGAGCCCAGGCGAGTCTGTATCATTTCTACGGACTGAAGAAACGGATGCTTCCGGAGAAGAAATTCGGGCTGTTCTGGCACAAAGTCAACAACCGCAAGATCCCGCTTGTGCGAGGCTTCGATGACGAGTTTTTGGCACCGCATTCCCGCCACACAGAAGTACCGATCGACGATATCCGTGCCTGCAAAGATGTCACGATTCTCGCAGAGTCCGACGAAGCCGGATTCTATCTTGGCATGGCGGAAGAGGGAAGAAAGATTTTTGTGATGGGTCATCCGGAGTACGACCGTATGACGCTCGACGGCGAGTACCACCGCGATAAAGACAAAGGACTCCCGATTGAGATTCCGAAGAACTATTATAAAAACGACGATCCAAATACAAAACCAGTGCTTTTATGGCGGTCACATGCGAACAATCTGTACACGAACTGGCTGAACTACTATGTATACCAGGTGACCCCGTATAATCTTGACGGAACTCCGGATTTTTCGGGAAAATAAGAGAGAAAAAGCCCCCCGCACCGGGCGCACACCGGCTGCAGGGGGTTGCTGTAAAAATCTGCTATAAAAAACGGAAAGCTTTCCGGGCTTACCGTTTGAAATCAAATAATGTTTTCAGCGGAATTTCGAGTGCTTCCGCAATATCCATCAGCTTGTTTAGAGACAGAGAGGTATGACTGTTTGGCGCTTCGATGTTGCTCATATGTGTACGGCTGATCTGGACAGCTTCGGCAAGCTCACTTTGCGTTAATCCGCGTGCTCTGCGATAAAAAGCGATGGTAAGACCGAGGAGGCGCATCTCCTCCGTATGACGTTCTCCCATTGCTATGGCTCCTTTCTGAACAGAGTGATACAAAGACTTATATAATATTTATCTTAAACGATTAAATACCAAAAAGAAACAACTTTAAATTTTTATAATGCACATGTAAATTGTGCAAAATATAGAAATTATCCATCAGAATAATAGGAAAACAGGAAAAAGAGTTCTTTTGACAAATGAGAGGTTTTTGTGTATGCTGTAGAAAACACCAACAAATAAAATCGGAGGTTTTTGCATATGAAAGAGTCGATCCATACCATTCCGCTGATGGATGCATTCAAGGCGGAAGATGAGTGCCCGTTCTGCTATCTGGAGCGGGAAGCAGAGCAGCATGCGATTTCGTTTGCGCTCGGTTCCGGCGCATCCTATATGGAGGATGATGTGCGTGCGGAAACAGACGCGATGGGATTCTGCCGCCACCACTATAAAATGATGTACGATTACGGAAACCGTCTCGGAAGCGGTCTGATTTTATCCACCCATCTGAAAAAACTGAACCAGGAGCTTGCCGCACAGATGGATCTGTTTGCACCGGGAAAATCCTCGGTGTTCAAGCGGATGCAGAAGACATCCCTCGACAAACAGGGCCGTGAGACTGCGATCGGCCAGTGGATTGATGAGAAGACGCATTCGTGCTACGTCTGCGATCACTTCAAGGCAAACTATAACCGCTATCTTGATACGTTCTTTGATCTCTACAAAAAAGATGAGGAGTTTGCAAGACTGTTCCGCGAGGGAAAAGGCTTCTGTCTGCCGCATTTTGCGGATCTGGTAGAAACGGCGGAGAAAAAGCTGAATGATAAACAGAAAGCGGAATTTTACCCGGTTCTGTTCAAAATCATGAAAGAAAATTACCAGCGGCTGCAGGAAGAGGTAACATGGTTTACTGACAAATTCGATTACCGCAACAAGGATAAGGACTGGGGAAATTCAAAAGATTCCATCCAGCGCTGTATGCAAAAATTAGGCGGCGGCTATCCGGCGGACGAGCCGTTTACGGAAGGATTATAATTCTTGTTTATAAAAGGAGCATAAAGTTTCGATGCAGAAGTTTTATCAGAGATTAAAAGAGAATCAAAAGGAGCGCGCCCGGTGCGCGTTTCTTGTTTTGTATTTCGGCGTGCTGGCGGTGCTGCTGTTTCTGGCGCGCCCGCTGCTGGATACGACGGCGGCAGACCGGGAGTGGAGTATTCACTTTCTGTTCCCGTGCCTGCTGGCGTGTATCATACTGACGACAGTCGTCAGTTTCTGCCGGTTTGCTGCAAAGCCGGACCAGAAACCAAAACCGCGCTATGTGGGATGGAAACAGCCGATTCTGATGCTGGCAAACGCAGCCTATCTGTTTGCCACACTGGAATTTGTCACAAACAGCCAGTTCCGGGAGATGAAATGGTATTATGCGTTGTTGAATATCGGTGTCATTTTCGTACTTTCCATTCTCGTTTCCCTCTTTCTGAACTCCATCCGCCGCGCGATGATTTTCATGAACATCTTTTATTTCTGCATGAGTCTGGTATTCTACTATGTTTATCTGTTCCGCGGAGAAGCGTTCCAGCTCATCGACCTGTACAGCATTGCGACGGCGGCGGACGTAGTCGGCGGCTACAAATTCGAGATCACAGGTGAAATCGTGACTTCGTTTATCACGATGATGCTCGTTGTGCGCCTCTGGCTGCAGAGCCGGGAATACCGTTTTGCACGGAAAACGAGGAATAAAATTCTGCTCCGCGTGGCTGCTGCTGCGCTGACGCTCGGAACATACCTGGCGTACATGAATCTGAACTGGAACGCCGAGTTCGGTGTCATCAGTGACCTCTGGAATCCGGCGAAGACATACCGCCAGTACGGAACGACAGTCGGTTTTACCGCGGTCGCCAAATACATGCGCCTGACACCGCCGGACGGCTATTCGAAAGACGAAGTGACAGCGATTGCCGATACGAGCGAGAAAGAGACGAAAACAGAAGATCTTCGAAAAGATAATGCGGATAGCGTGACACCCGTCAACATCATCGCGATTATGAACGAGTCGTGGTTTGACTACCGTTCCGTCGGCGATCCGCAGACGAGCGAGAGCTACATGCCGTTCCTCGATTCGCTGACCGAAAATATCATCAAAGGGCACACGCTGACGTGTACCAAGGGCGGCGGAACAGCAAAAACGGAGTATGAGTTCCTGACCGGAAACTCCTGCAAGCGGTTCCCGGGCATGGTGCCGTACGTCAGCTACTTTACGCACAGCCAGTATTCCCTTGTCACGACGTTAAAAGACCAGGGTTATCAGGCAATTGCGATGCATCCGAACAAGGCGACAAACTGGAAGCGGAGCACGGCATACCGTTTCCTTGATTTTGATGATTTCATCTCGATTGATCAGTTCTCCGATACGGCCAAGCGGTACCGCGGCATGATCAGCGATCAGGCGAACTATGAGAAGATCGTGGAAACCTACGAGAACAAGGAGCCGGGCAGCCCGTTCTTCCTCTTTGATGTGACGATGCAGAACCACAGCGGCTACACGAACCGTTATTTCCAGGCGGATATCAACTGCAACGGCTACGACAGTGATGAGGCCGATCAGTATTTCTCCCTGTTAAAGCTTTCCGATGAGGCAATTTCCTATCTGATCCGGTATTTCCAGCAGGTGGACGAGCCGACGATGATCATTATGTTCGGCGATCATTCCCCGAAACTGCCGGATGCGTTTGAAACATGGATTGCCGGAGACGCCTATCAGAATCTTTCGGTCGAGGATCAGGAGAAGTTCTATGGAACCCCGTTCTTCATCTGGACCAACTACAGCATGAAATCCGAGAGCAATGTCTGGATCAGCACAAATTATCTCTCAAGCTATGCGTTAAGCCTTACCGGCCTGGAACTGACGCCGTACAACGAGTATCTGCTTGACCTGCGCGAGAAGATGCCGGCGCTCAATCACCTCGGCTTTTTAGCAAGTGACGGAACCTGGTACCGCTGGAACGACAGCGATGCGCCGGAGGAGGATCTCGAGTACGAACGGCAGTATGAATGCCTGCAGTACAATGAACTGATCGACAAAAAAGACCGGGATGACAGCTTTTTTACAATTTCCGGTGAAAAAGACGAAGAATAAGGGCTTTCCCTACTTGCCAGAAAACGGAAACCTATGGTAGACTATACTCCGTATGACCGGGAAACCCCGGCGGTAACTTCACGTTTACAATTAAGAATAAGAAAATGAGGTTTTAAAAAGTATGATTGCAGCAAATAATGTGACACTTCGTGTCGGAAAAAAAGCGTTGTTTGAAGATGTCAATATCAAATTCACCGAGGGAAACTGCTACGGCATGATCGGTGCCAACGGAGCGGGAAAATCAACCTTTCTGAAAATCTTGTCCGGCCAGCTTGAACCGACAAACGGAGACGTAACCATCACACCGGGCCAGCGTCTTTCCTTCCTCGAGCAGGACCACTTCAAATACGACAGCTATCCGGTACTCGACACCGTTATCATGGGAAATGCCCGTCTCTATGAGATCATGAAAGAGAAAGAGGCGCTGTACGCAAAAGAAGACTTCACAGATGAGGACGGTATCAAAGCGAGCGAGCTCGAGGGTGAGTTTGCAGAGATGAACGGCTGGGAGGCAGAGACCGATGCAGAGCAGCTCTTAAACGGCCTTGGCATTGAGCCGGAACTGCACTACGCACAGATGGCAGACCTGACCGGTAGCCAGAAGGTCAAAGTTCTTCTTGCAAGAGCCCTGTTCGGAAACCCGGACATCCTTCTTCTCGACGAGCCGACCAACCACCTGGACCTCGATGCGATCGAGTGGCTTGAGGAGTTCCTGATCAACTTCGAGAATACCGTTATCGTCGTATCCCACGACCGTTACTTCCTGAATAAAGTCTGCACCCAGATCGCAGATATAGATTACGGAAAAATCCAGCTCTATGCCGGAAACTACGACTTCTGGTTTGAGTCCAGCCAGCTGCTGGTAAAACAGATGAAAGAGGCGAACAAGAAGAAAGAGGAGAAGATCAAAGAGTTACAGGACTTCATCTCTAGATTCAGCGCCAACGCATCGAAGAGTAAACAGGCTACTTCCCGTAAGAAAGCCCTGGAGAAAATCCAGCTCGACGATATCAAACCGTCCAGCCGGAAATATCCTTACATCGATTTCCGTCCGAACCGTGAGATCGGAAACGACGTTCTGCAGGTAGAGGGACTGACCAAAACCGTAGACGGCGTGAAAATCCTGGATAACTTAAGCTTCACCCTCGGAAGAGAAGATAAAGTTGCTTTCGTCGGAAGCAACGAGCAGGCGATCACCATGCTGTTCAAGATTCTGACCGGAGAAGAAGAGCCGGATTCCGGTTACTACAAATGGGGCGTAACCACTACACAGGCTTACTTCCCGAAGGACAACACCGCAGAATTCGACTGCGACCTGACGATCGCAGACTGGCTGACCCAGTATTCCGAGATCAAGGACGTAACGTATGTCCGCGGATTCCTCGGAAGAATGCTTTTTGCCGGTGAGGACGGCGTGAAACGTGTCAGAGTCCTTTCCGGAGGAGAGAAAGTGCGCTGCCTGCTCTCCAAGATGATGATTTCCGGTGCAAACGTTCTCGTTCTTGACGAGCCGACCAACCATCTGGATATGGAGTCCATCACTGCACTGAACAACGGTCTGATCAAATTCCCGGGCGTGCTGCTGTTCACCTGCCACGACCATCAGTTTGTACAGACTACAGCAAACCGTATCATGGAGATCCTTCCGAACGGCGCGCTGATCGATAAGATGACCACCTACGACGAGTATCTTGCAAGCGATGAGATGGCAAGAAAACGTCATGTCTATACAATGACAGAGGAAGATAATTAAAGATGAGCAAAAAGACGACAGTTTCCGGCATTCTGCTGGTGTTGCTTGTGCTGGCCACAACGCCGCTTCTTGGAACGGACAACGTTTCGTTCCTGAAGTGGTGGCTTATGACCCTGGTGCTCGGTATTGGATTTTATCCGGCTGCCGCAGCGCTGTTTCCGCGGTTTCATGACCGGGGATGGATGTTTTCTAAAGTGCTTGGCATCGTTGTTTCCGGTTTTGCTGTATTTGCTCTTGGAAGCTTCGGACTGGTTCCGTTTACCGCACCGGTCTGCCTGATCACAGTCGGTGTACTGATCCTGGCTTCTTGGATTTTCGGATGTTTTAAGGTACGCGTCCATGCGCCGGAAATCGACTTCCTGATGATGGAAGAAGTGTTGTTTTTCGCCTTTTTCCTTCTCTGGACCTATCTTGCGGGCTTTCACCCGGAGGCACACGGAACCGAAAAATTCATGGATTATGGTTTTATGAAGGCCATGATGCGCAGCACCGCCGTTCCGGCAGAGGATCTCTGGTACAGCGGAAGCGGTATTAACTACTATTACGGCGGCCAGTTCTATGCCGTATTTCTGACGAAGATTACCTTCACGGATGTAAAGCAGACGTACCATCTGATGCGTACGATGGTGGCATCGTTCGCGTTTGTTCTGCCGTTTTCGATCACCTACCATCTGGCAGAGTCGCGTGCGTGCCACCGCATCCGGAAAGAGGGCGGCAATAAAAGCCAGATTGCACCGGTGCTTGGCGGTCTTCTTTCGGGAGGCGCCGTTTCCCTTGCCGGAAATATGCACTATGTGATTTACGGCTGCATCCGCCAGTGGCTGGGACTGAACGAATCGGCTTACTGGTTCCCGAGTTCGACCCGCTATATCGGGTATGACCCGCTTGTGGAAAATGACCGCACGATTCATGAGTTTCCATCGTATTCCTTTGTGCTCGGCGACCTGCATGCCCATGTGGTGAATGTCATGTTCGTCCTGCTGGTGCTGGGCCTTTTATATTCCTATGTGAAAAATACCTGCCGTGATCCGGAAAAAGAGTGGAAATGGTCGTTAAAAGACGTTCTGCTTCAGCCGCAGATCATCGCGGCGGGCTTTCTGATCGGTGTGTTCCACTGGTCCAACTACTGGGATTTTGTTATCTATTTCGTCGTGATTGCAGGCTTCTCTCTGTACGGTGCGCTGTACCGGTATCATGCGCGGGCGAAAGAGACGATCGGAACGGTTCTCCTGCAGGCTGCAGAAGCTTTTGCAATTGGAACGGTTGTCGCCCTTCCGTTTACAATGAAGTTTGAGACGATGGTTTCCGGTGTCGGCATTGCCAGGCACCATTCGATGCTGTATCAGCTGGCGATTCTCTGGGGCCTTCCGACGGTGCTCGTTGTGCTGTTTATCGCAGCCGTTCTGCTAGCATGGCGGAAAAACTGTCATCTTCCGGGCATGGAGAGGCAGGGACAGATTGTACTTGCCGATGGAAAGACGCAGGAAGAGGTGGAAGAGCAGGCCGTTGCCCTGATTCTGGGAGAGAAAAAACCGGAGCCGGGCGAAAAAGAAACGGCGGAAAAGCCAAAAAAAGTTTCTGCCTTCTGTAATTTCTGGAGAGAGATTGCGGTGAGCGATATGGTGATCGGTATTTTAGGCCTCTGTGCCATCGGCCTTATCATCATTCCGGAGCTCGTCTATGTGCGCGATATCTACGAAGAATCGTATGCGCGCTCCAACACGATGTTCAAGCTGACGTATCAGGCATTTATCCTGTTCGGTATCTGCATGAGCTACATCATCACGCGGTTCCTGCTCTGGAAAAAAGAGCGGATTCTGCAGGTGTTCGGCGGAATCGGGCTGGTACTGCTTTTATGGACGTTCGGCTATTTTGGAACGAGCGTGTACTCCTGGTTCGGAAATGTTTTCGATCTGTCCGAGTACCGCGGACTCGATGCGACAGCGTATCTGGAAAATGTCTTTTCCGAGGACGCAGGTGCCATCCGCTGGCTGGATGAAACAATAGAAGGACAGCCGGTTGTGCTTGAGGCGAACGGCGACAGCTACAGCGATTACGAGCGCGTTTCCGCAATGACCGGCCTTCCGACCGTGCTTGGATGGTATGTCCATGAATGGCTCTGGAGAGGGGATCCCGCAGACTTAAATGTCCGCGCCGAGGACGTGAAACAGATGTACACCTCGACCGATACGAATGAAGTGCTGCGCCTGCTGGAGCAGTATCATGTGACCTACATTTTTGTGGGAAGTAAAGAAAAGGAGAAATACGGCGATGCATTGAACGAATCGCTGCTGCAGTCCATCGGAGATATCGTTTACCAGGATACTGCGTCCGGTACGTATATTCTTCAGGTGCAGGATACATAAAGAACAAAAACAGGAGAAAAGAACCGCCGGGTGCGGCATCTTTTCTCCTGTTTTTCATATAATACAGGGAATGCAGAAGAAAGTGCGAAGGGCAGACCATGCGGAGATTCCGAAAAGTGCGGCACGTTCCTCTGCCGCTTCTGGCTGTGATAATGGCGGCTATTCTGTTTGCAGAGCTGGCACGGTGTGAAAGAGAAGGCGCGAAAGAGACAGCGGCGGAAGTAGAAAAAAGTGTGCCCCGCCGTGCGGCGCTGACATTTGATGACGGGCCGAATGCGTGCTATACGCCGGAGGTGCTTGAAATTTTAAAAGAAAATGAAATTCCGGCAACGTTTTTTCTGCAGGGGCAGTGTCTTGCCGGAAACGAAGAAATCGTCCGCCGGATGCATGCGGAAGGCCATCTGATCGGAAATCATACGTTTCATCATGTTCAGCTTACGAAAGTATCAGAAGAGGAAGCGAGGGAGGAGGTCGTGAAAACAAGCAATGCAATCTACGAGATCACAGGGGAATATCCCGTCTATATCCGTCCGCCGTTCGGGGAATGGAGAGAGGGGCTGGACCTTGCAGTGACGATGATCCCGGTACTCTGGGATGTGGATTCCCGCGACTGGGAGAGCCAGAACACCGCGTCGATCTGCAGCGCGGTGCTTCCGAATGTGAAGGATGGCAGCATTATTCTCATGCATGACGGCTACCGCGCGACGGTGGAAGCGCTGCGGCGGATCTTAAAAGAATTAAAAGAAGAGGGATACACGTTTGTGACGGTGCGTGAGCTGATTGAAGAATAGCTTCCGCGGATTCCATCGAACATAGTTGCGGAGAATCCGAGATTAAGGGGTTGAGGATACCCGCCAAAATGTGATAAGATAAAAGGCAGGAAGAAAAATGGGGTGAAAAATACATGGATTTGTTTGATTATATGAAAGAAACCACAATGGAAAAAGAGTCCCCCCTCGCATCGCGCATGCGCCCGACAACGCTGGACGAGGTGGTTGGACAGGAGCACATCATCGGCCCTGGAAAGCTGTTGTACCGTGCGATCAAGGCGGATAAACTCGGCTCCGTCATTTTCTACGGCCCTCCGGGAACGGGAAAAACGACGCTTGCCCGCGTCATCGCCAACACGACAAGCGCAGAGTTTACCCAGCTGAATGCCACGACAGCCGGCAAAAAGGATATGGAAGAAGTCGTAAAAGAAGCGCAGCAGCGGATCGGCATGTACGGCAAAAAGACGATTCTTTTTGTCGACGAGATCCACCGCTTCAACAAGGGACAACAGGATTATCTGCTTCCGTTTGTGGAGGACGGCACACTCGTTCTGATTGGCGCGACGACGGAAAACCCGTATTTCGAGGTCAACGGGGCGCTGATTTCGCGTTCCATTATCTTTGAATTAAAGCCGCTCGAAAAAGAGGACATCGAAAAACTGCTGGAGCGCGCGGTGACGGACCCGGTAAAGGGGCTCGGGACGTACAACGTTGTGCTCGATGCGGATGCAAAAGAGTTCCTCGCCGACATCGCAGGCGGTGACGCGAGAGCGGCCTTAAATGCAATCGAGCTGGGCGTCCTCTCGACGGAACGTCAGGCGGACGGAAAAATCCATATCGATCTCGAAACGGCATCGGAGTGCATCCAGAAGCGCGTCGTGCGGTACGACAAGACGGGCGATCAGCATTACGATACGATCTCTGCATTTATCAAGAGCATGCGTGGTTCTGACCCGGATGCGGCGGTCTTTTATCTGGCCAAAATGCTGTATGCCGGGGAGGATATCAAGTTTATCGCCCGCCGCATCATGATCTGCGCGGCGGAGGATGTCGGCCTTGCCGATCCGAATGCCTTAAATGTAGCAGTTTCCGCGTCCCTTGCCGTGGAACGCGTCGGCATGCCGGAGGCGCAGATTATTCTGGCGGAGGCAGCCACGTATGTTGCCTGTGCACCGAAGAGTAATTCTTCGTGCGAGGCAGTCTTTGCGGCGATGAAGACGGTCGGAAGTGTGCGGACGTCGGTTCCGCCGCATCTGCAGGACGCCCATTACAAAGGTTCTGCCAAACTCGGCCACGGTCAAGGCTATCAGTATGCACATGATTACCCGAATCACTACGTCGAGCAGCAGTATCTGCCGGACGAGATCTTAGGAAGCCGTTTCCTTCATCTTGGAACGAACGGCTATGAGCAGAAGATCCGGGAAAACTTCAAAAAAATTGGAAAAGACATCGAATAAAAGGGGAAGAAATCATGACAGACTGGCTTGGAAAGCCGTATTATTCGCTGGACGCCTATCTGAAAAAGACGTTCGGGGAAAAAGTGTACAAGCTCTCGCTCGACGGCGGGATGACGTGTCCGAACCGGGACGGCACCTGCGGTGACCGGGGCTGCATTTTCTGCAGTGCGGGCGGCTCCGGTGATTTTGCCGGGGACAGAAACAAATCCATCCCGGAACAGATCCGGGAGCAGAAATTTCTCCTGCAGCAAAAGCGGCCGGTGCATAAGTTCATCGCCTATTTCCAGGCGTATACGAACACGTACGCGCCGGTGGAATATCTGGAAAAAATTTTCCGGGAGGCAATTTCGGACGAGGAGGTCGTGGTCCTTTCGATCGGAACGAGACCGGACTGCTTAGGGGAAGAGGTTCTTTCTCTGTTAGAAGAGCTGAACCGGATCAAACCGGTCTGGGTGGAGCTGGGACTGCAGACGATGCATGAAAAAACGGCACAGTATATCCGAAGGGGCTATCCGCTTTCCTGTTTTGAACAGGCAGTAAACGAGCTGCACAGGCGGGGGATTCCCGTGGTTGTCCACACGATCCTCGGTCTGCCGGGGGAGGGACAGGAAGAAGTCTTTGCAACAATGGATTACCTGAATGGACTTTCCATTTCCGGCATCAAGCTTCAGCTGCTTCATGTGCTGAAAAACACGGATCTTGCGGCGGACTACGCGGCCGGAAAATTTGAGGTGCTGGAGCAGGAGGCGTATCTTACCCTTGTCATCGACTGCCTGCGGCGCCTCCGTCCCGATCTTGTGATCCACCGTGTGACGGGAGACGGCCCCGGGGATCTTCTGATTGCACCAACATGGAGCCAGGCAAAACGCACCGTCTTAAATGAGCTGCATCATCGCATGAAAGAAGAACATGCGTATCAGGGACAGCTTCTGGACGAAGAAAAAGGAGGAAACACACCGTGATTGAATCATCCTTTACGTTATACAAACTGATTATTCTCTACATGCTGCAGAATGTGAATTTTCCGCTGTCAAATACACAGATTTCGGATTTTATCCTGGAAAAAGAGTACACGAACTACTTTCATCTCCAGGAGGCGTTAAGCGAGCTGCAGGATACAAAGCTGATCGAGATCGAGAAGGTGCGCAACACCTCGTACTACCACATGACTGAGGAGGGCAGCAAGACGCTTTCCTTCTTCGAAAACGAGATCTCTCCGGAAATCCGGGAGGAAATCGACCGCTATATGAAGGAACACTCCTATGAACTGCGGAAAAAAGCGTCCGTTGTGGCCGATTACTACAAGACCGCGGGAGATGACTACGAGGTCCGCTGTCAGGCAAGAGAGCGGAAGACGACTATTTTTGAGATTGTCGTGACGGTTCCGTCCGAGGAGGCGGCCAAAAAGATCTGCAGCAACTGGGAAAACCGGAGTCAGAAGATTTATGCTTCGATTATGAATGAACTGTCAAGATAACGATTGACAGGAATGGTGGCATATAATAGAATAAATTAGTATGTCTAAAAAGCATAAACATGGAAAACAT
>OBJO01000203.1_pt1 | contig 28426 bp, 35 predicted proteins | sample 1481741 | NCBI WGS metagenome assembly OBJO01 (sample SAMN06140803, study PRJEB22556) | human gut metagenome | host: Homo sapiens | place: China: Beijing | collected 2014 | reverse complement strand
TGAAAACTATCAAGTAACTGAACAGACAAACGGTTTCACCGTCGCTGTCGATCCAGCGTTCATCCCTTCTTTAACACCAGGAGGTACATTAAAATTTGTTTACTTCATGCATCTAAATGAAAAAGCAGATCCAACGAAAGGCTTTAAAAACGAAGCCAATGTTGATAATGGTCATACCAATGACCAAACGCCACCAACAGTAGAAGTCGTCACCGGTGGGAAACGATTTATCAAAGTCGATGGGGATGTTTCATCCACGCAAGCTCTAGCAGGTGCCTCTTTCGTTGTACGTGATCAAAATAGTGAGGGTGCAAACTATTTGAAGGTCGATGAAGCAGCGAAAACAGTGACTTGGGTGGCAAACAAAGCAGATGCAACAACATTCACGACGCAAGCTGATGGTCTAGTCGTCATTACTGGACTAAAATATGGTTCCTATTATTTGGAAGAAACTGCAGCGCCGGAAAATTATGTATTACTAACAAATCGAATCCAATTTACAGTGGATGAGCATTCTTACGGAACCACAGAAGAATTAGTTGCTCCTGAAAAAGTGCCTAACAAACACAAAGGAACATTGCCTTCTACAGGCGGAAAAGGCATCTATCTTTATTTAGGCAGCGGTACGCTGATCTTGATCATTGTGGGTTTGTATTTCATGAAACGAAAAGAAACTCGTTGATTTTCTGTTTTGCTAGATTTTCACTTCTAGAAAAATTGGCAGCCTCAAAAGCAGATCTCAGCTATTTCGACCTAGTCAGATAACGACTGTTTCATTAGATCGCGGATTGATCGTGGCAAAACGACACATCCATGTGACACCAGAAGATGCCCTAGCAAACAATGTGACTAACGGACAAATCGTCCAAGTAAAAGTACTAGGCACGCGACCATTGATTTTTGATGATGTAGTGATACGTGTCAGTCCTCATTTCGCGACGTATATGCATATTGATTATGATGAAGCAAACGCTTGTGGTTTATCAAAAGGTGTTCATGGTTACATCATTAAGTAAGAGAAGGTTGGACAATGAAAGCTTCTGAAATAGAAGAACTGGTTCAACAAATTACTGATCGTATCTGTCAGCAACTCCCAAAGCCTACCCTTGCTCTTGCTTTTTCGCAAGAGAAAAAAGAGATTCCTGCCGAATTATATACCCAGTTTCCCACTGTTCAGTGGAGAACCGGTGAAGATCAAGAGTCGGCTGGAATGATTGTGAAACAACTAACGATTTCTCAAATGTCCAGTATTGCTTTACTGCAAGAAAACGATCTATTGACCCGAAGAATACTTTCATTTTTGTTACAAGGAAAACCAATTCTTGTTTTAGAAACTTTGCCAGCAATTCCGAAAGAAACACCGCTTAAATATCAAGTGAAAAAGACAATTCAAGAATATCGAGACAAATGTCAGCAGTTTGGTCTGACATTCTATCGCTCCCCGCAAGACTATGCTGATTTTTGGAAATCCTGTCAGAAAAAATCAGTGCCTAAGGCATTGCCTAAGCGGACCTTCATCACCGAAAAACAATTGAAAAAAATGCTAGAATACCGCATTCCTCCAATAAAGAATGCGCAATTGACACCATTAGCACAAGATTATGCGCGCACTCAAAAGTTGCTTATAAAGGGGGAAAAAGCATGCTTTTAGGAAAAGTTACCGGCAGTTTGTGGTCTACAAGAAAAGACGAGAAATTAAACGGGTGGAAATTTATGATGGTAGACATTTTGAATCAAGAAGAACAAAAACAAGGCTTTATTATTGCAGCGGATAATGCTGGCGCAGGAATTGGCGATAAAGTATTGATCAGTCAAGGCAATGCTGCTCGAATTTCTGCTGAAAATCCAGAAGTACCTATTGACGCAATGATCGTTGGCGTCATCGATGCTGCAGAGGAAGAATAAGGAGGTTGAATCTATGAGCATTAATGAAATTATTATGTATATTATGGTTCTTTTTATGATCATTGGAGGCATTGATAAATGCATCGGGAATAAATTAGGACTTGGAAAACAATTTGAAGAAGGTATCATGGCGATGGGGTCTTTAGCGTTATCAATGGTAGGGATCATCACGTTAGCCCCGGTCTTGGCGAATCTTTTAAGTCCTATCGTTGTTCCCGTCTATGAATTGCTGGGTGCTGATCCGGCAATGTTCGCGACAACACTACTAGCAAATGATATGGGGGGATTTGCTCTGGCACAGCAATTAGCAAATGATCCTCAAGCAGGGTTATTTGCTGGAGCAATCCTTGGGGCTATGATGGGACCAACAATTGTTTTCACCATTCCTGTTGCGTTGGGGATTATTCAAAAAGAAGATCAACAGTTTTTAGCCACAGGGGTGTTAAGTGGAATTATTACCATTCCTTTCGGGTTATTGGCCGGTGGTTTAACCGCAGGAATGCCAATGTCTATGATCCTTCCTAACTTGCTACCTATCATTATCGTTGCTGCATTGATCATCGTGGGATTATGGTTGGCACCAAACGGTATGATCAAAGGATTCCAGATTTTTGGTCAAGGTGTTGTCATCGTTGCGATTATCGGTTTGATTGTCGGAGCGATTCAGTTACTTGTGGGAATTATAGTCATTCCTGACATTGCACCTGTTACAGAAGGAATCGAAGTCGTAGGGAGCATCGCATTGACTTTAGCTGGGGCATTTTGTTTGGTTGCTGTGATTACGAAAGTGTTTAACAAACCATTAATGAAATTAGGGAAAGTTTTAGGGATGAATGAAGTGGCTGCTGCCGGTATGGTGGCAACATTAGCAAATAATATCCCAATGTTCCAAATGTTGAAAGATATGGATAACAGAGGAAAAATCATCAACATTGCTTTCGCTGTTTCTGCATCTTTTGTTTTAGGCGATCACCTAGGCTTTACGGCTGGGGTAGCAAAAGAAATGATTTTTCCTATGATCATCGGTAAATTAGTCGGTGGGATAACTGCTATTTTTGTAGCGATTTTTATGGCTAATCGTATGTTAGGGAAACCAGAAATAGAAACAAAATAATGAGGTGAAAATATGACAGAGTTTAATCGTAAAATGATCGAAACTTTGGTTCGTCAAATCGTAACTGAACAATTGATGCCAACAAAACAAGTGGATCCTAGCGGTGTTGCATCGATCAAGCTACCAGAGATCACTGTTTCTGAAGAAGATCGTTTGGATACAGGGAACCCCAATGATATTGTTTATACAAAGGATTTGTTCTCACTCGAAGAGAGTCCTCGTCTAGGTTGTGGATTGATGGTAATGAAAGAAACAACATTTGACTGGACGCTCGATTATGATGAAATCGACTATGTTATTTCTGGCAAATTAGATATTATTATTGATGGACGGAAAGTCTCTGCCAGTGCAGGTGAGCTCATTTTAATTCCTAAAAATAGCAAAATACAGTTTTCAGTCGCAGAAGAAGCCCGCTTTGTTTATGTCACTTTCCCGGCAGATTGGCAGAATCAATAAATTTGTTGAAAGCAAGACACTGTATATTTTCTTAAGTTGATACGCTACATCAGGTGTTCCTTTTATTTATAGGGATGCCTTTTTTTTAAAAGACCCTTTAGTTAATTAATATACGTTTGGAAGAAAAGATGTTTTTTACAAAGCATACGTGCCGATCTGTAGGATAAAAACGAAGTTCTATGTAAGTAGACAGGACAAAACAAAAAACAATTGAATGAGTAACTCGTATCTATTGTTCGAAATAGTTGCAAAAATGGTTTATTTCAAATATCTTTAAGGAGCAACATGCATTAATCATAGAAGAGTATTAGGACAAAAGGCTTGGGGAAGACTTTTTGTAGACACCTAATACTCTTCGTTTTTGTATTTTATCATGATATCAGCTAGTTTGTATTAAATGGACGAAATTTCGTCCACCATGTTTTGATAGGATCCTCCCATGGTGAATTCTGGCGTGATCGTACAACTCAATGTTTGTTTTGTTCAGGCTGATACGTATCTTCGATCAGTGTGTGGTCAAGCTTTTCAGTCTAAATTCAATTGCTTCATCGTAATCATTTATGACAAGAGCAATATTTTGTTTCACGATTACTCTTCCTTTATAGCGATGCAAGTATCATTCTGAGCTAAAGCCAATTATTCGCCACAATAGCGGACTAATGGAAATCTAAAAAATTATCACTAAATAAGCCAAATAATTTTATTTAACGAGGGATGTCAGCCTTAAAATAATAGCGAAATCACTAAAAATCGGCGGGATATAGTTAAAAATAAAATGGAGAAAAACTTGCCTGCTTTACGCTCGATCTCATATCTTCGATCATTTCTATCAGTTAAAACTCGGTTAGAAATCGAGCCCAAAATAGTCCGTTAGTAATTTTAAGTAAAAAAGCAAATAGTAATAAGAAAAGGGTTCCCCTAATAAAAGATACGATCACTCCCTCACAATCTGATGAGTAAGAGCAAATGCTTGCTCTGAAAAGTTTATTTTATTGCTATCTGTACCATTAACCTTTAGTGAATCATTTAACTTGAAAATATTTAAGAATGATCGTAAGATAGTTTTATCAAATATATAAGGAGTGTTATCTATGGCAAACTATGAAGAAAAAGAATCAAAAGCATTGTTAAAAATCGGAGAAGTTTTGGACAAGTTAGATTCTAATTTAGCAGAATTGGATTCTCTAGAAGCAGATGCTAAAAAACATAGTATGAAGAAGTGGATTGTTGAGAAAAAAGCGATTCATGAAATCAAGAAGATTGCACACGAAGCAGGTAAATACGAAACGTATGATGAGAAAGAATTACAAAAAGAGTTGGACGAAGTAGAAAAATATATGTAAGAAAGAGATGTTTTCTTTTCGTTTTTTTCTCTTATTTTAGTTAAAATAAATTTCCAGCACACTAAGGATAAATTTGCTTGATCAAAGGGAAGCCCGCTTGCTTGATTTGTGAGTAAGGAGGCTTCTTTGCTTATACAAGCGACTAAAAGAAGGCATCTGTCGCGATGCTGGTCAGCTTGACTGTTAACTGATAATCTCAGAGAAGACAGGTTAAAAATAAAAAAGAAGCAAGATGAACCTCATAGAAACAAGGTTCATCTCACTTTGGAAAAACTACGAAAATCTTCTCGATTTTAGTCTATGGAGATGGCGGGAGTCGAACCCGCGTCCAAACATATTGCTACCTAAAAATCTACGCTCATAGTCAGCTCATTTAAGGATTCGCTTTACAGCTTGCCGAGTGACAGGCAGTCTGTATTGCTAGTCTGATGTTCTCTTTTTTAACTTGCAGACGGAAAGTTAAAACGTATCCCACTTAGAATAGGACCCTTACTCGAGCACATGGGCGATGCCGAGAGGATCTACGCTAACTGTTTTTAGGCAGCTAAAGCGTAAGAGTTTTCGTTTTTAGCAGTTATATTTAACTGTAACGTTTTAACGTAGACGTAACCTACGAAGCGCAATTCAGGCTCAACTATGCCTGTCGAATCCGTAACATCCCCCTGATAAAAGGGGTATCGCTACCAACCATTAGTATAACATAATTTGCGTTATATGCAAAGATTTAGATCAATTCAAAATGATTCAAGGCATGCACGATGCCGCCTTCAGTATTTTTAAGAGTAACAAAATCAGCAATCTCTTTTAGTTCTGGCAAGCCATTACCCATGGCAATTTTATAGTCGCAAGCTTCTAAAAGAGCGAAGTCATTGCTACCGTCACCAAAGCCAAATGTTGGCACATCTTTGAGATTTAGTAAGTTCACTAATGTCTTAATTCCCGTTCCTTTAGAGGTGCCGCTTTTCACGACATCAATTGAAAAAGGTGTATTGCGGTAGAAAGTCAATTCAGGGAACTGTTCTTTATAGACTGTTTCATTGGCGATACCTAATACGAGCATCATATTGATCCGGTCTTTTTCATAACGGAATGGATCGATTTCTGGAAGGGGGCTGCGGACATAATTGTAAGCCTCGATCATCTCATCATTGTGTCCAGTTGCCCAGTAACCATTCTCGTTATAATATGAAAGTTCGTCGCCATGATCTCTCACGGCTTCCAACATCCGTGCGCAGAGATTTTTATCTAATGTGTCTGAAAACACTTCTTTGCCATCGATACGAATGAATGCCCCATTCATGACAATATTTGAGGTGATCCCAGCAGCCTCGCGAATAGCAAGAACTTCTGTTTCCGTTCTGCCGGTTGCAATGATTGGTAAAACATCATTTTGGCGTAAGCGATGCATGGCCTCAGAAATTTCGGGGGTGATCTGGGAGTGTTCATCTAGTAGTGTGCCATCTAAATCAAAAAATGCTAAAGCTTTATAATTCATACAGTTTTCTCCTACTCTTATTGACAGTTACAAAATCAATCTTAACAAAGATTGCTAAAAACGCAAACCTTTATGAAGAAACCGTGAAGTTGTTGGTAGATAGGAGGTTTTCGAGTATACTAGAGAAAGAATGGAGTGGGAATATGATTTTTTTAGTGATTGGAGCGATTTTCTTTTTGATCGGTTTTGTTTTTTTGATTCTCCCTTCAAAGAAAATCAATTTTATCTACGGCTATCGTTCTTATTTAGCAAAACAGAATGAACGAAATTGGCAGTATGCACAAAAGATCTGTACGCGGTACTTTCTGCTGTTTGGGGGAGTCATGACATTGATAGGAATCCTACTGAAGTGGCAGGGATGGACCAATTTCTTTCTCTTAGAAATGATTGCAATTCCTTGGTTTATTGTACCGATTTTTGGTTTGATCGAAGAAAAGCTGCAACAATTTGATGAACAACATAGGGGTGAAGACAATGAATATTCTAATGATTGAAGACAATGAATCTGTTTCAGAAATGATGCAAATGTTTTTTTTGAATGAAGGTTGGGATGCGACTTTCAAATATGATGGCAAAGAGGGACTGGAAGCTTTTGCCGAAACTCCAGAAAAATGGGATATGATCACGCTGGATTTAAATTTGCCTACCATGGATGGAATGATCGTTGCCAGAGAGATTCGCAAGATTTCTAATACAGTGCCCATTATTATGCTGACTGCCCGTGATTCAGAAAGTGATCAAGTGATTGGGCTGGAAATGGGCGCGGATGATTATGTGACGAAACCATTTAGTCCATTAACATTGATTGCTCGTATCAAAGCCCTGCATCGACGGAGTGAAATTGCTGAGAAGGCAAGTTCTGAGATTTCAGACACGACATTTGATATCGTTACCGATCACTTTAAAATGAATACCAAGACTCGGGAGGCTTATTTGAACGGCAAATTGATCGATGGTCTGACGCCCAAAGAATTTGATTTGCTTTATACATTAGCGAAAAAACCGCGACAAGTCTTTTCCCGGGAACAATTACTAGAGTTGGTTTGGGATTATCAATATTTTGGTGACGAGCGTACCGTCGATGCGCATATCAAAAAGTTGCGGCAAAAAATTGAAAAAGTGGGACCGCAAGTGATTCAGACTGTTTGGGGAGTTGGCTACAAATTTGATGATGCAGGTGCTGCCTAATGCGGTATCTTTATCAACAATTGATTGCATTTTTTGCTGTGATTCTAGTCATTTTGATGACGATTGGAGTAGCGTTTACCCAAATGACCAGACAGACGTTGCAAGAGCGCAATTACGAGCAATTGATGGGGTATGCCTCTTCCGTAGCAAAAATTTCCCAGATCAGTGACTCAGAATTTTTTCAGCAGAACATGACGCGAGATGAATATTTGCAGTATTCACTACATCTTGCTGAAAATATTCTGAGCAATCAAGATATTTCTTTTGCTTTTTTTAAAAGTCCGAAAGAACAAATCTATCCATTAGATACGTCGGGACGAGCGGTCGACTTTAGCATTTCAGAATCAGATTGGCAGTCATTGCAAAATGGTGGTCGATTACAAATGACTTCGAATACCAATTTATTCGGCGAACGAGAGTTGACTTCCTATGTGTTGATTCCTTTTTCTGTTAATCGGACGGATTTTTATGGCGTGATGGTGGTTTCACAATCTGCCAGCAATATTTTGAATCTAGTCAGTGCTTTTAATCAGAACTTATTCAAAGTCTTCTTGATTTCGATCATTGTTTCGCTATTGATCAGTTATCTATTCGCGACTTTCCAAGTTCGGCGGATCAATCGGATGAAGCGGGCAACCAAAGAAATTACGAATGGGAATTTTGACATCTCATTACCTGTTCATAATCGCGATGAATTTGATGAATTGGCAGAAGACTTTAACCAAATGTCCCAGTCATTGAAAGAGTCGCATGAAGAAATTGAGCGTCAGGAAGAACGACGACGGCAATTTATGGCTGATGCTTCCCATGAAATGCGTACGCCTTTAACCACTATCAATGGGTTGCTAGAAGGATTAGAATACCATGCAATTCCAGAGAATCAGCGAGACAATGCGATCCGCTTGATGAAAAATGAGACCAATCGTTTGATTCGTTTAGTGAATGAAAATCTGGATTATGAAAAAATCAGAACCAATCAGATTTCTATGGTCATTAAGAAGTTTGATGCGACCAAGACAATGACCAATCTGTTGACGCAATTGGAAAGCAAAGCAGAAGTCGCAAACGATCGTTTGATTCTGGAAACAGAGGAGTCGATCGACGTCTATGCCGACTATGACCGGTTTGTTCAAATTATGGTTAACATACTCCAAAATGCGATTCAATTCACACAAGATGGTGAGATCCGCGTGCGAATCGAAAAAGGCTATCTAGAAACGATCATTGAGATTTCTGATACAGGAATCGGTATGTCCGAAGAACAAGTCAAAAATATTTGGGATCGCTACTATAAAGTTGATCCTTCTCGAAAAAATCGACAATTTGGTGAATCGGGATTAGGGTTATCGATAGTGGAACAGTTGGTTCGCCTCCACAAAGGTAAAATCGAAGTCGATAGCGAATTGGGGCAAGGAACGACCTTCAAAGTGACTTTTCCCGATATCGAAATAGAAGAATAAGCTAGAAACATACAGTATGCTTTTTTGCAGTGATAGACAAAAAGGAAACCATCGTCATCGATGGTTTCCTTTTTTGTGTACCTATAAAATAGAAAAGTCTCATTGTTTTGTGATATAGGGGGTATGAGCCAAGCGTTCATCTTCATTCATTAAATAGATCGATAGCTGAAATTGTTTTGCTAGTTGACTGCATAAAGGCAGAAGGGCTTGGATGTCGGCGGTATGTAAATTTTTTGAAAGAGTCTCTAAAACTATGACCGGTTTTTCCAATAAAAGTGCCAGTAACAATTGTACTTTAACTTCTTCTAAAGAAGTGAGTTCATCTAAGGATCTTTTCAAAAAAGTCGGTTCTAAATGAACGGCAGTTAACAGCTCTTCCAAAGGTTTTTCTTTTTTATTGGCTAAGGAAAGATTATCTTTCAATGATAGAAAGGGGACATACTGCCATTTTGGCTCGATGGTAACCGCTTGGTTAGTTTGCAGAAAGTGTGCCAACGTCTCTTTCGCAGCAAGGTCATTGGCTGCAAGATAGAAAAGACCTGGGATGTTTAGTTGATTTTTTGGTTTTTCCATTGCTGATTCCTCCAATAAAAACAGTGGCTGGTGACGACGACTAACGTAATGATTGAGACTGAACCAACGAGTAGGACAAAGGTTTGGCGTAAACTTTTTAGAATCATTGACAACCATTCATTGCTGTTCAATTCAACATTCTGAATGAATGCTTGGCTTGTTTGTGGAATCGTAATGCCGAAATCCGCTGTTGTTTGGCTATTGACCGACTGCCAAATCTGCAAGGAGGCATCTTCTCTGTCGAAAGTTGTGATATGACTGGTAATCATTTCTCGTTGAAAGAAAGGCTGAAATAGAATCAGCAATGCAAAGACGAGGACGATGATTGCAAGCAGTGGCAGGAGGACTTCCAAGAGCTGCATTCCTACCCATTGCCGCGAGGAAGCTCCGCTCATCAGCCATGCCTGAAATTCCTTTCTTTTCATTCGTTGGTAAAAAATAATGAAACCTATGAAAACCAATAGGAAACTGATGAAGATCAACAGAAAAAGATTCTGATAAATAGATGCAATCGGTTGGATCTCTTGTGCGATTTTTGCCGGCATTTCTTCGCCAATCAAATAATCTTTGGCTTGTGTAAATAATTGGTTCAATGAGTGGAGCAGAGTATCACTAATGATTAAACCAATCACGGCAAAAAAGGTCAACAATCCATAGAGGATCAATGCTTTTTTATGATAATGAATGCTGGCTACAGCAAAACGAAAAGTTTTCATTCAATTCACCTCATTCTACTATCTAGTATAAAAGGGGAGTTTGAATAAAGTATGAAGTTCTTGTACAAAAAAAAGAAAGTCAGCGGAGACTTCTTGATTTTTTGTGCAAAAAAGTACCGCGAGCGATCAAACGCTAGCGGTACTTTTGATTGAAGCTTATTTATCGGTCTCTTTGACCATTTCTTCGTATTCTTTATAGGTCTTCGTATGATACAAATCGACGGTCGATTTCTCACCATTTTTTGAGAAGACACTCGTTGAATCGGCACCGAGTTCTTTTTCTTTGGCACTCAGTTTTTGTAAGGCATTTTTGTAATCATAGTTATCTGGATCGACTTCTTTCAATCCGCTTTTCGCATAGAAGCGCAACAGATCTCCATTATTGATTTGATCAGAGACCGACAGTTGCTTATCGACTTTGGCTTTCCATTCATCCACTTGCTTTTGTAAGCTTGCTGAAGGACTTGGGATCGCCATGCCAGTACTGTTACTGTAAAGGACGCCTCCGTAATAAGTATACTCTGGTGTAACAAAGTCACCGTCTCTAAATGCAACGAGCTGTTCGTTTTGTTTCGAGAACAAATCTTGTCCTAATTGGATATATTTCGAAGTATCTACACCTAACAGATGAAGTAAGGTTGGTAAAGCATCCACTTGACCACCGTACGTATGATTGATTCCGCCCTTCGATTGTCCAGGAATATGGATCATGTACGGGACACGCTGTAAGGCTGCATTATCAAAATTAGACCAGCTAGCGCTGTCTTTACCAAGCAATTCTGCTAAGTTTTTGTTTCGCGAATTTGAAATACCGTAGTGGTCACCGTATAAGACGATCACAGAATTATCATACAGACCAGATTCTTTCAAGTAGTTGAAGAATTCTTCAACTGCTCGATCCAAGTAGTTGGCAGTAGCAAAGTACCCGTTGATCGTTTCATCAGAAGTTGTTGCTAACGGGAAGCCACCTTCATCATTGGTAAATTCAGAGTATGGGTAGTGATTAGAGACAGCGATAAATTTGGCGTAAAATGGTTGTTGCAACCGTTCCAAGTATTGCGCTGATTGTTCAAAAAATGGTTTGTCATGCAACCCATATTGGAATGAGTTATCTTCGTTGACATCATAGTAAGAAGCGTCGAAGAAGTAATCATAGCCAAAGCGTTTGTAAGTCTCGTTTCGGTTCCAGAAGGTACCAGTGTTTCCATGAAAAACAGCTGATGTGTAGCCTTGTGTTTGTCCTAAAATATCTGGTGCTGCTTCAAAGGTATTCTTCCCGCCAAGTTGCGTGAAGAGAGCCCCTTGATTCAAACCAAAGAGTGAATTCTCAAAAAGTGTTTCCGCGTCACTGGTTTTTCCAGCTTTGACTTGATGAAAGAAATTATCAAAGCTAAATGTGCTTTTACTATGATACAAACGATTAATGAATGGCATCACTTCATGTTCTACGCCATTCTCATCTTTTAATTTATAATCGATCAGAAATTGTTGTGTACTTTCTAAATGGACATAAATGACATTTTTTCCTTTAGCGATCCCGAACATGTCGTCATTAGGTTCTGCATAATGCTGCTTGACATAACTTTCGACTTCGTTCATATCATTGGGACTAGCTTCTGCTCGAACTTGAGAAGCTTGATACGTCTGCACGCCATCATAAACAGTAAATGCATTGATCCCTAAATATTTGACCAGGTAATCACGAGAAAAAGTTCTAGTCAATAATTCTGGACGATCTGCTTCGGCTAAGAACAAATTTCCTGAGAAGATCATTACTGCTAATGTTGAAATGGCAAAAGCCATCCGAGCTTTAACGGGACGCTGATCCATTTTGATTTTCTTCATAACGAGAGCGGCAATCAAAATGACGAAGTCCACGAAGTACAATAAATCGTAAGGTCTGAAAAGACGAATCGCACTTTCTCCCAGACCACTAGCAACTTTTCCGGCACCAAGCATCGTATTGATGGTAATGAAATCCGTGAACTCTCGATAATAACTGACATTTGAGAACAGTAGCAGTGTCATCAAGAAATAGATGGCGATCATGGTGATATAGGCTGCTTTTGTTCGTCTCACATACAGTGCGATCGAAAGTAAAAATAAAGTTGTTGCGATTGGATTGATAAATAAGATGAAGTATTGCACAGTGCTTTCAATCCCAAGGTGGAAGTCCACCAAATAAGCAAAGATATTTTTTAACCAAAATAATAGGGCCAATATGAAAAAAAAGCCCATTCTTGTATTCACAAAAGTGGATACTCTATTTTTTTTCAAAGGAATCTTCCTCTCTCTTTCCAGCTTAAACGAATAAGATTCGAATTTACATCATCCTATATTCTACTAGTCCATCGAAACAGTGTCAATCGAATTCCCTGTCGTGGTGCGGAATTAAGTATTTCTTTACTTTCAAGATTACAGACAAAGAAACAGGTTTTTGCTATACTTATCAATAGAATGAATGGAGCAGATAAACGATGAAAATGAATTTAAGCAAAAAAGGAATCAAAAAATTCCATAAAAAAAACCCATTGATCCAAGAAGATGATCTCCTGCAAGTCAAAGATACACAGGATTGGGTCTCTTTTGTCGATTCGCAAGGGAAAATTGTCGGAACCGGCTATTTAGGGAAACAGAATAAAGGCATCGGCTGGGTATTGGCTTTTGAAGATCGTCCGATCAACAAGGACTTTTTTGAAGCAGCTTTTGCAAAAGCCAAAGCCAAAAGAAGTGCTTACTATGCCAGCGAAGAAACAGATGCTTTTCGTATCGTTAATGGAGAAGGTGACCACTTAGGTGGATTAACGATTGATCTCTATCGAGAATTTGCCGTATTTTCTTGGTATAACGAAACATTGTACCAAAATAAATCTCTATTGATCCAAGCGTTCCAACAAGTTTTTCCAGAAGTCAAAGGAGCGGTTGAAAAAATCCGCTTTGACTCTGATCTGCCAGAATCAGCAGCCGTCTATGGAGAGGAGGCGCCCGAACCGCTGATTGTGAAAGAAAATGGCGTTCACTATGCTACCTATCTTAATGAGGGACTGATGACCGGGATTTTCCTTGATCAAAAGGAAGTACGTGGACAACTCGCCGAAGGGCTGTCAGCAGGCATGACAGTGCTCAATATGTTTAGTTATACCGGTGCTTTTTCTGTTGCAGCTGCGATGGGCGGTGCGACAAAGACAACGAGTGTTGATCTTGCCAAGCGCAGTTTGGAGAAGACCAAAGAGCAGTTTGCAATCAATGGCTTTGATCCAGAAAAACAGAAGATTCATGTGATGGATGTTTTTGGCTATTTTAAGTATGCCAAGAAAAAAGAGCTGACCTTTGATATGATCATTTTGGATCCGCCTAGCTTTGCCCGCAACAAGAAAAAAGTCTTTTCTGTCGCAAAAAATTATGGTGAACTGGTTACGGATAGTTTGGCGATTATGAACAAGGAAGGCTTGTTGATTGCTTCAACGAATGCTGCCAACCTTTCCCCAAAGAAATTTCAACAAATGATCGAAGAAGCAATGGATCAGGCACAAGTCACGTATCAATGTACACAAGAATATCGACTACCAAGTGATTTTGCAGTTGATCCTAACTTTTTAGAAGGGAATTACTTAAAAGTATTCTTTTACCAAATCAAAAAGGAGTGAGACGGATGGTTCAAGTAAAGTCAATCGAGTTGGATGGCAAGCACCCGCGCATTTGTGTGCCGCTGACCGGAACAACTAATGAGGAGATTATCAAGCAAGCCCTAGCCGCAGAAACTTCGGATGCAGAGATCATTGAGTGGCGGGCTGATTATTATAAAAAAGTCGATAGTTTATCTGATGTTCTGGATGTACTTTCTCATGTTCGGACCACTCTAAAATCAAAAGTTTTTCTGTTTACGTTTCGAACCATCGAAGAAGGGGGACAAACCCCTTTCACTTTGACACAATATAAACATTTATGTTTAGGCGTTGCAGAATCTGGATTGATCGATATGATTGATGTGGAACTGGAAAAAGCTGAGTTTTTAGGCAGAAACTTTATTCAGAAAATCAAAGAACATCAAGTGAAATTGGTGTTAAGCAGTCACGATTTCGACAAAACACCAGAAGATGTTGTGCTGATCTTAAAAATCGGGATTATGAATCAATTTGGCGCTGATATCGGAAAACTAGCAATGATGCCTCACAATGTGCAGGACGTTTTGCGTTTGATGGGCATTATCAATAAAGCGCGGGGATTCAATCAATTACCTTTAGCAGTCATGTCAATGGGAAATCTAGGCAAAATCAGCCGCGTCAGTGGTAGTCTGATCGATTCAGTCATGACTTTTGCTGCGCTGGATCAAGCTTCTGCCCCTGGTCAGATTCCAGTGGAGCGGATGAAAGATTATTTAGCTGAGTTTTCAATCGAAACAATGAAAAATTAAACAATCGGGAATATAAACAGAAAAAAATGGGACAGACTAGTCCTATAGTTTCGAGCAGTCTTAAATGAGACTCTTAAAATTGAAGTCGTAAAGAAAGAACCAGAAGTTTGGATAAATGAGGAATGCGTCATGGCAAAAGTAAAAAAAACAAATGCGATTCGGATGGTAGAACAAAAGAAAATCTCCTATCAGGAATATACGTACGAATGGTCAGAAGATCATTTGGATGCAGGGTCTGTTGCTCAGCAAATCGCTCATCCAGAAGCCATCTATAAAACGCTGGTAGCAGTTGGCAATAAAACGGGTCCCATCGTCGCAGTCATCCCTGGAGATCAAGAATTAGATTTGAAGAAAATTGCTAAAGCCAGCGGCAACAAAAAAGTAGAAATGTTGCACTTAAGAGACCTAGAAGAGACCACAGGGTATATTCGCGGTGGATGTTCACCGATCGGCATGAAGAAGCTCTTTCCAACCTATATTGATGAAAGTGCGCGACATTTGGAAGAAATCATCATCTCAGCAGGAAAGCGTGGTTTACAAATAGGATTGTCTCCAACAGATTTGAGCAAATTAGTCCGGGGACAGTTTGTCTCGCTGACTGCTATTTCGGAAGTTGACTAAACAGGAACAGACAAAATAACAGAGCCACTGCATTGAGGTAGGATACTTCAATGCAGTGACTCTGTTGTTTGTTCTATAGACAATTATTCCATAACGGAAATATCAAAGACTTCAATATTATCTAATCCACCATAAAATTCATACCATGGGGTAGCATATTCTTTTAGAATAGCATTCAGTTCTTCGACATTTTCCCGGCCTTGCGTATCTAACCAATCAAGCAAGGCTTTTTCCCCTTGTTTTCCATAGATTTCCACGCTGTCTCGCCAAGTTGCACGTCCGCCAAGAATACCAGAGAACTTTGCCCCGTGTTCGCCGGCAAAGCGTAATTCTTCTCGGAAGATGTTTGCAGGAACCCCTGCACTTAAGTAAATGAAAGGACGAGTAGCGGCATCGCTAGCTTCTCTAAAGTAGTTGGCAGCTTCTTCTTGGGTATACACAGCTTCTAAGCCTTCTTTTTGAAACCCTTCAACCAAATCAAATTGTACGGGTACTTCAACTTTTAAAATATCGATATGGTATTTGTCTTTGGTCAATTCTTGAATCGTTCGAATGACTTTTCCAGGTTTGATTTTAGCGAAAGCCGGTGATTTATCATCGGTGATTTCATCGTCGTAGACGATTGGTTCGACAAAAATTGGGATATCGGCTGCTTGTGCTTCCGTACCTAAACGTTCTAGAAATGCATGTTTCGTATCAAGAATCTCTTGCGGTTCATCAGGATTGTAATAAACCAGCACTTTAGCTGCGTCAGCTCCTTTTTGGACTAGACGTTGCAGAGATTCATCTGGCAACAGCTCCGGCAATCGTCCTGGAGTATTGACATCATAACCGGTTTTTTCATAAGACAGAATCAAACCAGCATTAGGATTTTTCGCTTCGATGCCTTGAAATCCATATTCTTCATCCAATAAAATGCTGCTGACATACTTTGTCAATTCTTGTGAAACCAACCGTTTGAAGTCATAAATTTGTTCCATTTTGAAATTATCGGGCCCTGTGGCAGCTTTCATCATTTTTTTCATTGATCCTCGCTGATCAATGGCCAATGCCGCAATCACCCCATCTTCATTTGAAAGTTTCTGCATTTTTTCAAATTTGCCTCTTGAAATACGTTTCATTTGTCCAGCCTCCTTTAAGTTCTCTTTCAGTCTACGCCTTCTCACAAAAATCGCCAACTAATAAGCAATTTCTAGAAATGCAAACAAAAAAACGAAGCTTTGTCACTACCCCGCAAGCAATGGGATGTGACAGCAACTTTACTCAGATGCAAGTCTGCGAAAGATTCGAAATTCCTTGTATTTCATTGTGTCAGATCGTTAAGAGAATAAAGACTATCCTTGTGAATAGTGGAAATAGCTCGCCATTTCTGCCGCATGCTTGCCAGCGACATGACCAGTACAAAAGGCAGCAGTGATATTGAATCCACCGGTATAACCGTTGATATCGAGTAATTCGCCGCCGAAATAAAGGCCATTGATGCACTTACTTTCCATTGTCTTGGGATTCACTTCTTTTAAATGAATCCCTCCACCCGTCACAAAAGATTTTTCCAGCGGAAATGTTTTAGAAATTGTGACAGAAAAGCCTTTCATGATAGCTGCTAAAGCCTGTAGCTGGTCTTCAGTTGTTTGCTCAGCCACCAGATCAGAAAGTGCCAGTCGATGGATAAAGAACTCTAGCAGACGTTCCGGCAAGATGCCGCTCAGTGCATTGACTAATTTTTTCTTCGAATGGGCTGCCACTGTTAGCTCATTCACCAATTCATTCGCTGTTTTTTCTGGAAAACAATCCAGCATCACTGTGACAGGTGTATGACTCTTCAATTCTTGATTGACAAAAGAAGAGCAGCGCAGTGCAGCTGGACCCGAAAGCCCGAAATGCGTGAACAAGAGATCCATGGTATGAGAGACAACGGTTTTTCCTGTAGAATCTAAAACAGATAAAGCAATATCTTGTAAAGAGATGCCTTGCAGTGTGCGTGCTTTGATAAATGGCTCCTCTGATATGAGGGGAGACTCGGTAGGATAAAGCGGTGTGATGGTATGCCCTACTTTTTTGGCCATTTTGTAGCCGTCTCCAGTTGCTCCAGTCGAAGGGTAAGTTCGACCACCAGTCGTCAGGATCACACAGGGCGCAGTAAATTCTTCGAATTCTGTTCGAACGCCTTGGATCTGAGTCTCATCATGAAGTAATTTAGTGACGACTGTATTGGTCAATAGAGTGACTTGTTTCTCATGGAGCGCCTGTAATAAGCCTTCAACGATCGTTTTCGATTTGTCTGTGACAGGAAACATCCGTCCGTGATCTTCTTCTTTCAGAGGGACACCATGGGATTCAAAAAAGGTCATCACATCGAAATTATTGAATTGCGAGAATGTACTATATAAAAATTTTCCGTTGCCGGGAATATGGGCGATCAAATCATCGACAGAGCGATGATTGGTCACGTTACAACGACCGCCGCCGGTCATAAGCAATTTTTTGCCAACTTTTTTATTTTTTTCTATAAGTAATACGTCTGCACCGTTTTCGGCTGCTGAAATAGCGGCCATCATGCCACTGGTCCCAGCACCAATCACGATCACATCATAGGATTTCTTCATCTTCCTTCACCTCTTTGTGGATTGTACCATATTGCAGGAACAAGCGGGGAGAAAGCTGTTTGTTCAATGAATCGAAAAAAAATTCTGACAATTTCGTAAAAAATAGATGCAATTTCTGAAATTTTCTATAAAATAGAATTTAACTAAAGGAGGTAGTGCCTGATGACAAATGCTTCAGAGTATGTAAAAGCGATCCAAGAGAAACTGCACGAAAAAGATCAGAACCAAACGGAATTTTTACAAGCGATAGATGAATTTTTACCAACAATCATTCCTTTCTTAGAAAAACATCCAGAATACATTGAATCGAATTTGGTTGATTTATTAACAGAACCAGAGCGATTTATTCAATTTCGTGTGCCATGGCAAGATGACCAAGGCAATTGGCAAGTCAACCGCGGTTATCGGATCCAATTTAATTCTGCATTAGGGCCTTACAAAGGCGGCCTGCGTTTTCATCCCAGCGTCAACTTAAGTATCTTGAAATTTTTGGCTTTTGAGCAGATTTTCAAGAACAGTTTGACTGGATTACCGATTGGTGGCGGCAAAGGCGGAAGTGACTTTGATCCAAAAGGGAAATCAGATGGAGAAGTCATGCGTTTTTGTCAAAGTTTCATGACGGAATTAGCAAAACATATCGGCCCTGACTTAGATGTTCCTGCGGGGGACATTGGTGTTGGTGGCCGTGAAATTGGCTATCTCTTTGGGGCTTACAAACGTCTTAAACAATATGATGCTGGTGTCCTTACAGGAAAACCATTGGACTTTTGGGGAAGTAAAAATCGGACGGAAGCTACCGGTTACGGGGCAGTCTATTTTGTTAAGCATCTGTTGAAAGATTTAAAGGAAAACTTCCAAGGGAAACAGGCAATTGTATCTGGAAGCGGCAATGTAGCCATTTATGCGATTGAAAAATTGCATGAGTTGGGCGCAAAAGCCATCACTTGCTCTGATTCTTCTGGCTTCATTTATGACAAAGAAGGTATCGATCTGGCATTATTGAAAGAAATCAAAGAAGTGAAACGGGAACGTTTGACAGCATATGCCAACGCACGCCCCTCAGCAGAGTACCATGAAGGCGCTTCTGTCTGGGACTTCGATGTTCAAGCGGAATTAGCATTCCCTTGTGCGACTCAAAATGAAATCAATCTAGAACAAGCCAAACGGGCAAAAGCGAATGGTGTCCGGATTGTTTCTGAAGGTGCCAATATGCCAAGCTCTCTTGAAGCGGCAGAATATTTTATTGCGCAAGGAATCTACTATTGTCCTGGGAAAGCGGCTAATGCGGGTGGCGTAGCGGTTTCTGCTTTAGAAATGAGTCAAAACTCACAACGTTTGCAGTGGGAGCAGGCAGAAGTCGATCAAAAATTGGATGAGATCATGAAGAATATTTATGATGCTTGCCGTGACACTGCAGAAGAATTTGATCAAAAAAATAATTTCATGCTAGGAGCAAATGTGGCTGGATTTGAAAAAGTTGCTAAAGCAATGTTTTCTCAAGGACTTGTCTAACTCTGCCAGATAGGCGATATAATAAGGAATTACTTGAAAAAAGTTCAAAAAAAACGTAAAGTAGTACTTGTATGAAAAACTAATTTTTTTCAAGGAGGACAAATCATGTCACACATCAAATTTGACTATTCAAAAGTAGCACCATTCGTGAATGAATACGAATTAAGCTACATGCAAAGTCAAGTTACAGCAGCAGATAAACTCTTACGTGAAGGTACTGGTGCAGGTAACGACTTTTTAGGCTGGATCGACTTGCCTAAAAATTATGATAAAGAAGAATTTGCACGAATCAAAAAAGCAGCAGAAAAAATCCAATCGGACTCAGAAGTATTAGTTGTTATCGGTATCGGTGGTTCTTATTTAGGGGCAAAAGCTGCGATTGATTTCTTAAACCATTCATTCTATAACTTGCTTTCATCAGATGAACGGAAAGCACCACAAATCTTTTTTGCCGGAAACTCAATTTCTTCGACTTATTTAGCTGATTTGATCGAAATCATCGGTGATCGTGATTTCTCTGTCAATGTCATTTCTAAGTCAGGAACGACGACAGAACCTGCGATCGCATTCCGTGTCTTCAAAGAACGCTTGATCGAAAAATATGGCAAAGAAGAAGCAAACAAACGTATCTATGCAACGACAGATAAAGCAAAAGGTGCCGTTAAAGTTGAAGCAGATGCTGAAAATTGGGAAACATTCGTAATTCCTGATGATGTTGGCGGACGTTTCTCTGTCTTGACAGCTGTAGGTCTATTGCCAATCGCTGCTAGCGGTGCGGATATCGATGCTTTGATGCAAGGTGCAGCAGACGCTAGTGAAGCATATGCCAGTGATGACCTTGAAAAAAATGAAGCGTATCAATATGCAGCAATGCGTAACATCCTTTACCGCAAAGGAAAAGTAACCGAATTGCTGATTAATTATGAACCAGGAATGCAATACTTCTCTGAATGGTGGAAACAATTATTTGGAGAATCAGAAGGAAAAGACCAAAAGGGAATTTACCCTTCAAGTGCTAACTTCTCAACTGATTTGCATTCATTGGGTCAATATATCCAAGAAGGCCGCCGCAACATCTTTGAAACTGTTGTTAAAGTTGAAAAACCACGTAAATCAATCACAATTCCTACGCAAGAAGCTGACCTTGATGGACTTGGCTACTTACAAGGAAAAGAAGTTGATTTTGTAAATACCAAAGCCTTCGAAGGAACGTTATTGGCTCACACAGATGGCGATGTACCAAACTTATTGGTTAAGATCCCAACGATGGATGCCTACACATTAGGTTATACAATGTATTTCTTCGAAATCGCTGTAGGTATTTCTGGTTACTTGAATGGTGTGAATCCATTTGACCAACCTGGCGTGGAAGCTTATAAGAAAAACATGTTCGCATTGCTTGGCAAACCAGGCTTCGAAGAGCTTGCAAAAGAATTGAACGAACGTCTATAAATCAATACTTCTACCACTTTTATAAATTTGTGGTGAACGAAACATGTTCGCTTTAGTTTGTAACTGGTGATAGTTTTGGTGATAGTGACAGAGTAAAAGCACTCATTGTGAGTGCTTTTTTCTTTCGCTTTCGATGTAGTTTTCGAACTGTTCCATGGACCTCTTTTTGACCTCTGGAGAAATATGGGCATAGATTTGAGTTGTTGAAATATCCTTGTGACCAAGAAAGTCTTTTATGTCTTCTAAGGACAATCCAGCTTGACGAGATCGGACAGCAAAAGTATGGCGGCCATCGTGTACTCTAATTTTCGGCAATTCAGCTTTTTTAGCAATCCGATTAAATGCGCCATTCACTGATCGATCACGGACAATTTTCCCTTTGTATCTCTTGCTGGTTTGCAAGAAGATAAATTGTTCTCCATCTTCAGTGGAAGGGAAGGTACCAAAGATGTTTAAGATATGATTTCTAAAAGCAAGCAGAGCTTGTTTACTTCTTTTGGTCATTGGCATGCTTCTGACTCCTGCCGGTGTTTTCGGATCGTCTGTAATAATTGCATTGACGTTTTCACCTTTTTCAACTGCTCCTAAACGTTCTCTTTCAATGCTTATCATGTTCCCGCCAAAGTCAATATCTTGCCACTGTAATCCCATTACTTCTGATTTCCTCAATCCTTGATCGAAGATTAATAGGAAAAAGGGGTACCACAAAACCTCAGATTCTTTTTTCGCAAACTCTAGAAATCTATCTGCTTGCTGCAAATCGTAGTATCTGACAGATTCCTTTTTCTCAATCATTCTTGGAAACTCAACAAACTGAGTAGGATTCTCTTTTATATATCCTAATTGAATTGCTTTTTTAAAAGCATTGCTGAGAGTAGCATTTACACTTTTGGCAGTAGTGATGGACAACCCTTGACCACTTCGACCTAGTCCTTTCTTATTTAACAACATATTAATGAACTTCTGATGGTTGGCTCGTGTGTATTTGTTTAAAGAATATTTTCCAATATAGGGAATTATATACATCCTTATGTTGGCTCTATGAACTACTCTTGTACCTTCTTTGACCGCTTGTTTATAATTAGTTACCCAATCCTCAAGAAATTCTTCTATAGTTAAATTCCGAGGATTTTCTTTGAAATATTCGTCGGATGCTATCTTGCCTTCAATTATTTTGGCGTAACTATTTGCTTCATCAAATGTCTTAAATCCTTTTTTGTGTATCTTAATTTGTTTTCCTGTTCCGGGATTGATTCCATTAGAAATGAAAACTTCATATCTATATTGTTTTGCTTTCTTCAGATAGTATTTTTTTATAGAAGCCATGGGAATTCTCCTTTCGTAATTCTGCATATTAAATTCGAATATTTGAGTGATTTCAATCGAATAATCACTTAAATAATCTGGTATTCGAAGTTTATTATTATTTATCCGAACGTATGTTCTGTGAAACCTAAAAAGAAAAGCCCGAAGGCTAATCTAATAATTATGGAATTTCAATTTCTTCAGTTGCTACAGGGTCATTAAATGAAAATAGTGCATCGGAAAATTCAAATGTTACAGGTTTGGTATCATCCGCGAAATTGTAATAATAGACGCCTGAAACAGTTTGCCCAGGATTAAGATCTTTCTGAAGTAAGTCTGCTTTTTCTTGGTATGGATTATCCATCATTATAGACATCTCTAAATCTTCAGTTGTCGCTCCAGTATTCTGACTTGCTGATACAAAGCTCATATATAGCATTTGAACATTTTGGGCTTCGTCAGATTTGTTAGTAAGATCGAAGAATACGTAAAACATAGGATTGCCTTCATAATCTTGACCACGCTCAAATCCAGTGATTTTTAATGTTCCATCTGGAACATCTAACGTGCGATCCTTATACGTTCCAGCAGTTGAACTCTCGGATGAAGCGGATGTAGCTAAAGAAGACTCAGTAGAAATTTCACTTGATGATGCTTCAGACGAGTTTGAAGATTTTGCTTCATTTGTATCATTGCTGCATGCACCCAACATGAGACTTAAAAATGCGAATCCCAATAGTGTAATTTTTTTCATTATACTTACCTCACAGCTTTCATTTTTTTCTTGCCAAGTATTTCACCAACAATAAATACTATTCCGAAAGCCAAAGCTAAGAATGACCATATTTTTAAGTCGCCGTAGCTACCGGAGTTAGCAAATCCTAGTAATGAACCTAAAATGTAAAAAATTGCAGCAACGTAATTTGCTTTGCCACCTTTTCTTGCAACAATTGCAATAATACCTGCAACTAACATAAATAAGGATAATAACAATCCAGCTGATCCGCTGACTTCTCCATTCTCAGCCAATGCATTACCCAAACCGGCTACCATTGATTGAAACCCAACTAGAACAGATAGTACAATGCTGACAATCCCTATAACTAATCTTGTGTTCTTCATTTACCCATCTCCTAAAAATTATTAAATGATTTTAAAACTGCTACAGTCCCATTCGGTTGAAACAGGAGAGTGTAGTTGTTTTCTGTTTTAATGCCTGAAAACCTTCTTGAATAATATTTGACAGCATCTTTGAAAGTATCTTCAGTAATTTGTAGATGTAGTGCACATTCTAAAGTTGAACGACATCCTTCTTCAAAACATTCAATTATATCTTGTGGTGAAACAACTAATATTGATCCAATATCTCTTGCTCGACGTTCTTGTTTTCGTTTTTCGTTTGTATCTTGTAACACGATGTTCCCGTAAGAAGTAAGGTAATGTCCTAATTCTTCTGCTAAGGTACTGTTCAACTCATATTTTTCCTGATTAGGATTTAAATAGATAGTTTCGTTAATCAGTAATCCTTTTTGACCAATCGGCATACCATGCTCTGTCTTATATGTAAGTTCAGGAAACATTATCATCAACTCTTCTGATAACTGCAACTAATCACCTACTTTTTATGATCTCTATTTTTAACGAATTCTATGAAATTTAATATTTCATTCATCTGTTCTTCCGACACATCATCATCAATATGCGCAGCAATAGTATCGATTTTATTTGAAGGTTTATTAGGTAGCTTTTTATCATCAATTCCTAACAAATAGTCTACAGAAGTTCCAAAGAGGGCTGCGATTTTAGCCAAAGCATCAGAATTAGGCTCTGCTCGACCAACTTCCCAACTGCCGATTGTTTGCTGAGAAACATTCAGTTTCTTTGCTAAGTCTGATTGTGTCCATTTTCTGCTTGCTCTTAATTCTTTTAATCGACTTTTAAACATATTAACCCTCCTCCAATAAAATTATATACTACATACCGTAGTAGAGAAAGCAAATAAATACTTTTACAAAAAAATGTAGTAAAAACGTTTGACATACTACTTTTTGTAGTATAATATTACTACATAAGATAGTAATGGGGGTGAAATCATGGAAAACAAACTTGCGGAAATAAGATCAGGTCAATATATGTCACAAGGAAAACTTGCTGAACTACTAAAAGTATCGCAAAAAACAATTAGTTCATGGGAAATTGGCAGAACTAGTCCAAAGCCTTCTCAAATGCAACATATTGAGGATATTTTCAATACACCAAAAGAAGAAATTTTTTTTATGGCGTTTAACTACAAAAATGAGTTAGAAGAGGTGGCAAAATGAAAGACAAACCACAAACAATCAAAGCAAATATTGATTCTGGATTTCTTAAACGGTATATCGAAATGATTGTTCCAGCAATCAAACGTAAATTTAATATTTCTATCGGTATTGAAGGCGAACTGTTTACAAACACTGGCGGTGTTGAAGAAATCATTATTCGTTTCTTGGCTACTGATGAAGTAGCGCAGGACATTTATTCATATATCGATGAGAAATGGCAGTTCGCCTCAACACCAAAGCTTATTGCTTAATTTCATTTTAAGTAATTATTGACCGTTTGGGCTAATAACAAAAACGAATATAAGGAGTGATAACGTGCCGAAAACAGCAAAAATTGGGCGATCTTTAAAGCTTGCATTATTTCTTTCGAGTAAACGTCAGAAAGAATTAGCCATCGACGCCAAAACACCAAATGCAACAATCAGCGATCATTTTAACGGAGCCAATGTTCCCATTGATAAGGCAATCGAGTATCTAGAAGCCATGAAAGAAAATGGGTATCAAGCAACTGATGAATTAACAGGAGACATCAGTTACCAATACTTAGGATTTTTCAAATCAATGGATGGCCAACTAGCAGATGTCAAATCAACGAATGATCTAGAAATTTTTCAAGAAATAGAGTCAAACGAGAGGAAAGAACACAAGAAAGCGGCGCAGATAATTTTAGCTGAGGCACAAGTTCGGATGCTTACTGATGATGAAAAGAGGGAAATTAGGGATTATGCAGACGAATTTCTTGATGAAATCATCGTTGAAATGGCGATTGTCTTTTCCATTCTTAAAATTTTGAACATTTCAATTCAAACGGCAATCAAAGAGCGTATGCCTCACTGGATTAGCAAAAGATACATGAAAGGATGACAAAGAATGAAAATATCTCAAATGAAGAATGTTGTACCGCTTGAGAGAAAAAAAGAGGTTTCAGAAGTTGAGTGGAAAAAAGCTAAAGAAATCGCTGATTATCTAGGAATCTCAAGACCTACATTATCTAAACTAACACATCGGAAAGTAGATCCAATTCCTTTTTCAAAACTTAGCGGGATGCTTCAATATGATCTGCAAAAAGTGAAGGAATGGGAAGAACGCAATCGAACATACAATTACAAGGAGGCATGATTATGAAACGATCAATTAAAGATACATTTATCGTCACAGCGCTATTGCTTTTTGTAGTAGCTTTTACAGCAATTCATGTAGTAGCAGGATTAGTTTTAGTATTTTTATGGTCTTTCGCAAATATTGTCTATGACATGGCTGCAAAAGATTATCAAGACAAAGAAAAAAGACTTGCTAGCCGACCAAAGCAATAGCAAGTCCATCAAGTATTTAGATAAATATCTTTGTCTCCATTTTAAAACAGAAAAGGGGAAATGACAATGAATTCTTTCGAGAACGCATTAGATCAGTATCTAACAACACCGGGTTGGGGACAGCCGACTCAAAGAGAGGAGCCAGAAAATGAGAAGTAAATCAACTCTTGAAATGACACATGACGAGTGGTTGTTGGACCGCCGAAAAGGTATAGGCGGTTCAGATGTTGCTACTATCTTAGGACTAAATAAATGGAAATCTCCATATCAGTTATGGCTAGAAAAAACTGGTCAAATCGATTTAGAACACACTGAGAGCGAGCCAGCTTATTGGGGAAATGTCCTAGAAGAAATTGTAGCAAAAGAATTTCAAGAACGTACTGGTAAAAAGGTTCGTCGAAGGAATCAAGTGTTTGAACATCCACTACATCCTTTTCTACGAGCGAACATCGATCGGGACGTAGTTGGAGAAGACGCCATTTTGGAATGTAAAACAGCTAATGCATTTCTTGGTAAAGAATGGGAAGGCGAAGAGGTTCCTTTAAGTTATTTGTGTCAAGTACAGCACTACATGAACGTATTAAATAAGAAATATTGCTATATCGCTGTTCTAATCGGAGGACAGAAATTCATCTGGAAGCGAGTTGATCGTGATCAAGAGCTGATTGACATGATTACTGAACGACTGGTGGATTTTTGGGAAACGTATGTTTTGGATGGACAAGAGCCAGTTATTGATGGCAGCGAAGCCACATCCGAGTTTTTAAAAGAAAAATATTCGGACACTAAGGAAGACAAAACAACGTTACCTGCTTCTTTTGATGACTTAATTGATCAAAAGCGTGAGCTGAAGAAAGCAAAGAAAGAGATTGAAACGGCTATCCGTCAGGTTGATAACGAGATTATCAATGAGCTTGGGAAACGCAAAGCATGCATTGGTATTGCACCCAGGAACATCATTTCATGGAAATTGGTTTCTACGAAACGTATGAACAGCAAAAAGCTTGCTGAAAAATATCCAGAAGTAGCTAAAGACGAAGAAATCTACAACGTTACTGAATCACGAAGACTCACAGAAAAGGAGATTAAATAAAATGGCCACAAATGATGCATTAAAAAATCAATTAGCTGAAAAGAGTACACAGGTAGTTGATCCATCTAAATTAGGATTCAAGGCTTTAATGAACACACCAGCAATGAAAAAGAAATTTACAGATATTCTTCATGAGAAGTCGGATTCCTTTATGGGATCCCTTATGACTCTGGTTGGTGGAGATAATTACCTATCTCAAGCCGAGCCAATGACGATCATTGCATCAGCTTTAAAAGCAGCGACAATGGACCTGCCAATTGATAAGAACCTTGGTTATGCCTATGTTGTTCCCTTTAATCGATCAGAAAAAGTGGGGAACAAATGGGTCAAGCATAACGAAGCTCAATTCATTCTAGGATACAAGGGCTATATTCAACTTGCTCAACGAAGTGGCCAATATAAAGCTCTGAACGCTCTGGCAATCTACGATGGGCAATTGATCGATTGGAATCCATTGACCGAAGAATTTACGTTTGACTACAAAGCTAAAGTATCAGATGAAGTGATTGGTTATGTCGGATTCTTCGAACTACTGAACGGCTTTAAGAAAACAGTCTACTGGACCAAGCAAGAAATCGAAAGTCATCGTATCAAGAATTCTAAAGCTTATGACAAAGAAAAACTAAGTGGCGCTTGGGTCGATAATTACGATTCGATGGCCATTAAGACAGTTCTTAGAAATATGCTTTCCAAGTGGGGCCTTTTATCTGTTGAAATGCAATCAGCAATAACCTCAGATGAGAAAGTCTTTCGAGTAGACGAAAACAACGATTTGATTGAGGAGACTGATTTATCAGATATGGAGCCGATGCCAAATGATCTTAAAGAAGCAGAAAAAGTTGTTGATGACCCGATAACAGACGAAGGACAAGAATCATTGTTCGATTCATCAAATCCACCGTTAAACAAATAATGAGGGAGTTTACCTTCCTCTGATTAGGAGGAATAAACGTGGCAAGACCGACGAAGAAAGGTCTTGATTATTTTCCTCTAGATGTCGATTTTTTATCAGATCTAAAAGTTCGAAGAATTATTAAAGCATGCGGTAAAGAAGCCGTTCATATACTGGTCGCCCTGCTGGCTAATATTTATCGTGATGAGAGGTATTACGTTTTGTGGGATGACGATCTTGCGTTCTTAGTGGCTGACGAAGTTGGTACGAAGGAGGGCACAGTTGAAGAACTGGTGAAAAAAGCCGTGCAAGTAAAATTCTTTGATAAAGATATTTTTGATAAATACTCCGTATTAACTTCTAAAGGTATTCAAAGCAGATACATTTTAGCCACTAAGGAACGCAAAAAAGTTGAGCTTGAATATAAGTATTTGCTGACAAATGAAGTTAATCGATCGAATATCTCGATTAATGGGCGGAATAACTCGGTTAATCAGGGGAATAATCAACAAAGTAAAGAAAAGGAAAGTAAAGAAAAGGAAATAAAAGAAGATGCTACTGCGAGCGAGAGTGCGTCTCTTGAAACTTTTCAAAAGTTATGGCTCTTTCCGATGTGTTAGTTTAGATAATGTAGGTCTTGAGATTCC
>OBJO01000196.1_pt1 | contig 28750 bp, 25 predicted proteins | sample 1481741 | NCBI WGS metagenome assembly OBJO01 (sample SAMN06140803, study PRJEB22556) | human gut metagenome | host: Homo sapiens | place: China: Beijing | collected 2014 | reverse complement strand
GTAGTTGAAGCCGTGCTCGTTCGCGATGTTTTCCTTCTCGTCTTCCTGGCTCGGATCGCGCATTGCGGCAAGATCCGGATGACGGAACATCGCGGAATCATCGAGATTGATCTTCGCGTCCAGCACCACGACGCGATTGTCGGTGGTGATGATCAGCGGGTTGATTTCGACCAGCGCCGCGTCCTTTTCCATGAACAGGTCATAAAGGCCGTTCACGATCTTCGAGAAATCCCTGAACTGTTCCTTGGTGATACCCAGACCGAAGCCGAGTTCACGCACCTGGTATGCCTGCAGACCCGCAGCTGGATTGATGGCGATGCGGAAAATCTTTTCAGGCGTTTTCTCGGCGACTTCCTCGATGTCCATGCCGCCTTCCGTGGATGCCATGAAGGTCACCCGTTCGCTCGCGCGATCCACGACGACGGACAGGTACAGTTCGCGCGAAATGTCGGAACCGGCTTCGACGAGCAGTTCCTTCACGGGCAAGCCTTCCGGGCCGGTCTGGTGCGTGACCAGTGTCATGCCGAGCATTTTTCCGGCCGCTTCACGGACTTCATCCAGCGTGCGGCAAAGCTTCACGCCACCGGCCTTGCCACGTCCGCCCGCATGCACCTGGGCCTTCACCACCCAGAGCTTGCCGCCGAGATCTTCGGCAGCGGCGACGGCCGATGCGGCGGAATCGGCAACCTTTCCCCGCGGAACGGGCATGCCATAATGCGCAAATAACTGTTTCGACTGATATTCGTGGAGATTCATGGTGATTGGTGTCGCTTCTGATGAATAAGAGGGGGCAAAAATGAGGCGCGTATTTTGGCTCAAGCGGCGCCGATTCGCAAAAGAAGCGCTCTCCAGCAATCGAACGACCAGGGGAATCCATTCATGAGTTCGACGTCAGGTTCGATTTCCAGCGCGATGAGGACCGGGCGATTCACGCTCGACGACGCGGCCAGCAACGATCTGCGCTGGCGCGTGCTGCGGCTTTTGAACCTGTTCCGCGCCATCGCCGCCGGTGTTTTCACACTCCTTTTCTTCCAGGAAGGCCCGCAGCCGTTCGGCGCGCACTATCCGCAGCTTTATCTGACGACAGGCGTCACCTATTTCGCGATCGCACTGATCGCAAGCTTCACGTTGCGCGCGCGCTGGCCCGGCCTTAACTGGCAGACTTATCTGCAACTGCTCGTGGATGTCGTCGCCATCACGCTCATGACCCACGCCTCCGGCGGCCAGGCCAGCGGCCTTGCCAGCATGCTGTTCATCACCGTTGCGGCAGGCAGCATCCTGCTCGGCCACCGCCTTGCGCTGCTGTACGCGGCGATCGCGACACTCGCCCTCCTCGGCGAACAGATTCTCTCGCAACTTGCGAATGTCAGTGGTGCCTACGGCTATACCAACAGCGGCATCATGGGCGCGATCTTCTTCGCCACGGCCGTCGTAGGAAGCTGGATCGTCGAACGCTTTCGCGAAAGCGAAGCGCTCGCCACGCGTCGCGGCGTCGATCTTGCCAATCTTTCGCAGGTGAACAATCTCGTCATACAGAATCTGCGTACCGGCGTGGTTGTCCTCGACGAGGAAAACCACATTCGTCAGATCAACGCCGCCGCCATGCGGTATCTCGATCTCGCCGGCAGCGCGAAAGGCCACGACATGAACATCTCGCCTGCCTTGAATCATCTCGTCGGCCGATGGCGCGCCGCTGCCGATGCGCAACCGGCAAGTTTTCGCGGTCCGGACGGAAATCTGTTCATTCCGATGATCCAGACGTTGAACGGTCATCGCGACGGCAGCCTGATGGTTTTTCTGGAGGACGGCGAAACAGCGGCGGAAGAAGTGCAACAGATGAAGCTCGCCGCACTGGGACGACTCACGGCGAGCATCGCGCACGAGATTCGCAACCCCATCGGCGCGATCTCGCACGCCAGTCAATTGCTTGAGGAATCCGCAGGACTCGATGCGGATGACAAACGCTTTCTCACCATCATCCGCGAACAGTCCGGGCGCGTGAATGAAATCGTCGAGAACATCCTGCAGCTCGGCCGCCGCGAGCGCGTGCAGCCGGAGCGTCTGGAAATCACGAGCTGGCTGCGTGACTTCGTGATGGAGTGTTGCGATACGCAGGGCATCGATTTCGACGCCATCGAACTCGACACGACCGGTGATGAAGTCTTCGTGCGTATCGATCCCAGCCATCTTCGACAGATACTTCTCAACCTTGTCGACAACGCACGCCGGCACGCGGGTCTTAACGCTGATGGCGAATTGGTCAAACTGCGTTTGTCGCAAGCGGCATCCGGCACGACAACATGGCTGGATGTCGTCGACTACGGACAAGGCATTTCTCCGGAAATCGTCAGCCGAATCTTCGAGCCTTTTTATACCCATTCGCGCACCGGTACAGGACTCGGCCTTTTCATTGCACGCGAATTATGCGAATGCAATCATGCCTCGCTGAAGTACGGCCAGGACTTTGAGGGCCGCAGTTGTTTCCGCATACGCTTCCAGGATGAAAACGCATGGCTGAAGTGAGCGCCAACACGAAGACGGATGCACGCGTGCTCATCGTGGATGACGAACCCGACATCCGCGAACTCATCGGCATCACGCTGCAACGCATGGGCGTGCAGACACTGTACGCCGCGAACCGGCGTGAAGCGGAAATTGCCATCGTCAACCATCGTCCTGATCTGTGCCTGACCGACATGAAGATGCCCGACGGCAACGGTCTCGAACTCGTCGGCTGGATACAGGAACATTTGCCCGGCATGCCTGTCGCCGTCATCACCGCGCACGGCAACGTCGAGTCCGCGGTTTCCGCGCTGAAACTCGGCGCGTTCGACTTCGTGTCAAAACCCGTCGACGTCAACAATCTTCGCCGCCTCGTGAACGCCGCACTCGCACTCGGCGATGCGGAAAAGGAAACACCGGCCGACGCGTCGCGCCCGCAACTGCTCGGTGACTCCACCGCCATTCATCGCGTGCGGGAAATGATCGCGAAAGTCGCGCGCAGTCAGGCGCCGGTTCACATCAGCGGTGAATCCGGCACCGGCAAGGAACTTGCCGCGAGACTCATCCACGAAACCGGTCCGCGCGCCGGCCAACCTTTCGTACCCGTGAATTGCGGCGCGATCCCGTCCGAACTCATGGAAAGCGAGTTCTTCGGGCACAAGAAAGGCAGCTTCACCGGCGCGCACGCGGACAAGGAAGGACTCTTCCATGTTGCCGATGGCGGTACTCTTTTTCTCGACGAAGTCGCGGACCTGCCGCTGCACATGCAAGTCAAACTGCTGCGCGTCATCCAGGAAAAATGCATCCGCCCGGTGGGCGCGTCGCGCGAGATCGCCGTCAACGTGCGCGTGCTGTCGGCAACGCATCGCGATCTCAACCTGCTCGTGAATGAAGGCCGGTTCCGCGAAGATCTTTTCTATCGCATCAACGTCATCGAAGTTCACCTGCCCTCGCTGCGCGATCGTCGCACCGACATTCCAGAACTCGTCGATTCACTGCTGACACGACTGGCCGCGAATCTCGGCATCGGAAAACCGACCGTTGATGATGCAGCAATGAAGAAACTGCTGGAACACGATTATCCCGGCAACGTGCGTGAACTTGAAAATGTGCTCGAGCGTGCCTTGACACTGTCCGGCGGCGACATCGTCCGCGAAGGCGACATACAGGTTCGTCGCAGCAACGAACCGCGTGTGAATTCACCCGCGCGACGCGAACACGATGCCGAAGTGGACGCACTTCCCCGGCATCTCGGTGATTCCGAAAGGGAAGCCATCTTCGAAGCGTTGCAGAAAACCCGCTACAACAAGACCAAGGCGGCGCGCTTGCTCGGCCTCACGTTGCGCCAATTGCGGTATCGCATCCAGAAGCTGGGCCTCGAGGAATGAGCGGCGTGCCCGTCTGAAACACATTGGTTTTTGAACTGACGCGCGTGACCGGTCTGTTCGTGACTCATCGACGCTCGTCCAGATTCCTCTGGTTATCGCGTACCCGCACGGCCTGTTTTCCTGACCGGCGCCTCACCACGAGTGCGCGGCTTTTCATCCAATGGTTCCCGAACTCGTACGCGTTAGTCCATCGCCGCGCGCCATATCTGACAATCTCACGTCCGCGGGAGAACAATTGTCACGCGCGGGATTCTTTCCACGCATTTTCAATCGCGAGGCAACCACTGAAACAAATTTGAAAGGGCATGAATGCACAAACACCATATTTTTTGTGCATGAGAAAACTTTCTTTCACGAAAAACCGCACATTCGACGGAATCAACAGAACTTGGCATAGCGCTTGCTATAGATCTATTGCCGTCATCACTTCGATGACGAACACAACTCCAGGAAGGAGAACATCATGGAAAGAATCAATCGCAAACAGGGCGGCTTTACACTCATCGAACTCATGATCGTCGTCGCGATCATCGGCATTCTCGCCGCGGTCGCGATTCCGGCATATCAGGACTACGTGAAAAAGGCGCGCATTTCGGAAGTCGTGAGCCTGGCGGCCGGCGCAAAGGTGACGATCGGCGAAGCCATGTCCAAGATCGGCGCGATGCCCGCAGCGGGTGCTGTCGAGGTCAACGCCCTCGACTGCATGTACACCAATACGAACTGTGTCGGCACCGCCGCGAATGCCACGGATTACGTTTCCGCGTTCGTGTGGGCAGTCGCCGACGTTGCTCCGGGAACAGCCAATTCCGGTCAGGCGACGCTGACGCTCCGGAATATCGGTCCGGGCGTGGACGGCACGACGCTCTTGATCTCCTACACGGATACCGGAACCGGTTACACAATGACCTGCGCTGCGGGTGCGGCGAACCCGCTGCCGGCACAGTTCATCCCAGCTTGCTAAGGCACTTCAATGACACGAGCAAACCCGGCTTCGGCCGGGTTTTCTTTGGTCGACAATTGGCAATTATTGACAATTTGTCAGAATCAGCCACAAAACAGAAACCAGTATTCGCTGTCAGGCCGCTGTTTCCGCGATTTTACATTTGGCACATGCATTGCATCCTACTGGGACAGGTGACACACTCACCTAAGCAACGTTTTGGTTAACTCCAACCCATGGGGATATTGCAATGATGAAGAAAACACAGAAGGGCTTCACCCTTATCGAATTGATGATCGTGGTTGCGATCATCGGCATCCTGGCTGCGGTCGCGATTCCGGCTTACCAGGATTACATCGCTCGAGCCCAGGTTTCTGAAGGCGTGACGCTGCTCGGCGGTGCCAAGACACCGATGTCCGAGTTCTATGCGGACAACGGCCGCTGGCCGACCGTCCTGGGTTCGGTCGTTCCGAACACCACCGGTACCTATGTGGCGTCGATCACGATCAGCAGCGGCGCCAACACGACGGCTCGGGCGGCGACGCTCCAGGCGCTGTTCAAGGCAACGGGTGTGAACTCGAACATTGCCAGCAAGACGTTCATCATGACGACGTCGAACGGCGGCAATACCTGGACCTGCGCTGTCGGTGGATCGGCCACGATCGACGCGAAGTACCTGCCGGGCGCCTGCAAGTAAATCTGCAGTAACTTGTGCACGATCAACAGCCCGCTTCGGCGGGCTGTTTTTTTGCTGATCCAGATAAAATCGAACGATGGAAACAACTCGATTTCGCGCCTTCCAAATCCTTTCGGCGTCGCTCGTATTGACGGCGATCCTGTACTTTCCGGGCCTCTTTGGCGGCTTCGTACTCGACGACGTAGCCAATCTCCGTGGTCTGGCGAACTTGTTATCAAACACAGAAGAGTTCTGGCTGTACGTTTTCAGCGGCTACGCCGGACCGGTTGGACGCCCTGTATCGCTCCTCACGTTCGCTATCCAGGCGACAAGCTGGCCTGACCATCCCCTGCATTTCAAGGTCGTCAATATCGCCCTTCACCTTGTGAACGGCGTTCTTGTCTTCGCGGTGCTTCATCGCGTCATCGCCGCCGTCACGACGATTGACAAGACGCGCGCAATACAGCTTGCGACGTTTGCCACGGTTCTGTGGCTGGTCCATCCCGTTCACGTCTCCGGTGTCTCGTACGTCGTGCAGCGGATGAACCTGCTGTCATCATTGTTCATGCTTCTGGGCCTGATCGCCTACCTGAACGGCAGGCGCGCCGCGATCGAGGGCCGGAGAGCCGGCATTATCATGCACGCGTTCATCGCGCTGCCGATCGCCGCCTTGTTCGCACTCGGCAGCAAGGAAAACGCCGTTTCGCTGCTTTTCATCGTCGCGACGATCGAGTTCGGCTTCATGCCGGCAATGCACGACACGCTGTGGCGCTGGTGGCGCAGGCTTTACGTCGTCGTTCCGCTCGTTGTTGCGGTGGCGGTAATTGCCCTCTTCTGGAACTCGCTGACGTCGGGTTACGAACTCAAGCCCTTCACGCTGACAGAACGCCTGCTGACGCAGCCGCGCGTCCTTTTTTCCTACCTGAAGGTACTGCTGTTTCCAGCTGGCCCCGACATCGGCCTCCTGCACGACGACTTCGTCATCTCGACGGGTATCACCAGTCCTCTGACGACGCTCCTTTCATTATCCGGACTCGCCCTGCTCATCGCTGCCATCATTCGCTACCGGCGACGCTTTGTTCTCATTACGCTCGGCCTCGCCTGGTTCCTCACGGCGCATCTGCTGGAAGGCTCGGTTTTCCCGCTTGAGATGTACTTCGAGCACCGGAACTATCTGCCGTCCGTGGGCTTCGCGCTGGCGTTCGTTGTCGTGACCGCGAAGCTGCTCGCGCATGTTCGCGACCCCCGGCTAAAAAAGCTGGCGTGGCTGGCTGCGGCAATCTATGGACTCAGTCTTGCGTGGCTGAATTTCGCGGAAAATCTTCTGTGGGGAGACACCATTCGGCAGGCGTTCGTCTGGTACGACGAGAATCCTCAATCACGTCGTGCCCAGGTACTGAAAGGTTCGATGTTGCGCGTACTCGGCAGGGAAGAAGAAATGATCCGGCACTTTCAGGATATTGCCGAACAAAGCAAAGCGCCTGCGGCCATTTACTTCACTTGGCTTGAAGAAGTTTGTCTCGACCCATCAGTTCGGCTACCGCCACGCGGCAAACTGATTGCGTCGCTCGACAAGGAAACGAGTTCCATAGGACCTACCAACGTTGTCGAACTCATCCTTGGCATGAAAGAACGCGGCGAATGTGAGGGCGTTCCGCTTGAGGTTCTGCGCGACATTCTGTTTCACCTCAGCCAGACTCCGACGTATCAGAATCAATTGGAACTGATACGAGCGCAGCAGGGCAGGCTCGCATATCTCTATGGCGACGCTGCGACGGCGATCGGCCTTTTGCAGGAGTCGGATCGGCTGAAACCCGATGTATGGAAATCACTGCAAATTTCCTTGTGGGCCGTCTATTCCGCCAATTGCAAAGTCGCCGATGAGTATCTGCAGATCAGCAGGCGGCGCGTCGACTCTATTCCCGCGGGAAACCTCATGTATGACGACAGACTTGAACTCGTAAACAGCCTTCGTCAGCGTCTGGAAGAAAACGACTCCTGCCAACAGAAGAGCACTGACTGATGAAGACCATTTCAATCGTGATCCCCGCGAAAAATGAAGCCGGAAGCCTTGTGACATTGCTGCCGGAACTGCGCCGACTCCATCCGGATGCCGAGATCATCGTTGTCGACGACGGCTCGACAGACGGAACGCGCGCAGTTGCGGAAACTCATGCAAACAAAGTTGTTCATCATCCCTACTCCAAGGGTAATGGTGCGGCCATAAAATCCGGCGCTCGCGCCGCTACAGGTCAGATACTCGTATTCATGGACGCGGACGGGCAGCATCAACCCAGCGAAATCCAGGCACTGCTGAAACAAAAAGATACCGGCTACGACATGGTGGTCGGTGCGCGCAAACGCAGCTCTCAGGCAACGGCAGGGCGCTGGCTTGCAAACAGTTTGTACAACCGGATTGCGAGTTATGTCGTCGGACACAAGGTTCAGGACCTCACCTCCGGATTCCGCGCTGTTGATGCGGAGAAGTTCCGTGATTTCCTGCACTTCCTGCCGAACGGATTTTCTTATCCAACAACGATCACGATGGCGTTCTTCCGATCCGGGTATTCCGTAAGTTTCATGGAAACCGAGGTACTGCAGCGGGACGGTCAAAGTCATATTCACCCACTGAAGGACGGCATCCGTTTCCTGTTGATCATTTTCAAGATCGGCACGTTGTACTCGCCGCTCAAAATGTTTTTTCCCGTAAGCGCGGCGCTCTTTGCGACTGGCCTGTCGTACTACCTCTACACCTATTTCACGGTCGAACGGTTCACCAACATGAGCGCCCTGCTGATGCTCGCGGGCATAATCACGTTTCTTGTCGGACTTATATCCGAGCAGATCACCATGTTGATGTATTCAGAAAAATGAAGAGTGGTCGTGCCTATCTCCGCGGGTTCGGCCTGTTTATGCTCGTCGGCGGCCTTGCGTTCCTGGTCGACACGACGATCACCTTGGCGCTGGCGGCGTTCATCCACTATTTACTCGCGAACGCCGTTGGATTCGCCATCGCGTTCCTCGTCAATTTCTTGCTCGGGCACCGCATCGCGTTCGACCAGCCCTTCGCGCTGGCGTCGCTGCGGCGCGCGCTTCCTGGCGTGTTGGCCATCAGTCTTTCCGGCCTGGCGTTGTCGAGCGGATTCATGTTGCTGTTCCACGGAACAATGGCGCTACCGCTGCTTCCGTCGAAAGTCGCGACGGCCGGCCTCGTCATGATGTGGAATTTCGGACTCCGATATTCGACTGTTTACAGAGAGAGCACCCGCAATGGATGACAGCAACGAAAAGAAATCGATAGCGGTGGCCATCCCGTGCCATGACGAGGCGGAGACGGTTGCAACCGTAATTGAGGGTTTTGCACGCGTGCTGCCCGATGCCGAAATCCATGTGTTCGACAACGCCTCGACGGATTCAACGGCGGAAATCGCACGCCGCTCGGGAGCCCAAGTGCATCCCGTTCCGAGGAAGGGCAAAGGCAACGTGGTCAGAGCGATGTTCGCAACCATCGATGCCGACTATCTCGTGATGGTTGACGGAGACGCGACGTATCCGCCCGAGGCCGCAGCGTCCATGCTTGACATGGCGAGGTCCGGGAAGGCTCATATGATCGTCGGCGCGCGCACTGGTGCGGGCAACAAACAGGCCTTCCGGCGTATGCATGTCTTCGGCAACCGGCTCATCGTCGGCCTGATCAACCTGCTCTTCGGCTCGCGTTTGACCGATGCGTTATCCGGTCTCCGAGTCTTCCGCCGCGATCTCTACAAGTCGTTGCCTGTACTGAGCGGCGGTTTCGAAGTCGAAACGGAAATGACGCTGAACGCGCTCGACCAGGGATTCGTGATAGCCGAAATCCCTATCACCTATTACCAGCGACCGGAAGGCAGCGAATCGAAACTCAATACCTACAAGGACGGCGCGCTGCTTCTGTGGACCATCTTTTCAATATTCAAGGATTTCAGACCACTGATTTTCTTCGGCACGTGCGGATTCATTGTCTTTACGGCGGGAATAGGCTTTGGTCTGTATGTCATCGCCGAATTCAGCCAAACCGGCGCTGTACAGCATCCGTCAACAGCAGCGCTTGCCGCTTCGCTCTGTGTCGCAGGTCTGCTTGCCATTGCCACGGGCTTCATCCTCGATTCCGTACGGCGCTATAACCGGTCGCTGCAACAATTACTGGGTCACCGGACGGGAGTCACGCGCATCAAGTCGGGATAGGCGCATGCGAGAAAGATGTTGCCAGAAAAGCGCAAGCGTCCCGACCGCCATCAGATAGAGCTCGGGACGGAACGGAATGCTATACCTCGGGAAAGGCGCACCGATCACATGGATCAGCGTTGCGTATGCCAGTACCAGCGCGATCAACAAAAAGTCCTGCTCGCGCGCCGTCATGCTTCGCGCGCCGCGTAGGGATCGCGCGATCATGACCAATGCGCCGAGTGCCGCGACAAGAACGAGCGGGACATGAAGAACGCGCATGACGGCACTTGAAGTGCTGTGCAAGCCTTCGACGAGATACGGCGAATGAACGACCGGGTAAACGAATATTCCACCTTGTCCAGCGACTATTCCCCATTGCCAGAACATGGCCGGCTTGCCGAAGACATACCAGGCGAGGTGACGAAGCGGCTCTTCTCGAAAACGGTTACCGATCTCCGCGATAACTGATTGCACGCTGACCCTCGATCGTTCGGCGTCGGGATCGAAGCGATACGGCACACCAAAGGACTCCGGCCTGTCGTCGTACATCATTCCGGGATACATGCCGTGCTGCAGAAAACTCTTAGTCAGTTCGTTGCTGCTCTCCGGAAGGTAAATCGAGTTGCGCGCAATCCACGGTCCGTAGACGAGGAGAAAGCCGAGCAGACACGCCACGAGCGAGCGCCGCCATGACGGCAGCCAACAGAAGGAAACCGCGAGCAGAAACGGTATCAGATACAAGGAAGTCGATCGCGTCAGCGCAGAAGCCGCGAGCAATGCGCCAGCGAGCACCGCGAGCAGCAATGCGAGTCGCGAGCGCGTCGTCCGTCTGCTTGCGACGAGCACCGTAAGTCCTGCCAGCAGCAGCATCGCAAACAAAGTCTCGGTCAACAGGTAGGTTTCAAGGCTGACAAGATGCGGACTGATGGCAGTTAATGCGCCGGCTGCGATGGCGACTGGAAATCGAAAAAGCAGGCAACCTGCAATCAACGTCAAGCCTACCGTTGCCATACCGAGGACAATTTGTGCTTGCAAGACCGGCTTCAGGTAGTCTCCCTGCAGCGGCAGGTCAATGAGCTTTGCAAGCATTATCGGATACATCGGTGGCCGGAAGTTGTCAGGTTCCGGCATCACTGGATCTTCCTTGAAACCGGAATCCGAACGCGAGTAGACGCCGAACGCTTTCATGTTGATCGCATAAACGAAGTAATCTCGCGCGTCGGCGCGCACAGGGGTATCGACCACGGTTTGCTGGACCGCTTGAACGCGGAGCACAAGACCCGCCACAAGAACTATGACGATAAGTGCACTTCTGACGAGAATACGAAAATGACGAGTGCCGCCTGCCGATGGTGTCTTATGGCCTGCTGTCCCGGTATTCATTGTTCTGATTCCTGCGGAAAAGCGGATGATTCGATCGGAGGGTATCGAGGTTAGCATGCTGTACTTCATCATCGGCACAAAGGCGCAATTCATAAAGATGGCGCCCGTTGTTCATGCTGCCAATGCGCGTGGTGTTCGGTGGCGCCTTGTCGACATGGGCCAGCATGCTGACATCACTGGAAGAATCCTCCAGGACTTCGAACTGGCTGGCGACGTCGTTCACCTGTTTCCTGATCAGCGAACCGTTGCCGACTATGGCAGCGCATTTCGCTGGCTCATGCGTCTGGTCAAACTTTTGGCATTTCCCGGCAAAGCCAAACGGCAAATTTTCAACGAACCGGGCACGGCGTTTGTTCACGGCGATACGTTGTCCACGCTGTTCGGCGCGCTCCTCGCGCGTCGTGTCGGTCTGAAGGTTGGCTTGGTTGAAGCCGGACTAACGAGCGGGCATCTCTGGTCGCCGTTTCCGGAAGAAATCGTGCGACGACTGTGTGAGCGTCTGTCGCAATTCCTGTTTGCGCCAGACGACGATGCAGCGAAGCGGCTCGGAAGCAGAAACGCCGCCGTTATCAATACCGGCTACAACACAGGCCGCGACGCACTGCTTTCCCAACTTGCCGGTGATCCACGGCAGGGTGATCACATTCTGATGACCCTGCACCGCCTCGAAACGCTTCGCAGTTCGCGGCGACTCGATCGTGCAGTCGACTATCTGCTGGCTGTCGCGGAATTGTCGTCGCCGGTGAAATTTGTGCTGCATGCACCGACGCGAAACGCGCTGAAACAGGGAAATCATTTCGAGAAACTTGCCGCGCACCCGAACATCGAACTGATCGACCTGCTTCCGTATCCCGAATTTCTGCACCTCCTCGCCACCGCCCGCGTCGTACTCACCGACGGCGGTTCAGTCCAAGAAGAATGCAGTTATCTTGGAACGCCTTGTGTTGTCCTTCGTGAACAGACAGAGCGTCCTCATGGCATCGGACGCACGAGCTGGTTGACGAGCTGGTCAGCGCAGCAAGACCTTGCAGTGGCGAACATCAGTAGCGCGACGCGAGCGGATGCGCGGGAACGCCCCGAGCATGGCACGACGGCCTCGGACATCATCATCAATGAGTTCATATCACGAACGTTGACGAAAACGGGAGATCGGCGATCTTGAAAACGCCAGATAAAGTTGCTCGCACGTCCGTTGCGCTGGCGTCACTCGCGCTTCTGGCCTATCTCGTGCGAGATCAGATAGACAGTCTTCGAGTGCTTGGCGACGTGGATTGGCATGACCTTATCGGTCTTTCACTGTTTTTCCTGGCAAGTCACGTCGTCATGGCGGCACTTTGGAACTGGGCATTGGGCCGCCAAGGTTGTGTCCTCGGCCTGGCAGACAATTTCCTACTGACGTTCCTGAGGACCTACTGGAATCTGTTGTTCCCTTGGGCAGGCGGCAGCGCGGCTGGAATCTATCTGAAGAAACGCGTTGGCCTCGCTTACAGTACGTATGTGCATATTCTCTGGGAATTGAGCTGGACAGGGCTTGCCACAATCAGCATCGCAGGAGCGGTGGCGTTCGTGACAGCTCCTGGAAGACCCGACGTACAGGGCATGGCAATCGTTGTGCTGGGAGCGCTGGGAGTGTTTTCACTCGCGATGGCACGAATAACACGCTTTCCTAGCATCGGCAAGACTCTCCCCGCTCGCTTTCGAAAGTGGCTTCAGCATCGAGTTGGACCTTTGGCAAACGCCATGCCGATCATCCCGCTACTTGCGTTTGCGCTCGGCCTTTTCCTGTTACGCACCGGGCGGACCTGGCTCCTCTTTCTCGCGATAGACTCACCGGTCCCGATCGTGGATGCCGTACTGTTTACGGTTTTCGCCGAGCTTTCCGTTGCCGTCAATCTGACCCCCAATGGTCTCGGAATCCGTGAAGCGGCGATTTCCATCACGGCGGGCGTGCTGGGTCATGAACCTGGACTGGGACTCGCAGCCGGGATTCTCGACCGTCTCGTATTTTCCTTCTGGGTACTAGTGTTGGGTCAGGTTGCGATCTGGAAACTTCGTTGGTCATCCGAGGAGCGGCAACAGTGATAGTCGAAATGTTGCACCGTCTTGCGCTTCGCCTGACCCGCCTGCTTGCAGGCTGGCTGACCCGACACCCACTGCCAGGAGCAAGCCGGATAATCAGAAATTTGCATCTGCTGGTACCTGGTCGACAGCCAGGCTCCCGAACGACTCGAACGGGCAGCGGCTTCCTGCTGCGTGTGGATCCTTTCGGTCATAAAGGCCCAGAACGAGTGATTTACACTAACGGCAGCTACGAAGTCGGCACTCAGGCCCTCATCGAGACCCTTTTGTCGCAAGGCGGTACTTTTGTCGACGTCGGTGCAAACGTCGGACTCATGACGATCCACGCCGCCCGAAAGGTGGGCGACCAAGGACGGGTACTGGCCTTCGAACCCGCGCCAGATACTCTTGATGTCCTGCGTACCAATCTCGCTCTCAACGACATTCGCAACGTACACACCTTCGGCATTGCGCTCGGCAGTCGGGCCGGTACGGCGCTCCTGCAAGAACCATTAGGAACCAATCGAGGATCGCGAAGTCTCCATGCTCAAGTGAAATCTTGCGTGGAATACGCCGTCGTGGTGGAACCGCTTATCGATGTCCTGAATCGCGAACAGATTGATCATGTAGATCTGGTAAAAATTGACGTGGAGGGATGGGAAACAGAAGTGCTTCTCGGCGCGACGCCCCTCCTGACTCGGCGACCGTCTCCCGCCCTGATTGTCGAATCCGTTGACAACGTGAATGAGAACGGCAGAAAAGAGACTTTCGATATGCTGACGCGGTACGGGTATCGGCTGTTCTACCTGAAGCACGGAAAGGAGTGTCTTAGCGTCCTGCGCGAAATTGTCAGCGCCGAATTCATGCCCCGACACGACAATATTGTCGCACTGCATCCAGAACACGAGATCCTGTTGAAAAATGACGGATGGATGAAGGATTGACGGGAGTTAATGGACAACGACGCGGACGCGGACTATTCTAATTGCTTACTGAAAGAGGCGAGCTAAGCCTTTAAAACATCAGGATATTCTTGTGGCAACACCAACTATCCGCACAAACCTGAGTGGCCTAGGGCGACGCCTCGTACTGGATGGCATCATCGCCGAAGATGCCGCCCAGCAGGCCTATCAGGAAGCCCTGAAGGCGAAACAACTATTCGTTGCCTATCTTGTCGGGAAAGGTTTTGCCAAAGCAGCGGATGTCGCTGCCGCCGCCTCGACGGAATTCGGTGTTCCGATGCTGGACCTTGCGACCATCGACGTGGAAACCGAAACGGTCAAGCTCGTCGACCAGAAGCTGGTGCAGAAGCACCACGCGCTGCCGATCTACAAGCGCGGCAAACGTTTGTTCATCGCCATATCCGATCCGACCAATCTCGCCGCGCTGGACGAAATCAAGTTTCACACCGGCCTGACCGTGGACGCGGTCGTGGTCGAAGAAGACAAGCTGCAGAAAGTCATCGAGAAGGCGCTTGAAGCCGCCGATACGTCGATGCAAGAGTTGTCCGGCGGCGACCTGGATGATCTCGACAACGTCGATATCAGCTCGGGTGATGAGGAGCGCGACGATAACAGTCAGGACATTGACGATGCACCGGTCGTGCGCTTCGTCAACAAGGTGATGCTGGATGCCATCAACAAGGGCGCGTCCGATATTCACTTTGAACCTTATGAGAAGTTCTACCGGGTGCGTTTTCGGATGGACGGTATGCTGCACGAAATCGCGCAACCGCCGGTTGCGCTTGCCGGCAAGATTTCCGCGCGCCTGAAAGTCATGTCGCGAATGGATATCGCCGAACGCCGCGTGCCGCAGGACGGCCGCATCAAGATGAAGCTGTCGAAGACACGCGCCATCGATTTTCGTGTCAACACCTGTCCCACGCTGTTCGGCGAAAAGATCGTGCTGCGTATCCTCGATCCGTCGAGCGCGAAACTCGGCATCGACGCCCTGGGTTACGAGCCGTTCCAGAAACAGCTTTATCTCGACGCGCTTTCCAAACCTTACGGAATGATCCTCGTGACGGGTCCGACGGGTTCCGGCAAAACCGTTTCGCTGTACACGGGCGTGAACATTCTGAATACCGTTGATCGCAACATTTCGACGGCGGAAGACCCGGCCGAAATCCAGTTGCCGGGCGTCAACCAGGTCAACGTGAACCCGAAAGTCGGCCTGACCTTCTCGTCTGCTTTGAAAGCGTTTCTGCGCCAGGATCCCGACGTCATTCTCGTCGGTGAAATCCGTGACCTGGAAACCGCCGAGATTGCGATCAAGGCCGCGCAGACAGGCCATCTCGTGCTTTCCACTCTGCATACGAACGATGCGCCAAAGACACTCACGCGGCTGGCCGACATGGGTGTGCCGCCGTTTTCCATTGCATCCGCAGTCAACCTGATCATTGCACAGCGTCTCGGACGCCGGCTTTGCTCCACCTGCAAGGAACAGCAGGACATCCCGAAGGAAGCGCTGTTGAAGGAAGGTTTCACGGACGAAGAAATCGAGAGCGGTCTCACGATTTACGGCCCCAAGGGTTGCGACAACTGCACTGACGGGTATAAAGGTCGCACGGGTATTTACCAGGTAATGCCCGTTAGCGAAGCAATGGGCCGCATCATCATGGAAGGTGGTAACGCAATGCAGATTGCCGACCAGGCCGACAAGGAAGGCATCTGGGATTTGCGCAAGGCGGGGCTCAAGAAGGTCAAGGACGGTCACATCGGCCTTGCCGAACTGAACCGCGTCACCGTCGAGTAACAACATAACGATTTCAGCGCAGGACCGGGGCAAGGAAACACATGGCCGAGGCAGCAGCAAAAAAGCAGTTCAACTTCTCGTGGGAAGGCACCGACAAGCGTGGCAACCGCGTCAAGGGCAAGGCCATGGCGCAGAGCGAACAGCTCGTCAAAGCCGATCTGCGCCGCCAGGGCATCAGCCCGATCAAGATCAAGAAGCAGAGTGCCGCTCTCGCTGCCGCGAAAGGCAAGAAGATCACACCGGGCGATATCGCGATTTTCAGCCGCCAGATGGCGACCATGATGAGCGCGGGTGTGCCTTTGGTGCAGTCGTTCGACATCATCGGCAAGGGTCATGAGAATCCGCGCATGCAGGACCTCATTATGGCTGTCAAGGCGGATGTCGAAGGTGGCGCGAATCTCGCCGAAGCCCTCGGTCGCCATCCGTTGTATTTCGACGATCTGTTCGTGAACCTTGTCGAAGCCGGCGAACAGGCCGGTGCGCTGGAAACGCTGCTGGACAAGATCGCCACGTACAAGGAGAAGACCGAGGCGATCAAGAAAAAGATCAAGAAAGCGCTGACGTACCCTATCGCCGTGCTGGTGATCGCGTTCATCGTCACCGCCGTTCTTCTCGTCTTCGTGATACCGCAGTTCGAGGAGTTGTTCTCCGGCTTCGGTGCCGACCTTCCGGCGTTCACGCAAATGGTGGTCGATCTTTCTTACTTCGTCCGCGACAAGGGCTTTCTTATCGTTATTGGCATTGCCGGCTTCTTCTCCGGTTTCATGTACGTGAAGAAGCGGTCGCGTAAATTCCGCGAAAACCTCGATCGTCTCGCCCTGAAAATTCCGGTTGTCGGCGACATCATTACGAAAGCCGCCATCGCGCGCTTCGCACGCACGCTATCGACGATGTTCTCTGCCGGCGTGCCGCTGGTCGAGGCGCTGCAATCCGTTTCCGGCGCCACCGGCAACATTGTGTTCGAATTGGCCGTACTGCAGATGCGCGATCAGGTCTCGACCGGTCAGCAGCTCAATGTCGCCATGGAACAGACAGGTAGATTTCCGAACATGGTCGTACAGATGATAGCGATCGGTGAAGAATCCGGTGCAATCGACTCGATGGCGTCAAAGGTCGCCGACTTCTTCGAAGCGGAAGTCGATGACGCGGTCGACAATCTTTCCAGTCTCATGGAACCGATGATCATGGCGATCCTCGGCGTTCTCGTCGGCGGTCTGGTCGTGGCCATGTATCTTCCCATCTTCAAGATGGGTTCGGTTGTCTGATTCAACATCCACCCGGAGCTTGCCGTGTCGGAAATCCTGCTGGTGCTTGAAACCAGCCAGTTGACGTGGGTCGCCGTGTGCACGGTTCTCGGTTTGCTGGTCGGCAGCTTTCTCAATGTCGTCATTTATCGCCTGCCGGTGATTCTCGAGCGCGAATGGAAACAACAGGCGCGCGACATTCTTGACCTTCCCGCCACCGACAACGAAGGCGAGAAGTTCAACCTCATCGTGCCTCGCTCGCGCTGTCCGCAGTGTGACGCTGCAATTCACGCCTGGCAGAACATTCCGACTCTGAGCTATCTGATACTGCGTGGACGTTGCGCGGATTGTGGTGCAAAAATCTCGATGCGCTATCCCGCAGTCGAATTGCTCGCCGGCGTGCTCGCGGGTGTCATGGCATGGAAGTTTGGGTTCGGCCTGGCTGCGCTCGGCGGCATGCTGCTCGCGTGGAGTCTGATCGCGCTGACGTTCATCGATTTCGACCACCAGTTGCTGCCGGATGACATCACACTTGCGCTTCTCTGGCTCGGCCTCATCTTCAGTCTCGATAACGTCTTCGTCCCGGCGCAGGACGCGATCATCGGTGCCATTGCCGGTTACGGCAGCCTGTGGCTCGTGTTCCATTCGTTCCGATTGCTGACCGGCAAGGAAGGGATGGGATTCGGCGATTTCAAACTTTTCGCCGCGCTCGGCGCATGGCTTGGCTGGCAACAACTGCCGTTGGTCATTCTGCTTTCTTCGGCGACCGGTGCGATACTCGGCGGCTTGCTCATCATCCTGCGCGGTCGCGACCGCGCGCAGCCCATACCGTTCGGTCCGTTCCTCGCCATCGCGGGTCTGGTCGCCTTTCTGTGGGGCGATGCGATCGTCGGCTGGTACCTGGGGCTTTACCGGCAGGGATAGAGAATGTTGCGCGTTGCTCTCAGTGGCGGAATTGCCAGCGGGAAATCAAGTGCCGCGGCGATGTTCCGTGACCTGGGTGTGCCCGTCATCGACACGGATCAGATCGCGCGCGACCTGGTATTACCCGGCGAACCCGCACTCGACGCACTCGTTGCAAGCTTTGGCATGCGCATCCTCGACGAGAACGGACATCTCGATCGCACGCGTTTGCGTGACCGGATTTTCTCGGATGATCATGCGCGTGAACGCGTCAACGCCATCCTGCATCCGATGATTCTTGCCGATCTCCACAAACGATTGAACGAAATCAATGCTGCTTACGTCGTCGTCGAAGTTCCTCTGCTCGCCGAGACTGCGCTTGCACGTGAGTTCGACAGGGTCTTGATCATTGACGTACCCGAAGCCGTCCAGCTGCAGCGACTGCGACAACGCGACGGCACAAGTCCGGATCAGGCGAAGGCTGCGTTGGCCGCACAGGCGACACGCGAGGAACGACTCGCCATTGCGACAGAGGTGATCGAAAACACCGGAACGCTGGACGCGTTGCGTGTTGCGGTCAGCGCGCAGCACCATCAGTATGTTGCGGCGGCAAAACGGTTTGCCAGCACGCCGAAGCGTCCCTCAGAATAACCACCATGGAATCCATTCCGGACCGCAAAACCGTTTCACGATGGCAGACCTACGAGTTCCCGCTGAATGAGCGCGTCAGAACGTTCATGCGGCTTGAACATCTGTTCGCGCGCGTACACCGTCATGCGGAAGGCAGTGATCCGTGGGACAGCCGCGCGGCACTCACTGGCTTGCTCGAAATTCTCGCCATTCTTGGCCGTGGCGACGTGCGCAGCGATCTGTTGCGTGAAATGGAGCGCCAGGGTCAGACACTGAACCGACTTCGCAACCGCAACGACATCGACGCAGCGCGTCTCAACACGATCCTCGACAGTCTTGAAAAACTGCGCGGGAAGCTCGACGCTTCCGAAGCGCAAGTGGGCCGCGGTCTCAAGGACAACGAGTTTCTGGCTGCGCTGCGTCAGCGCATTGCCATTCCAGGCGGCACCTGCGGATTTGATCTGCCGTCCCTGCAGAACTGGCTGTCGCTGTCCGCGGACGAACGTCGCACGCAGCTTCATCGATGGCTGGAAGAACTCGCGGGACTCGATAGAAGTCTGCGGCTCGTGTTGATGCTGTTACGCGAAAGCGCGGCGCCGAGTCAGGAAACGGCAGCCAGTGGAATTTTTCAGCGCAGTCTGGAATCCGGCAGCAGCTATCAGTTGATTCGCGTGCAAGTGGACGAAGGAACCGGTGTCTTTCCGGAAATATCGGGCGGCAAGCATCGGATAACGGTTCGTTTCCTTGAGCAGTCCGATGTCTCGCAGCGGCCTAAGCAAGTGACACGTGACGTCGCTTTCCAGCTTGTCTGCTGTCAGCTTTGATTCATGGACAAGTCCGAAGCGAAAATCCTGCCCTGTCCGCGTTGCGGAGAACCGGTTACATGGAACAAGGATGCGAAATGGAAACCGTTCTGCTCGGAGCGCTGCAGATTGATTGATCTTGGCGCGTGGTTTGCCGAGGAACACACAATTCCCGGCGAACCTGCCCTGGCGGACGACGCGAACAACCCCAATACGCGCAGCGACAACGACGACTGATCAATCTGTCGTACTTCAAGAGCCTCGCCAGAGACTACGTATCGCAGCGATACCTTGAGCACCCGCCTCTCTCGCTCTATCGATGTCTTCCGGCGTCATGCCGCCGAGTGTGAATACTGGCATCGGCGCAGCTTCCGCCAATGCGCGAAAACCTGCCCATCCCAAGGCAGCGTCATGCGGATGCGTGAGCGTTGCTGAGACCGGACCCAGCAGCACGAAATCAGCATCAAGCTGTTCGGCTTTCCGTAATTGGTCGATCGAATGACAGGCGGCGGAAAGCCAGCGCTTTCGTGATACGGGCCGCGAATGAAGTTCACGCAAACGTGCACCGTCGAGATGTACGCCGTCCGCATCAATTTGCTTCAACAGTTCAGGATTCCCATTCAGCAGCAGGCGGGCGTCATGACGGCGGCAAAGCTGTAACGCTTTCTGCGCGAGCAGCACGTAGTCGTCCATCGATAACGATTTCGCGCGCAACTGCACAAGACGCACGCCGTCTTTCAACGACGCGTCCAGGTCATCAAGAAAGCGGTCAATGGAACCGATACCCGGATCAGGTGTTACAAGACAACGATCCGGCAGCCGCAATGCCTGCACGACAGGCTGATCCGCTTCGAGAATGTCTTCCGCCGGCAGATCTTCTGGGAATACCCACTTCATTCGCTGGCCTTCGCGGGATTGCGGTTCGCCGCCGAAATGCGCGATCTCGCGGACATCAAGCAGAACGCTGAACGCAGCGTAATCATGACGAACCTGAATGAGCTTTCGCATCGGACCGGCGACAACGCCGAGCTCTTCATGCAACTCGCGGCGCAGACCTGATTCAGGGGATTCGCGGGGCTCGAGCTTGCCGCCAGGAAATTCCCAGCGGCCGGCCTGGATCTTGCCGGACGGCCGCTGGTTTATCAGCACGCGACCATTGTGATCACGCAATATTCCGACCATGACCCGCACTGACGGGTTCACGCGATCAGTTCAGGCTGCCGTGACAGTGTTTGAACTTCTTGCCGGAACCACACGGGCATAATTCATTGCGCCCTACTTTACGCCCGTCACGGACGAACGTTTCCGGCGAGAGATTTTCACCAGACCCACCCTCTGCAGTGCCCGCTGCGGCGCTCGGATCCGCATGTTTGAACTCCATCTTCTGGCTCGCGGCGCGCTGACGCTGTTCTTCCATTTTCGCGATCTCGGCTTCGGTGCGCACTTGCACGCGTGAAATCGTCGATATCGTTTCACGCTTGATGCGCTCCAGCATCGCAAAGAACATTTCGAAAGCTTCACGCTTGTATTCCTGCTTCGGATTCTTCTGCGCATAACCGCGCAGATGGATTCCCTGACGCAGGTAGTCCATCGCCGCAAGATGCTCCTTCCACAGCGTGTCGAGCCTGTCCATCATCACGGCTTTTTCGAGATGCCGCATCGCCGGTGCGCCGGCGATAGCTTCTTTCGCCGCACAGGACGCTTCGACCGCCTCGAGAATCTGTTGACGCAAGCCTTCTTCATGCAGCTTGTCGTCTTCTTCGAGCTTGCGCGCGACATCGAAATGAACCGCGAATTCTTTCTCGAGAGCACGCGTCAGGCCGTCGACATCCCACTGTTCAGCCATTGATTGCGGTGGAATGTGTTCATCGATCACGGCGTTGACGACATCGTCACGTATCGTATGGATGGTTTCCGAGATGTCGTCGCTTTCCATCAGTTCATCGCGCTGCTCGTAGATCGCACGACGCTGATCATTCGCAACATCGTCATATTCCAGCAGATTCTTGCGGATATCGAAGTTGTGCGATTCGACACGACGCTGCGCGTCCTCGATACGCTTCGTCACCCAACGATGTTCGATGACTTCGTCTTCTTCCATGCCGAGTTTTTCCATCAGTCCCTTCATGCGCTCACCGCCGAAGATGCGCATCAGGTTGTCGTCCATGGAAAGATAGAAACGGCTGGAACCGGGATCGCCCTGTCGTCCTGCGCGGCCACGAAGCTGGTTGTCAACGCGGCGTGACTCGTGGCGTTCTGTACCGATGATGTGCAACCCACCGGCTTCCAGCACGTGCCGATGTCGCGCTTCCCACTCCTTGTGCGCCTTGGTGCGTGCCGCTTCGTCTGCGGAATCGACCTGCGCGAGTTCGGCTTCCGGATTGCCGCCGAGCACGATGTCGGTACCGCGGCCGGCCATGTTGGTGGCAATCGTGACAGCGCCAGGACGGCCGGCCTGTGCAACGATTTCCGCTTCGCGCGCGTGCTGCTTCGCGTTCAGCACTTCATGCGAAATCTTTTCCTTTTTCAAAAAGTTCGAGAGCGCTTCGGAAATCTCGATGGATGTCGTACCGACCAGCACCGGTTGTCCACGCTTGTCGCAGTCCTTGATGTCTTCAAGGATCGCGCGGAACTTCGCCTGCGCATTGAGAAACACCTGATCCGGAAAATCCTTGCGCGCCATCGGTTTGTTGGTCGGGATGACCACGACTTCCAAGCCGTAAATCTGCTGGAACTCGAACGCTTCGGTATCCGCCGTACCCGTCATGCCCGAAAGCTTGTCGTACATGCGGAAGAAATTCTGGAACGTGATGGATGCGAGCGTCTGATTCTCGGACTGGATCTTTACGCCTTCCTTGGCCTCGACCGCCTGGTGCAGACCGTCCGACCAGCGCCGACCCGGCATGGTGCGGCCGGTGAACTCATCAACGATAACGACCTGACCATCCTTGATGATGTAGTCCACGTCTTTCTTGTAAATCGAGTTCGCGCGCAATGCGGCATCGATGTGATGCATGAGCGTGATGTGCTGCGCGTCATAAAGGCTTTCGCCTTCCGGCAGAATGCCCGCTTCGTTCAACAGTCGCTCGAACCGTTCGTGTCCCTGCTCGGTCAGATACGCGCGCTTCGCCTTCTCATCGACAGTGTAATCACCGGTTTCACCGTCATCTTCCGAGCGCTGCAACTTCGGTATCAAGCGATTCACGCGACCATACAGTTCCGTCGAGTCTTCCAACGGTCCGGAGATGATCAACGGTGTGCGTGCTTCGTCGATGAGAATGGAGTCCACTTCGTCGACAATCGCGTAATGCAGCTTGCGTTGCACTTTCTGGTCGGGACGGAACGCCATGTTGTCGCGCAGATAGTCGAAACCGTATTCGTTGTTTGTACCGTAAGTGATGTCCGCAGCGTAGGCATCACGCTTGTCGGCAGGATGCTGTCCCGACTTGATGACACCGACAGTAAGACCCAGCGCCTCATACACCGGCGCCATCCAGCGAGCGTCACGCTCGGCGAGATACTCGTTGACCGTGACGACATGCACGCCCTCACCCGGCAGTGCATTAAGGTACGCCGCGAGCGTTGCGACGAGTGTCTTGCCCTCGCCCGTTTTCATTTCCGAAATCTTGCCGTCGTGCAGCGTCATGCCGCCAATCAACTGCACGTCGAAGTGACGCATGCCGAGCGAGCGACGCGCCGCTTCACGCACGGCGGCGAATGCTTCGGGTAGCAAAGCATCCAGCGTTTCACCGCCAGCCAGACGTTCACGGAATTCCGCGGTCTTGTTGCGCAGGTCTTCTTCGGAGAGTTTTTCGAAATCCGATTCGAGTGCGTTGACAGCGCCGACCTGGCGGGCCATGGCACGAAGCAACCGTTCGTTGCGGCTGCCGAATAGTTTTTTGATGACTTTGCCGATCATTGACCTTTACTCACGAAAATCGTCAACACGCTCCCTGGCGCGGTTCTGCAACCGGCCGGCGCGGGACTCGCCGGAGAAACGAAGGAACGGTTTTTACGACAGGAAACGCGGTACGTCAACGCGCCGCGATTATTCCCGGATGTACTGCAAGGGATTGACGACCTTGCCGTTCTGCAGGACTTCAAAATGCACGTGCGGACCCGTTGAACGTCCGCTTGAACCCATCAAGGCGACAAGCTGACCTTTCTTGATCACGTCGCCGACACTGACAAGATTTTCCTTGTTGTGCGCGTAACGCGTGATGAAACCGTTGCCGTGGTTGATCTCGATCATGTTGCCGTATCCATAGCGCGGACCCGAATAGGTCACCACGCCGGCGCCGACGGCAACCACTTCCGCACCGTCGGCGCCCGCGAAGTCGAGGCCGTAATGACGGGCGCGCTTGCCGGTGAACGGATCCGTTCGAACACCGAAATAGGACGAAAGCCAGCCCTTGGTTATAGGCCGGCCGGCCGGCATGACCTGATCCTGCAGGTTGCGGTTCATTAGGAGATTTTCAAGCACCGTGAGCTGCTGCTCCCGGTCGTCGATCTGCGCGGCGAGTCCATCAAGCGCACTCACCAACTGCGGCAGCGAATCGTTCTCTACGTCGCCGGCGGTTTCCGGACCGCCCTGCGCGGGCATACTGTCGAAATTGAATTCACCTTCATCCAGTCCGGCCATTCGAGTCAGACGATCGCCGAGCGCGTCGAGCCGGATGACGTGAGCATTGAGTTGCCCGAGACGGACGGAGAAGGCGTTGAGATTTTCACGGGCTTCCTGCCGAAGCGTGGCGACTTCCTTGCGCTGTTCGACCATCTCGCTGCGGAAGGCCTGCACTTCTTCAAGAGGCTGATGCGCGAGGCGTTGCTCTGCAAAACGGTATCCTGCAAATCCGCTGCCGCCGATTATAAGACCGGCAAGCGCGATCACTGCCGCGATACCCTGCGCGCTACCAAGGTTGACGCGCGTCGACTGCCCTTTTTTCCCGAGGATTATGATATTCATGTATTGTTATTCCGCTTCACTTCCCCGAGTCCGCGCCGGATGAAAATTCTCAATCAGTTCATTCACAGGACCGACGCACTTGGCCAGATCCGTCTGACCGCAAAGCAACTCGAAACGCTTGTCGGGCGAATCCGCGCTTCCTTGCCATCCGATATCGCCGCTCACGTTACGGGTTGCGCTCCCCGTCCGGCGGCGGTTGTCGTATTCGTCGACAGCGCCGCGTGGGCAACACAGCTCCGTTACATGGAGCGCGAAATTCTCGCCGTTTGCCGACAGGCCCTCGATGCGCAAATCCAGCGCGTCCAGTTCAAGGTCCTGCCCGCGGAATCCTTTACTGGTAAACCCCCAGCACCACAGCTGTCCGAAAACTCCCGCTCCATCCTGGAGCGGACCGCCAACGGTATTGCTGATGACGAACTTGCTGCCGCCTTGCGGCGGCTTTCCGAAAACGCCGGTCAGGACGCTGAATGAACAGCCTGTACCGGCGGCATGTAGGAAATCGGCGCCGTTTCTTCGTCCTCGAACGTCACCATTTCCCAGGCTTCGCGATCCGCGAGCAGCGCGCGCAGTAATGCGTTGTTCAACGCATGGCCGGACTTGAAGCCACTGAACGCGCCGATCAAAGAATGACCCAGGAGATAGAGATCGCCGATTGCGTCCAGCACCTTGTGCTTGACGAACTCGTCTTCGTAACGCAAACCGTCTTCGTTCACGATGCGGTAGTCATCGACAACGATTGCGTTGTCCAGTGATCCGCCGCGCGCGAGATTCCGGTCACGCAGCATTTCATAATCCCGCATGAAACCGAACGTGCGTGCGCGGCTGACTTCCTTGACGAACGATGTCGTCGAGAAATCCACCGTCGCCTGCTGGCTGTGCTTCTTGAAAACGGGATGATCGAATTCGATTTCGAAAGAAACCTTGAAGCCTTCAAACGGTTCGAAGCGCGCCCATTTCTCATCCTGCTGAATGACCATCGGCTTCTTGATGCGAATGAAGCGCTTCGCCGCGTTCTGCTCCGCGATGCCGGCGGACTGCAGCAAAAACACGAACGGACCTGCGCTGCCATCCATGATCGGAACTTCAGGCGCGCTGAGGTCGACGTATGCATTGTCGATGCCGAGACCCGCGAACGCGGACAACAGATGTTCGACGGTTGCGACGCGAACGCCGTTCTCGATCAGCGTCGTGGAGAGCGCAGTGTCGCCGACGTTTTCGGCAGTCGCTCGAATCTCACGCGGTTCGTCGAGATCAACACGGCGAAACACGATTCCGGTATCTACCGTAGCGGGACGCAAGGTCATGTATACCTTTTCACCCGTATGAAGACCCACGCCGGTTGCGCGAATCACGTTTTTCAAAGTGCGCTGTCTGACCATTCTCTGTGTATGCTCACTTCGTTCAAGCCATTCAAGCGACACGTTCAAATTCCAGTCTGTCGTCGAATGACATCAATAATCCGGAACAGATCCATTCCGGTGCGCTCCACGACAATAACCAGCCGGACAGGGAATGCTGTCCCGGCTGATACGCGGAGGCGCAGACAGTAACATAAACGTCAAAACGGCCACAAGTTCCTGATTCGACGGGGAATTACCCCTCCCCGCCGTTCCAGTTCCCGGACCCCGGTTCTCGCCCCTTTCGATGTCTCAGTCGGCCTGCCGACGGAGGAACGCTGGGATGTCCAGGTAGTCTTCGTCCGTCCCACCCGGCGCATAGGCCTCGCCAACCGCGCGCTTGCGGATCACCGTCGGTTTTTCCAGCTCCGCGTAATCGACTTCGCTGGACGGCTTCTTGACGACTTTCATCGTCGGCGCTTCAACCGCCGGCCGGGCGGCCGCCGCAGTCCGGCCACCAAGGCCCGTTGCCACCACCGTGACGCGCATTTCTCCATCCATTTCAGGATCGATTACCGTTCCGATCACCACTGTTGCGTCATCAGAGGCGAATTCCTTAACTGTATTTCCCACTTCTTCGAATTCGCCGATCGCCATGTCCATACCGGCAGTTACATTTACCAATATTCCCTTAGCACCGGAAATATTGATGTCTTCCAGCAACGGACTGGCAACCGCCATTTCAGCCGCTTCGCGCGCCCGGTCGGAACCGGACGCGACGCCCGAACCCATCATCGCCATCCCCATCTCCGACATGACGGTACGCACGTCGGCGAAATCGACGTTGATGAGGCCCGGCCGCGTGATCAGTTCCGCGATGCCTTGAACTGCACCGAACAGCACGTCGTTCGCGGACTTGAAGGCGTTCAGCAACGTCGTGCCGCCGCCGAGCACGCTGAGCAGCTTCTCGTTCGGGATCGTGATGAGTGAATCGCAGTAGCGGCTCAGCTCTTCCAGTCCCTGCTGCGCGGCCTTCATCCGCTTGTTGCCTTCGAACGGGAACGGCTTGGTGACAACCGCAACCGTGAGAATGCCGAGCTCCTTGGCTATCTGCGCGACAACAGGCGCCGCACCGGTTCCCGTGCCGCCACCCATGCCCGCCGTAATGAACAGCATGTCGCTGCCTTCGATCACTTCCTGGACGCGGTCGCGATCTTCCATCGCCGCCTGCCGTCCAATGTCAGGGTTGGCGCCGGCGCCAAGTCCCTTGGTGATGCCGCAACCGATCTGCAGCGCCGTTTTGGCCCGTGTGTTTTTCAGCGCCTGCGCATCGGTGTTGGCGCAGATGAAATCCACGCCCTCGATGCCGGTGCTGACCATGTGAGCGACTGCGTTACCGCCGCCGCCGCCGACTCCGATGACCTTGATCACCGCGTTCTGGCTGTAGCCATCCATCAGTTCAAACATGACCGCGCCCTCCTCTTTTGACCGTTGGCCAAAAATTTAAAAGCCATTAAAAATTGCCCTGGAACCATTCCTTCATCCGCTGCCAAACGCCGCCAACGCCGGCACCGATGTTTCTTTCTCCGCCATGCGCGATGCCGCGTGCTCCGAAAAGCAGCAAGCCGACGCCTGTGGCGTGAATAGGGTTGCGCACCACGTCGGAAAGTCCGGAGACGTGTTGCGGTATGCCGAGACGGACCGGCATGTGAAAAACTTCTTCGGCGAGTTCGATCGCGCCTTCCATCTTCGCGCTGCCGCCGGTGAGCACGATGCCCGCCGCGATCATGTCCTCGAAGCCGCTGCGACGAAGTTCCGCCTGCACCAGCGAGAACAGTTCTTCGTAGCGCGGCTCGACGACTTCGGCGAGCGTCTGTCGCGCCAGCCTTCGCGGCGGACGTTCGCCGACGCTCGGCACTTCGATCGTCTCGTCCGGATTCGCGAGCTGCGGCAACGCGCAGGCGTACTTGATCTTTATTTCTTCCGCGTAATGCGTCGGCGTGCGCAGTGCGACAGCGATATCGTTGGTGACTTGATCGCCGGCGATCGGAATCACCGCGGTGTGACGAATCGAGCCGTCCGTGAAAACCGCGATGTCCGTTGTGCCACCGCCGATATCGACAATGCACACGCCCAGATCTTTTTCGTCTTCGGTCAACACTGAGTAACTCGATGCAAGCTGCTCGAGAATCAGATCGTCGACTTCAAGCCCGCAGCGGCGCACACATTTGATGATGTTCTGCGCGGCGCTGACGGCACCGGTCACCATGTGCACTTTCGCTTCGAGGCGCACGCCGGACATGCCGATCGGTTCCTTGATCCCGTCCTGCTCGTCGATGATGAATTCCTGCGGCAGGATGTGCAGAATCTTCTGGTCGGCGGGAATCGCCACCGCACGCGCGGCGTCAATGACACGTTCAACATCACCCGCCGTCACTTCCTTGTCGCGTATCGCGACGATGCCGTGCGAGTTGAGGCTCTTCACATGACTGCCCGCGATGCCGGCGAAAATGGAATTGATCTGGCAGCCGGCCATCAACTCGGCTTCCTCGACCGCGCGCTGAATGGATTGAACAGTCGATTCGATGTTCACCACCACGCCTTTCTTCAATCCGCGCGATGGATGCGAACCGATGCCGATGATTTCAATCGAGCCGTCAGGTTTCACTTCGCCGACAATGGCGACCACCTTCGACGTACCGACATCGAGTCCGACAATCAGCTGTTTGTCCGTTTTCCTCGACATTCAACTTCTCTCCCGGCGCGCAACGCTGCCATTTCCCGCGCTCTTCCAGCCAACCGCAAAACCGTTCGTGTAACGCATGTCCACATAAGCGACTTCCGCGGCACGCGTCTTCAATGACGGCCATGCAACATCGAGGAAACGTTGCATGCGCATATCCGCGTCGCGGCGCCCGAGACGCACTTCGATGCTGATTCCTTTGCCGGCGACGTCATCGTTG
>OBJO01000189.1_pt1 | contig 29325 bp, 26 predicted proteins | sample 1481741 | NCBI WGS metagenome assembly OBJO01 (sample SAMN06140803, study PRJEB22556) | human gut metagenome | host: Homo sapiens | place: China: Beijing | collected 2014 | reverse complement strand
TTTGCCATAAAAATATGCACCTCCAAAAGTGTCTAACTTTTGGGGTGCATATCAACTTTGTCAAATTTGAGCGTTATCAAAAACAGTTTCATTTTTTGATTGATAATAATATTGAAACGACAGGTCAGCTCAATGATGTAAAACAAAACGCAGAAGATAAAATCGCAGAATTGACATTAAAACGAACGAGGTTATATAGCAAACCAGATACTAAAAATGAAATTTATGATATAAACACCGAATTAAAAGAACTTAGATCAAAACTCCGAATATGCAATAATATATTGGAAGATGCAAAGCGTATTCAAATTCGTTATAATAGGGCACTTGAACTTGATGACGAAGCTAAAAGGCAGGACAGAGATAGAAACCGAAATCAACTTTCACGATAGAATTGTTTATATTCAAAAAATATAGTCGAAACTTAATTAATTTTCTGAACCTTATTAACTTTTATGCCTATTTAATATATAATAATAGGCATAAAAGTTGTTTGGAGGATTATATGACAAGTTCAGAGAGAATTTTAAAAGCAGCCGAAGCAAACGGCGGCACAATAACTACCGAACAAGTTAATAAAATGAAGATACACCGCGCAATCTTGCGTTATATGGTTGATAAAGGATTGTTAGACCATTCTGCAAGAGGGGGTTATGTTCTACCCTCAAAATTAGATGATGAGTTCTATAATTTGCAGACAAGGCTTAAAAAAGGTGTTTTTTCAAACGGTACGGCGTTGTATTTATTGGGATTTACAGACAGAACACCGATTAAGTTTGATATGACTTTTCCGGCGTCATATAATACTTCTGCAATAAAGAATGAGATTACGGCGCATAGAGTAAAAAAAGAACTATACGAACAAGGGATAATAGTTGTTAAAACCCCTTCCGGAAACGAAGTAAACGCATATTGAGCATACGCTGTGTGATATATTGCAGGAGCGATATTGTATGGATATTCAAATTATAATAGATGCATATAAAAAATATGCAAAGTATAAGGATAAAAACTTGATTCAGCTTATGGAATTTTCAAAATTGGCTCGGGTTGAAGAAAAAGTAAGAAGGTATATGGAGGTGCTTCTTTGAACAAATTTAATTTCGTCAATTTTAGGGGAAATGACTAAGTATACTTGACAAATGCAAAATTATATATTATAATATAATCATGTCATAATATAAGCAAATGACTAAATTGAAAGGCGGTATTATGAGGATATATAACTATAAGAATAAATGGGAACAGTTTTTAACACCGGATATTGTGTCAATGCTTACACAGATACATGAGTACAAAGGGAAACAAAATTTATTTATTGAATCCAGTGCTGATGCTCTTAATGGGCTTATTGAAATTGCTAAAATACAGAGCACCGAAGCTTCTAATAAAATTGAGGGTATATATACATCTGACGAAAGAATTAAAAAGCTTGCTTTGGCGAAAACCAATCCGAAAAACAGAGCTGAGGAAGAAATTGCAGGATACAGGGATGTTTTGAACACAATTCACTCTAACCATGATGGCATTCCACTTAAGCCTAATATTATTTTGCAGCTTCACAGAGATTTATACAGATTTAATACCGTAACCTATGGTGGGCAATACAAGAATATGGACAATATTATAGCTGAAGAGGACGAAAGCGGAAATAAGTTTGTTCGATTCCAGCCAATAGAAGCATGGGAAGTTCCTGAGAGTATGGAAAATATTTGCTCGGCATTTAACGAAGCTATTGCATTGGAAGTAATCGATCCGCTTCTTGCAATTCCTATGTTTATACTTGATTTTTTGTGCATACATCCGTTTAATGACGGAAATGGAAGAATGTCAAGACTTCTTACACTTTTATTACTTTATCGCAGCGGGTATATTGTAGGAAAGTATATCAGTATTGAAAAAATGATTGAAACAACAAAAGATAGCTATTATAACGCATTACAAAAAAGTTCGTTTGGATGGCACGAAAGTAATAATGAATATGCACCGTTTGTAAAATATATGCTTTCTGTTATTCTTGCAGCATACAGAGAATTTGCATCTCGTGTGCAGATAATGATTGAAAGCAAGCTTTCAAAACCAGGAAGAATTTCAAAAATAATTGAAGACACTCTCGGCAGGATAACAAAGAAAGATATTTTGGAAAAATGCCCGGATATAAGCGAAACAACGGTGCAGAGAGCATTGGCAGATTTATTAAAAAAACATAAAATTATTAAAATCAGCGGCGGAAGGTATACTTCCTATACTTGGAACAGAGAGGACGAATAACGGATGATTACAGGTGAACTTAAAAATAAAATAGACAGTCTTTGGGATGTATTCGCATCAGGGGGATTGGTTAATCCCCTTGATGTAATCGAGCAGATTACATATCTTATGTTTATTCACGACATTGACGATACAGATAATTTAAGAGCAAAGGAAAGCGCTATGCTCGGTCTTCCGCATAAAAGTATATTTGCAGATGAAGTTACAATCGGAGAACGCAGCATTGACGGTCAGCAATTAAAATGGTCAACTTTCCGTGATTTCCCTGCAGGTAGAATGTATACGATTATGCAGGAATGGGTATTCCCGTTTATCAAGAACCTTCACGCAGATAAAGACAGCGCATATTCCAAATATATGGATGATGCAATTTTTAAGCTGCCAACACCATTGCTACTTGATAAAGTGGTAACAAGCCTTGATGATATCTATGAACTGATGAAAAAGTCGGACGATACCGATGTGCGCGGCGATGTTTATGAGTACCTTCTCAACAAGATTGCTCAGTCAGGCTTGAACGGTCAGTTCAGGACCCCAAGACATATCATAAAAATGATGGTTGCTATGATGCAACCAAAGCCGGACGATGTTATCTGCGACCCTGCGTGCGGAACAAGCGGCTTTTTGGTGTCTGCCGGTGAATACTTAAAAGAAAATTATAAGGAAGAAATTTTCTTTAACAAGCAGAAAAAAGACCATTATATGAATTCAATGTTCTACGGCTACGATATGGACAGAACGATGCTGCGTATCGGCGCTATGAACATGATGACACACGGGATTGACAGTCCGTTTATCGAGTATCGTGACAGTCTTTCCGACCAGAATACAGACAGGGAAAAGTATTCTCTTATTCTTGCAAATCCGCCGTTTAAGGGCAGCCTTGATTACGATATAGTATCCGCAGATTTATTGAAAATGTGCAAAACTAAGAAGACCGAGCTTTTGTTTCTTGCACTGTTTTTGCGTATGCTGAAAACGGGCGGAAGATGTGCCTGCATCGTTCCGGACGGTGTGCTGTTCGGCTCATCAGCCGCACACAAGGCAATCCGTAAGGAGATTATTGAAAATAACCGCATTGAGGCTGTTGTTTCTATGCCGTCCGGCGTATTTAAGCCCTATGCCGGTGTTTCTACCGCTATTCTTGTATTCACAAAAACAGGTCACGGCGGAACGGATAAGGTTTGGTTTTATGATATGAAAGCGGACGGATTTTCACTTGATGATAAAAGGACGCCCACTGCGGAAAATGATATTCCCGATATTATCGAAAGATTTCATAATCTTGATAAGGAAGCAGACAGAGCAAAAACCGAGCAGTCCTTTCTTGTGGACAAGCAGGATATTGTTGATAACGATTATGACCTGTCTATCAATAAATATAAAGAGGTTGAATATGTACCTGTTGAATATCCTCCCACGGCAGAAATTATAAAAGAGCTGAAAGATATGGAGAACGAAATTCAAAAAGGTCTTGCTGAGCTGGAGGGAATGCTTGATGAATGAGAAATTTAGATTTTTGCTTTATAAAGCGGAACAAGAGGATATATCTGTTGACGCATTGATTAAAGATGAAACTATTTGGCTGACTCAAAAGGCTATGGCGGAATTGTTTGAAATCGATAAATCCGGTATAAGCCGACACTTAAAAAATATTTTTGAAAGTGGTGAGTTAGATGAAAATGTGGTTGTTGCAAAAATTGCAATACCCACAAAGCATGGTGCAATTCCCGACAAAGAACAGCTTTCTCCAACAAACTATTACAACCTTGATGCAATAATTTCCGTTGGATACCGTGTAGATTCCATTCGAGCAACGCATTTCAGAAAATGGGCAACAAGTGTTTTAAAAGAATATATGATAAAGGGTTTTGCCATTGACGACGAGAGATTAAAGCAAGGGAAAACCGCTTTCGGAAAAGATTATTTTAAAGAACTGCTTGAACGCATTCGTTCTATCCGTGCGAGCGAGCGCCGTATTTGGCAGCAGATTACCGATATTTATGCGGAATGCAGTATTGACTACGATAAAAATGCACCTACAACAAAGGATTTTTATGCAATGGTGCAAAATAAATTTCACTATGCGATTGCAGGTCAGACGGGTGCGGAAATTGTGTATTCGCATGCCGATCACACAAAGGAAAATATGGGTCTGACAACATGGAAAAATTCCCCTGGTGGCAGAATTTTAAAGTCCGATGTTAAAGTTGCAAAGAATTATTTGAATGAAGAACAAATTCGCCGATTGGAGCGTACTGTCAGCGGGTACTTTGATTATATTGAAGATTTGACTGAACGCGAAAACACTTTTACCATGCGGGAATTTGCGGACAGTATAAATGAATTTTTGGCTTTCCGCCGCTATAAGATTTTGCCCGATAAGGGAAAAATTTCGCGTAAAACTGCGGAGGAAAAAGCCTTTGCGGAATATGATATTTTTAATAAAACCCAAAAAATCGAATCGGATTTTGATAAAGAAACGAAAAAATATTTGAAGGGTACAAAATAGATTGGAGGTGATGTGAGTGAGAGTTAAGTTAGAAGATGTATGCGAAAAGGGTTCGTCAAACATTAAGCAGTCGGATGTAGAAAATTCAAATGGCGATTATCCGGTATTTGGTGCGTCGGGTTATTTAGGAAATGTGAATTTTTACCATCAAGATAAACCTTATGTTGCGGTTGTAAAAGACGGAGCAGGGATAGGCAGAACAACAATGCATCCGGCAAACTCTTCGGTTATTGGTACAATGCAGTATTTACTGCCAAAAGAAAATATTTTACCTGAATATTTGTATTATGTAGTCAGTTATATGAATTTAAGTAAATATTATTCGGGAGCAACAATTCCTCACATATATTTTAAGGATTACAAAAATGAAAAATTTAGCCTTGATTGTTTAGATAAACAAAGACAAATTGTTATGACATTAGACAAGGTTCAATCAATAATTGACAAACGAAAAAAACAACTCGAAAAATTGGACGAGCTTGTCAAATCCCGATTTATCGAACTGTTTGGTGGAATACACGATAGCAAAATGTATCCCTACAAAATGGTTAAGGAATTAACCGAAGTAATTAGTGGAGGAACACCAAGCAGAGATGTAAGCGAATACTGGGAAGAAGGAACAATTCCATGGGTAAAGACTACAGAACTCCATAACAATGTGGTAACAAAAGTTGAAGAGTACATAACCAAAAAAGGTCTAAATAATTCATCGGCTAAGATCGTTCCGGTTGGAACAGTGTTGGTTGCAATGTATGGTCAAGGAAAAACAAGAGGAATGACCGCCTATTTGGAAATAAAAGCTTGCACCAATCAAGCGTGTGCTTGTATTCTTCCATCCGATAAAATTAATCAAAAATTTTTGTGGTATTTCTTCATTCTTTCTTATGACAACTTGCGCGACTTGGCAAAGGGCGGCAATCAGCCAAACTTGAATGGGAATATGATTAAAACCTATCCCATTCTTTATCCTCCAATTGAACTACAAAACCAGTTTGCAGCCTTCGTCAAACAGGTCGACAAATCAAAATTTGAAATTAAACAAAGCTTGGAAAAGTTAGAATTATTAAAAAAAGTACTAATGCAAAAATATTTTGGGTAGGTGAAATATATGACTGAAAACGAAATGGTAGATGTCACCAAGGAAGTGGCAAAAGAAATATCAAAAGATGTATATAACGATGCCGGAAAGCCAATAGCAAAACCAGCAGGTGAACTTTTGGGGTTAGTTCCTCGTGCCATAAAAGCTGCATTGTCGCCTGTTGAAAAGTGGGTTTTGCAAAAAGAATATAACATTGAGGAAACAAAAAGATTACTTGAACAGAAATTAGAAGGTATTTCTCCCGATTTGATTGAATCACCCGATCCTCATATTGCAGTTCCTGCTTTGCAATACATAAGCTATTGTATGGATAATGATGAACTTAGAGATATGTATGCGAATCTTCTTGCAAATTCTATGAATAAGGTGGTAAAGAATGGTGTGCATCCGGGATTTGTAGAAATCATAAAGCAACTTTCTCCAGATGAAGCCCGATTATTAAAACAGTTTAAAATAGAAACTATAGTCCCTACAATTACCGTTAGGCTGAAAAATGAAGAAGGTTATGGTATAAACAGTGTAAAAAATTTTACCAACATAGGAGAAAAAGCTAATTGTGAACAGAAGATGGATTTGAACAATTACTTTGATAATCTTATCCGTCTTGGATTGCTTGAAAAAGCTGAAATGTTTTTAAGACTTAAACCTGAAGAATACGATGCGCTTAAAAGACATCCTTATATTGTATCTAAAATAAGCAAAATGAATTTGTCTAAAATAGAATATAAAACAATTGACTATATTTATAGCTATATTGCTATAACTGATTTTGGAAAGACTTTCTGTGAAATATGTATAAGCGATGATATGTAAGGTATATATTCATATAAAAAACAAAGAAGGTGAACCACAATGACAAATTTTGATTTCTTAAAATCCGAACCGAAATTTGCCGCATTCAGTGATGTGGCTATTTCTGCTGAAAAGATTTTGAATATTGATGTGGCTGCGTCTGTTTTAAACTGCCGTCGGGCTATGGAATTTGCGGTTAAGTGGATGTATTCAGTTGATAAGGATTTGGAAATGCCCTATGAGACAACGCTTGTGTCGCTTATAAATTCCGAGGACTTTCGCGATCTCGCCGGCAACGACATTCTTTTCAGAATGAACTATATACGAAAATGCGGAAATGACGCGGCACATTCGGGCAATAAAATCACGGTTGATCAGGCAAAGCTTTGCATAGAAAATCTTTACATATTTATGGATTTTGTGGCTTGTTGCTACTCGGAAAAATATAACGAGATTATAAAACCGTTTGACAAAGCACTTCTTGAAAATCCGGGTGAAGATGTTGCAGACAAGCAAAAGGAGTTTGATTTTGAGAAACTAATCGCTGAAAACAAGGCGTTAAAAGACGAGCTTACCGCACGCCGTGCCGAGCAGCAGCAGACATATGTTCCCAAGCCCCTCGATTTGTCCGAGTATAAAACCAGAAAAATATATATTGATACAATGCTCTCCGAGGCTGGTTGGATTGAGGGTAAGAATTGGATTAACGAGGTTGAACTGCCTGGTATGCCGAACAAATCCGAGGTGGGTTATGCCGACTATGTTTTATATGACGATACACATAAGCCTTTAGCCGTTGTTGAGGCAAAGAGAACCTGCGTTGATGTGTCAAAAGGCAGACAACAGGCAAAGCTTTATGCTGATATTATAGAAAAGCAGTGCGGCAGACGCCCGGTAATTTTCCTAACGAACGGATTTGAGACGCGAATCGATGACGGACGGTACCCGGAAAGGAAAGTTGCAACCATTTATTCAAAGCGTGATTTGGAAAAGTTTTTCAATCTTCGTAAGGCAAGGACAAGCCTTAAGAATGTGAGGGTCGATAAAGATATCGCCGGCAGATATTATCAAGAAGGCGCTATCAAAGCGGTATGCAAGGCGTTTGACGAGAAAAACCGTAGAAAAGCACTTCTTGTTATGGCAACCGGTTCCGGTAAAACAAGAACGGTCATTGCACTTTGCAAAGTCCTTTTGGAGCGCGGATGGGTCAAAAACATTATGTTTTTGGCGGACAGAACCTCGCTTGTTACTCAGGCAAAGCGTGCATTTGTAAATTTACTTCCCGATTTATCGGTTACAAACCTGTGTGAAGAAAAAGATAATTTTGCGGCGCATTGTGTGTTCTCAACTTATCAGACTATGTATAATTGTATAGACGAAGTAAAAGACGATGAAGGCAAGCTTTTTACAAGCGGTCATTTCGATCTTTTAATCTGCGATGAGGCACACCGTTCGATTTACAATAAATACAAGGATATATTTAACTATTTTGACGCACCGCTTGTTGGTCTTACCGCTACGCCGAAAGACGAAATCGACAAGAATACTTATGAGATTTTCGAACTTGAAAGCGGTGTGCCTACCTATGGCTATGAACTCAGCCAAGCGGTTAAAGACGGATATCTGGTTGATTATATGTCGGTAGAATCAAAGCTTAAATTCATCGAGCAGGGCATTACCTATGAAGAGCTGACTCAAGAGGAAAAAGAAGAATACGAAAACTTATTTGAAGATGAAGACGGAGAAATTCCCGAAAGAATAAGTTCTTCTGCACTTAATGAGTGGATATTCAACCGTGATACAATCCGGCAAGTTTTAAACATTCTTATGACAGACGGCATAAAAGTTGAATATGGTGAAAAGGTCGGAAAGACAATAATATTTGCAAAAAATCATCTCCATGCCGAGAAAATACTAGAGGTTTTCAATTCGGAATATCCGCATCTTAACGGATTTGCAAATGTTATTGACAACAAAATCAATTATGCGCAGAGCCTGATCGATGAATTTTCTGATCCTAAAAAGCTCCCGCAGATTGCCATTTCTGTTGATATGCTCGATACAGGCATTGATGTGCCGGAAGTTTTAAACCTTGTGCTCTTCAAGAAAGTTATGAGCAAGGCAAAGTTTTGGCAGATGATTGGTAGAGGCACTCGTCTTTGCCCCGGACTTTTGGATGGAGAAGATAAAAATAAATTTTACATTTTTGATTTTTGTGGAAACTTTGAGTTTTTCAGAATGAATCAAGGGAAACCTACGGCAAATCAGATGGCACTTCAGGGAGCAATATTTAACCTGAAATCGCAAATTATCTTTAAACTCCAAGATATTGCTTATCAAACGGAAGAGTTAATTGCTTTCCGCAGGAGTTTGGTTGGCGAAATGGTAACAAAAGTTCGAGAACTCAACAAAGATAATTTTGCGGTAAAGCAACATTTAAAATATGTAGAACTGTATGCAAACGAAGAAAATTATGTATCGCTTACATATGAAGATACGCTGATTATCAAAGAGGAACTTGCACCCCTTATAATTCCGGATGAAGACGAGGCAAGCGCCGTGCGTTTTGATGCGCTTATGTACGGTATTGAGCTTGCATATCTTGCCGGGAAAGGTTATGCAAGGCATAGGAGTGATTTGTTCAAAAAAGTAAGCGGTATTGCAAGCGTTGCTAATATCCCGGAGATATCAGCAAAGTCTGAACTGATCAATAAAATTTTGCATACGGATTATTTGGATAATTGCGGAGTAAATGATTTTGAATATATTCGTGAATCACTTCGTAATTTGATAAAGTATATTCCGCAAAATGTTTTAAGATATGACACCAATTTCAGTGATGATATTCTTTCAACAGAGTGGAATGAATCCGAGCTTGAGAGTGATGAGCTTAAAAACTATAAAGCCAAAGCAGAGTATTATGTAAGACAGCATCAGGATAACAGTGTAATTGCAAAATTGAAGAGTAATGTGCCGCTTACAAAGGATGACATTGAAATGCTTGAAAAAATTTTGTGGAGTGAAGTCGGGACAAAAGATGAATATACCGCCGAATACGGTGGAAAACCCCTTGGCGAGTTTGTTCGCGAGATTGTCGGACTTGATATGAATGCCGCAAAAGAAGCGTTTTCTGAATTCCTTGATAATGCAAATCTTGATTCAAAACAAATTTATTTTGTGAATCAAATTGTAGAATACATTGTCCATAATGGAATGATGAAAGATTTATCCGTACTTCAGGATGCGCCGTTTACGGATAGAGGCAGTGTTGTTGAAATCTTTACAGATCTTTCTGTATGGGCAGGAATCCGCAAGGTTATTGAAAGCATTAATATGAATGCAGCAGCATAATAAAAACATTAAAAATAACATAAAATAATATTGACAAACGTTGTGTTTTGTTGTATAATGATTAGTGAAAAGAGGGAAGCTTATGACTAATTATAACAATATGAAGAAAATTCGCGAAATATACGGTGCTACACAAGAGGAAATAGCGAAGGTTGCTGGCGTAAATCGATCGACAGTCTCCCAGTGGGAAACGGGTTCCATGAAAGCGTCGAGTTCTAAGCTCGAAAAATTATCTATTTTTTATGGTATAGGACCTGAGTGCTTTTATGAACTTCCAGATATTGATGATATTAGAAAAAATATGCTGATAGAATCCGCAAAAAAAGAGAAAGAGTTCAGAGAGTCCTCGGAAAATAAAAGAAACAAAGTTGACGAATTTGCACAAATGCTTCAATCATTATCTTTTAACGAAGCCAGAGCAAGATTCATGCTTGCGATGAAACTTTTGCTTTCTACAGCGGATGACGGAAAACTTGATGAATTAGAGCTTGCATACGAAATTAACCAAAAGATGGCTAAAAGGTTGGAAGCAATAATCAGCATTAGAAAAGATGAAGAGAAAGCTAAAAAGGAAAAAAATGAAGATACGTTGTACGATTTGTTAGAATCTTTCTCTGAAGACGATTAACAATTTAATAATTCAACAATTACAAAAGAAAAAGCCTTATTGAGCTTGGACCCTCAATAAAGCTTTCCAGAAATAACAATACTTGATATCATTATTTCGGTACATATGCAAATATTTTATCACGTATTTTGACATTTGTCAACGTTTCTGAGCTAAATTATATGCTAAAAGGTTGTGATTTTTGTTGCATACGTTCTTTTGTATTGTTTCTACATAGATATTAAACAATCCAAAGGAGGTAGCAGTTGTGAGAGCTACTAAAATAAAAATGAAGTCAGGTTGTGGAAAGTCAGACAATCTATTAGAAATTGATTCTGTATATGTTACAGAATGTACAAACCCAGGATATTATAAAAAAGAAGTATTACACGATCACCTTAAGAAAAATCCTGGAACCATACAAGTGGATATATGGCCATATCCTAATGTTGTTCCTGCAACGAGTGTCAACAACGAGAAGTATGTGAAATCTTCTCCTAACACTTCAAACAAGGATAATCTCCTTTGTTTACCAAGAGAGTAAGGAGGCCTTATATGGGTAAAAATCAACATGTTACTCCTCATACTGACGGAGGTTGGCAGGTTATTGGTGCAGGAAATCAAAAAGCTACATTGAAAACCAATACACAAGCGGAGGCTATTGCCGCTGCAAGAGAAATAGCAAGAAATCAAAAATCTGAACTTGTTATTCATGGTCGAGATGGTAGGATTAGGGGAAAAGATTCTTACGGAAATGATTCGTTTCCACCAAGAGGGTGAAGAAAGGATGAAATATATGTATAAAACAGGAGAACAGCCTGGTAAGGGTGAGTATACTTGTACTAATTGCGGACAGGTAGTCGTGCTTGATGACAATACAGACACATTGCCACCATGTCCTAAATGTAGTGGAGACACTTATAGTAAGTAAAACAAATAAGTTGGGCGTAATGCATTCCATTATACCCCCACTACAACAAAGATGATAACAAATTGATAACAGATAACACCATAGATCGAATAATTAAAAGATTTTAAGCGGAATCGGCGAAGAAAACGGCTTAAAATCAGGCAAAACAACTAAAATCACGTCATAACGCACCGAGTGGGAGTAGTGGTCTTTGGTTTAGATGTGGCAAAAAACCCGGTAATGTCAAGGGTTTCGGGATTCTACACTTTTTGAACTATTGTTTTTGCAGCATTTTTTTTATAAATGTGTTTTCGTGCATATGAAATAGTAGCACTTGGCTTGCAACTAAACATAAAAATTGCATAATTTATAAGGCTTTTGCCCGGTTTTGGGCAGAAGCCTTATTTGCATATTTGATAAAATTTCCTATTTAATATATCATCGATCAGATAAAAACAGCAAGGTGAATAGTGTGGGAGAAGAAAAATACCATATATTTAAGTACAAAGGCAAGAAATGAAATTGTCGCTTGTCTTTTCCTATTTTGCGTCATAAATTTATCCTCTCTTGACAACGGCTTTTTCAGGACAAATATTAAAGCAATTTCCACAGTGCAGGCAACTGTTTTGAATAATTCTTGCGTATCCGCTTGTAAAATCAATACATCGCTGCGGACAGACTACAATACATTTCTTACAACTGATACATTTATCTGTTATATAATACCGTCAACTGTTTTTATACCGTTTCCAAATGAAAAAGATTCTCTCTCAATAGGTTTTTTTGAAAGGTCAAACCATTCTCCGCATCCGTCATAAATTCTAAACACGGTAAGAGTCGTGCGGGACTCTTTTGTGGGATAGATTTCGTACATATAGCTGTTTTTCTCAAACAACCTGTTCAGATAATCGTTACCGACTTCCTCAACCTTTCCTCTGACAGAAATTGCAATGCATGAAAGCGTGTCAGTGCCTTTCATCCCTGTCAAAGAAACATATCTGCCAGTCTTTAATCAAGCATAAAAATTCTTGCCCCTTGCGGTAAGAAAGTACAGCCCGTTTTCGTCATAGTCCATAATGTCGATGGCACACGTTACAGGCAAGCCGTTTTCGTCCACAGTTGCCATAACGGTTGAATGTATTTCTTTCGTAAGATATTTAAGATAATCCATTGTTACCTCCGTATAAAGGCAGAAAGTCACGCAAGAAAGGGCTTACGTGACTCTCACATTCATTAGAATTTGCCGTTTTGATTCTGCCAAGTTGATTTATCGGCAATAGTCTCCATTACATCCCAATGTTCTGCAATTTTGCCGTTTTCAATTCTCCACAAATCATAATAAGATGTAGGTGCTCCGTCGAAAGTTCCCTCGCTGACTGCAAGCACATAATTGCCCTGTGCAAGCACCTGATGAACAGTAGTATAAATCATCTGGATGCCTTGTTTACCGAGTGATTCAAGTGCTGCACCAAGTCCTGAAAGCCCGTCTGCAATACCTGTGTTATGCTGAATGTAAGTATCGCCATCAAAGTAATCAGGCGTTTTTTCTGGACGATTGCCTTGCATTACATCATAAAGGAAGTTTTTTATGAGCCCACGGTTTGTCTCTGTCTTATCAAGGTCGTTGATTTCCATAGTGCCGTCTGTTTGCGTGTGACCTGACGGGTTCGGCTCTGCCTTGTTTGCAAGGTTGTCCCAGTGTTCTGCAATTTTGCCGTTTTCGTCGAAGCGGAAAATGTCAAAAGCAACCTGCTCGCCCACACCTGCAAAGTTATAAACTGTCTGCAAGAACACCTTGTCGCCGTCCTCGAAAGCACGAATGTTGTTTACAGTTGTTTTTACGGGAGCTGAAGCAAGGTAGGAAACAGAGCCTACAAAAGCATCCCTGCCTGTGCTATATGCGAGATTGTGCTGAATGTAATTTTCTGCAAGAAGCTCGAAAGCTTTTTCTGTATTTGTCATTGTGATTACCTCTTTCTTGTCGTTTTGATTATTACCAAAGATTTTCTTAAAAATATTCATTTTGGATTTCTCCTTGTCTGTGCTTTGAGTTACGAAACGGCCGTTCTTCGTAGCTCTTGACACTATTATATCCACATCGGTATCACTTGTAAAGTAAGCACAATATTGTGCCGTAGTTACCTGAAAGATACTATTGGGTGGTTACCGAACGGAAACTAATGCGTAAACATAAGGGCTTTCGGAGTTTTAAACGCTGAAAAAATTTTTTAAGATTTTTTTGCTTTATGATGTACTTGACGGCAAATAGGGAGGTATGGTACAATTAAATTGTAAATAGCAATTAGATATTATGGCGGAGGTGGCATATGAACGAGAAAACAAAAGAACTTCCGGCTTGTCCTGTGGAAACCACCTTGACATTGATTGGCGACAAATGGAAGGTTTTGATATTAAGGGATTTAATGCCCGGAACAAAGCGTTTTGGCGAGTTGAAAAAATCCATCGGCAAGGTATCGCAAAAGGTGTTGACTGCACAGCTTCGTGATATGGAAGCAAACGGATTTGTGCACAGAGAGGTATATGCCGAAGTTCCGCCAAGAGTGGAATATTCTTTGACGGAATTGGGTCAAAGCCTCAAACCGATACTTGACGCTATGTGGAACTGGGGAGAGGACTACAAAAACAGCGTAACAGGAAATTAAAATTTTTGTGTGACAACACAATGACAACAGGAATTATGATATACGGTAATTCTTGAATAATCCTTATAACTTGTGCCAAACGATACATATATAATCGTTTAAGTCACAGTTGTCAGGAGCGAGTTGGAGTAAGGTATCGTAACTAAACAATGTATTCTCAACATTGAATTAATTTACAAAAAACAGGAGCTAACTGATTTGACTTTCAGTTAGCTCTTTGCATTATATACCGAGAATTGATTTCAATTCAGGCTTATTTTCTATTCGCCACATAAGAACAAGATCAAAGGAAGCTAATTGATCTAGCTCAGAAGGACCATCAAGCATATATCTATGTTTTTCAAAGATGGGAGCATACTCAATAACGATTTTCTTCAAAGCTACATTGTTGAGTGTTGTCATTCTGTTGGGTTCGATAATAAAAGATAATAGCATTTTTGAAACAGATAAACCTGTTGTATCTTTTATATACTTAAATAAATTTTGTTTTTTATTATTTTTCATATAACAATACCTATATTATTTATAATCGTATTTTCCGTATAATCATATATAAAATGCTTTTTTGCAATTTCAACATTTCTATTCTTACGGACAATTTTATTCCATATGCGAAACATATTGTACGTAGGAAAACAAGACGGATTATCTCTGTTAAGTATAAGACAAAACTCATCATTAAGTATATTTATTGTATCATATTGCGTTGAAATAATCAAGCATAGCGTATAAAGTCATCTTGAATTTGCAATATAAGTGCAACGAGCAAAAATGACTTAAAGGAAAAATTCAGTATAATAAAATTGCAACGATTATTAGTTAAAGGATAGGCTCTATGAATTACTATACACAGGTTGGTACAAAAGAACGAGAAAAGATACTATTTTTCTCTAAAATGTATTTAAAACATATTGAAAAAAATGTTGTTATATGTTAAAATAAATTGTTAAAAGAAATGGAGGGAGAACATGAAAAAAGTTTTATATATTTTAATCGCAGCGATCTCGGTAATGGCATTTTCGGGGTGCGGGATGAAAAACACGGTACAGATTGGTACGGGTGATGTGAACGGTACATATTATGCTTACGGCACGGAGTTAGCGGAAATATTAAACAACAACAGTGATGTTTATTTTAAAGTACGAAAAACAGCCGGTTCGGCGGCAAATTTACGTTTAATATCTCAAGAATATGTTGACATTGCATTTGTACAAAGTGATGTTATGAAAGACGCATACAACGGAACAGGATATTTTGACAAGGAATACAAAGGTTATTCGGCTATTGCCGGGTTATATACAGAGGCGATACAAGTGGCAGTGCCGAAAGATTCGGATATAAATTCAATAAGCGATTTATACGGAAAAAGTGTATCGCTTGGAGAAAAAGAATCGGGTGTATTACAAAATTCAAAACAAATATTATCGGCATACGGTTTAAATGAAAGTATGGTTGACGCTAAGTATTTATCATACACTGACGCAGCAAAAGCGATGAAAAACGGAAATCTTGACGCATTTTTCTGTACAGCCGGAACACCGACTCGTGCAATAACAGAAATTTCAGACGATATAAAGCTTATCCCTATTGACGGAACTGTTGCGAACAGACTTACAGAGCAATACAACGGATATGTAAAACATACAATAAAAGCAAACACATATGACGGACAAACAGAAGATATTGAGACACTCGGTGTGAAAATGGTACTGATTGCGAGTGACAAGATGTCAGACGACAGAATAAAGTCAATCACAAAAAACATCTTCGGCAACAGCAACAAGTTTGGTTTTGCCAAAGATGATACATTCGATATGAACTTTGCAACAGAAAATGTTACTATACCGTTCCACAAAGGTGCAAGCGAATATTATGCGGAAAACGGAGTAAATGTTGCAACAAAATAAATAAAAAGGGGAAATGCAAAACATGAATCAGATTTCTTTAGATATGTACCAAACGCTTGGTATGGCGGTTGCGGTATTGTTTTTTGGAGTGTTTTTGAAAAAACGTATAAAATTCCTTGAAACATTTTGTATTCCGTCACCGGTTGTCGGAGGATTGATATTTGCAATTGTTTCGTGTATACTGTATGCGACAGGAATTTTGGAAATATCATTTGACGAAACACTTAAAAATGTATGTATGGTAATATTTTTCACGTCGGTAGGATTTCAAGCTAACTTGAAAGTATTAAAAAGCGGCGGACTAAGCCTTGTGGTATTTTTAGTTTGCGTAATAGTGCTTATTATAAGCCAAAACCTTGTTTCGGTGGGATTGGCAAAGTTGGTCGGGGTAAGTCCGCTTATAGGACTTAGCACAGGCTCAATACCTATGGTCGGCGGACACGGTACAGCCGGAGCATTCGGACCTGTACTTGAGGACTTAGGAATCTCGGGTGCGTCAACACTTTGTACAGCGGCGGCAACATTCGGATTGGTAGCCGGCTCACTTATGGGCGGCCCTATTGGCAGACGACTTATATTAAAGCACGACCTTTTAAAAACTGCCGTTATGGAAGATGACGCAACACTTGTTGAGGATGAAAAGAAACACAAGAGAAGTGTAAGTATGTATGCACCTGCAACATATCAAATTGCCATAGCAATGGGACTGGGAACGATTGTTTCGTGGGCACTGAGCAAAACAGGAATGACCTTTCCAATATACATAGGTGCAATGATAGTTGCGGCGGCAATGCGAAACATAAGCGAACACACAAACCTCTTCACCGTAAATATGGGTGAAATAAATGATATAGGTGGTATATGTCTTTCATTGTTCTTGGGCATAGCAATGATTACATTGAAATTATGGCAACTTGCATCATTGGCACTTCCGCTATTGATACTTCTTGCAGGACAAGTTGCGTTGATGTTTGTATTTACGTATTTCGTTCTATTTAACGTAATGGGCAGAAATTATGATGCGGCAGTGCTTGCGGCAGGTACTTGCGGTTTCGGAATGGGTGCAACACCTAATGCAATGGCAAATATGCAGGCACTTACAGAAAAATATGTGCCGTCAGTAAAGGCATACTTGCTTGTACCGATTATAGGCAGTATGTTTGCAGACTTTTTAAATAGTTTAACAATAACTTTCTTTATAAATTTGTTCTAAGAGTGATATGGAGGGATTTATTATGAAAAAGAAACCATTTATAACAGTTGAAACAGAAAATCTTGCAGTACCGGAAGTTCACATCGACAAAGAAGATGTAGAAGAAGCAACCGATACGGACGATACAGAAACCATTACATATGACAACGTGGCAGTGCCGGAAATACATATAAAACGTAAAAATAAATAGTAGATTTTCACATTTTACTTATAAAATGAATAGAAAACCATAAAAAGCATATTATAAATTCATACAGAAAAAACTTTACGGAGGATATAAGTATGAAGAAAGTAATATGCTTTTTTATTTGCGTATGTTTTATGATGCAGAGTGTTGTTGTATTTGCCGAAGGCAATACCGATTTAGGACTTAATGCAAAATCAGCAATACTTATGGAGGAAGCGACAGGTAATATACTTTATGAAAGCAATCCCGACGAGAGATTACCTATTGCAAGCGTTACAAAAGTTATGACTATGCTCCTTATAATGGAGGCTGTTGACAGTGGAAAGATAAGCCTTGACGATATGGTTACGGTAAGTGAAAATGCAATGAGTTACGGCGGCAGTACAATGTTTTTGGAAACAGGTGAACAACTTACTGTAAATGATATGCTGAAAGGTATTGCGGTTGCAAGTGCGAATGACGGTTGTGTGGCAATGGCAGAACATCTTGCAGGCAGTGAAAGTGCGTTTGTGGATATGATGAATGAAAAGGCGAAGGAACTTGGTATGGAAAATACTCATTTTATGAACACAAATGGACTTGATGAAGATGACCATTATTCAAGTGCAAGAGATGTTGCGATAATGTCAAGGGAATTGATGAAACATGAAACGATTTTCAATTACACGTCAATATGGATGGACACACTTCGCGGCGGAAAGTTCCAGCTTGCGAACACAAATAAATTGATACGTTTTTATGACGGTGCAAACGGACTGAAAACTGGCTCAACATCAAAGGCACTATGTTGTTTGAGTGCAGCGGCAAAAAGAAACGATATGCAGCTTATAGCCGTTGTACTCGGCGCACCTACTTCGGCTGAAAGATTTGCGTCAGCAAAATCGCTCCTTGATTACGGATTCGCAAATTATGCTGTGAATACACAAATAACCGCCGGAGATGAAGTACAGAAAATAGCGGTTGAAAAGGGTGTAGACAAAGAAGTGGGCGTTGTTGCAGGTGACAGTTGTTCAACACTTGTGAAAAAAGGACAAGAGGACAATATTACCAAGGAAATAAAAATAGATGAAACAATCACTGCACCGATAGAGGCGGGGCAGAAGATAGGAACTATGACAATAAGTCGTGACGGCGAAGTTATAGCGGATATTGATTTGAATGCGTCGTCGGCAGTTGAGAAAAAGGGAATAGGACTTATAATAAAAGACTTTTTCGCAACTATTTTCTTCGGAAGCGATAACGATACAGAAGAAAACAGCGAGATTTAAAAAAATATAATAAAATTGTTGACAAAATAATTTATGTATGGTAGTATATATATGGTTAGTGAAAACTAACCATATATATTTAATCTGCCGTTAGTTTATGCTAACTAAGAATAAGAGGTGTGTTAAGTGAGTATTGTAATAGTAGGCGGTCACGACAGAATGCACTGCCGATATAAAGAAATATGCAAAAAATTTGGATGCAAATGTAAAGTGTTTACGCAATGTCCTGCGGATTTTAAAAATCAGATAGGCAATCCGGATATAGTTATTGTGTTCACAGGAACGGTAGCACATAAAATGGTAAGAGTTGCGTCAGGTCAGGCTGAAAAGTCGGGTGCAATTATAAAGCATTGTAATTCATCAAGTGCTTGTGCATTGAATGATGCACTTACAGAATGTTTCTGCAAAGCAGTATAAATATTTTTAATATCGGGTTAGTCTAAACTAATCATAAAGGAGAAAATTTATGCCGACAGAATATATTTTAGCATATCATTGTGCACCGGCATTTGCGGGTATAAAACCGTCTAATATAGCCTCGTGCAGTAAGCGTGAAAATCCGAATATAACTGTTCAGATAAAAATGCTTAACGAAAAGCTTAATAAAAACGATATTTACATAGATGTTTTGTGCGAATGTGGTGAACGTGTGCTTTTGATGGTGTATCGAAAACAGAAATTGTGCGAATACTTGCAAAGAGATGATATAAAATCATTTTTGTGCGATAACGGTTATCCAAAAGAGTTTTCATTAATGAAATATTTGGCAATACTAAAGTCAAGGATATATGCACAAAGATTGATGAATAAGGAATTTCCGCACGAAATCGGAGCATTTCTCGGTTATCCTTTGCATGATATATACGGTTTTATAAATCATAAACACCAAGGCTGTCTTTTGACAGGTGAATGGAAAGTTTATGAGAACACAGAGCAAGCAAAAAAATTATTCTGTCGTTATAGTAAATGCTGTAAGGCAGTAATTAAAAGAATTAATGAGGGAAGAACTCTAACAGATTTATTTTGTATAGCATAACTGCAAAGGGCAGTTTGTTAATAATTATTTTTTGAGGAGGTTCATACAAATGAGCAAAACAGCAATTATTTATTGGAGTGGAACAGGTAATACCGAGGCAATGGCAAATGCAATATTTGACGGCGCAAAAGAGGTTAATGCAGATACAAAACTATTTTCAGTTGACCAGATAACAGCTGATGAGGCAAAGGATTATAATAACTTGATTTTGGGTTGCCCTGCAATGGGTGCAGAGGAACTTGAAGAGGGTGAATTTGAACCGTTTTTCGCAGAACTTGAGGGTAATCTTTCGGGTAAAAATGTAGCATTGTTCGGCTCATACGGTTGGGGTGACGGTGAATGGATGCGTGAATGGGAAAAGAGAGTTACTGACGCAGGCGCAAAGCTTGCCAATGAAAGCGTAATCGTAAATGATTCGCCTGATGAGGACGCTGTAACGGCGTGCAACGGTTTAGGTAAAATTGTAGCAACGCTATAATTTAAATAGACTTCCCTAAGAGAAAAAATCTGAGTAAATCGTATTTGGTTTGCTCAGATTTTTTTGCTAGTAAAAGCTTGTTTTTTTTTAGCATTTAGAATATAATATAACAAAAAAAGAGGAAGTGGAGAAAATGAAGTATTATATAGGAATAGATTTGGGCGGTACGAATATTGCCGGAGGCTTGGTTGACGAAAACGGTAAAATATTTAAGAAAATATCAGTGCCGACAGAGGTTGAACGTGGGGAAAGTGCGATAATTGATAATATCGCCGATTTGTGCGAAAAAATTTGTGATGAAAGCAATATCAAGCTGTCGCAAGTTGAAAAAATAGGAATAGGAGTACCGGGAACGGTCGATTCCGAAAACGGAATGATTATGTTTGCGTGCAATCTTAATTTTAATAAAGTAAGTATAAAGCCGATTGAAGAAAAGTGCGGTGTATCGGTTAAAATATTGAATGACGCGGATGCGGCGGCATACGGTGAATATGTTGCGTCGGGAAGTAAGGCGGATAGCTTTATTTGTATAACTCTCGGAACGGGAATAGGCTCCGGGATTATAATAAACGGCAAGATATATAACGGTTTTAACGGTGCAGGCGGTGAAATCGGTCATACTACGTTGATAAAAGACGGTGTACAATGCTCGTGCGGTCGAAAAGGGTGTTGGGAAAAATATGCGTCAGCTACCGCACTTGTTGCACAGACAAAAGCTGCGATAAAAAATAATCCCGAAAGCATAATGTCAAAAGAAACAGTTATAAACGGACAAACGGCTTTTCGTGCGGCTGATAAAGGCGATGAAACCGCATTAAAGGTTGTAGAAAAATATATTGAATACGTTGCAGAGGGATTGGTGAATGTAATTAATATATTCCAACCGAAAAAGGTTGTAATCGGCGGCGGTATCAGCCGAGAGGGTGAGCCGTTTATAAGCAGAGTAAGAGAATTTGTTTATAAGTATGATTATAATAAATACCTTGATAAAACCGAAATAACCGCGGCAGAATTGTTTAACGATGCAGGTATCGTCGGTGCGGCATTATATTAATTAAATATAGGGAGAAGAAAATGAAAAAATTATTTACCTTACTAACAACGGCAGCTATGCTATGCAATATGTTTGCGGTTACGTCTTTTGCGGAGGAAAGTGACAAACCGACAAGCAATACAGTAATAACTGCAGTCAAAACAGCACAATGGCGAGCGACTGAAAGCGACAGTACAACGTATGATTTGCGTATTCACGGTTGGTCAGGATGGGAAACGGCGGCATATATGGGTTTTGAATTGCCAGAAAATTTCAATGTGGAAAATGTAGGCAAGGCAGAACTTGTACTCGATACAACTTCTGTCGCAAATTCGGGAACGGCATACTTATATGAGGCTGATTATTCGGCTTTTGAAAACGGTATGCAATACACTGTTGCACCGACATATACCGAAAAAGAAATTATGTCGTTCACATCACCGTCAAATACAGGTGAATTTAAAATTGATGTGACAGACTACATAAAATCAATCAAGGATAAGGGAAATGTTGCGTTTAGAATAGACGTTAAGTCGCAGAACAACAACACAAACTGGAACATCGGTTCATGTACAAACAGCGGCAATGCACCGAAGATTGTAATAGGCGATGATGATAATGCAATAAAGAATGCGTCATTTTCTGATGGTGATTCAAATTGGACTATTACAAACAGTGAAAATATGACAGTATCTGACGGCAGGTTAAACGCAAGCGGTACAGATTACGAGGCGCAAATCAGTCAAACGGTCGGAAATATGGAAAACGGAACATATACACTAAATGCGTATTTGACTAACGACACAACGGACGGTATTTGCTATTTGTATGCCAAAACAAACGGTCACACGATGGCGTCAACGTCAATACTGATAAGTAACAATGAGAGCAAGGTTACAGTGCCGGGAATTATCGTAGAGGACGGAAAATGTGATATAGGACTTTATATAAAAGGCTCGCAAACTCTTACTCTTGACAAATTGTCTTTTGCAAAGTCGGAGGAGAGCAGAATACCTTTCTTAAAAGGCGGAGAAATTTCAAAGCTTACATATGTAGAAGACAGGGGCGGCAAATTCTATGACGAAAACGGTCAAGAGGGTGATGCACTTCAAATTATGGCTGAAAACGGCTTTAATTTTGCAAGAATCAGAGTTTTAAACAATCCGGGAAAAGGTCACGGAAACGAGTATTATTTGCCTGAAGGCTATCAAGATCCCGACGACTGTCTGGCAATGGCAAGACGTGCAAAGGATAAAGGTATGCAGATAGAATTTACATTTGCATATTCTGATACTTGGTCGGACGGTGAAAATCAGCTTATTCCATATGATTGGCGTCCGTATATTGAGGAGAATAATCTAACGGGTGATGAGCTTGCAACATATCTTGAGGGTAAAATATACGAATTTACAAAGGATATGATGCTTAAATTAATCGAACAGGGAACTTGTCCTGAATATGTTTCGATAGGTAACGAAATGCAGTACGGATTGCTTTACAACAACCATAAGAACAATAACGGGTTCTATAACAAAAGTGATTATCTTACCCGTTTTGTAAATGCAGGTGCAAGGGCTGTTCGCGAAACGTCACCGGAAAGTAAAATTGTTCTTCACAGTGACCACGGCGGTGAACTTTTGAGCAGAAGAAAGACCTTTATTAACGCGCTTGCAAATATTGATTTTGACGTAATCGGTGTTTCGTATTATCCGTATTACACTAAGTCGATTTCGATTGATGATGTTGTGAATGAATTCAATACACTTATAAATCGTTATAATAAAGATGTTATAATAATGGAAACGGGTTACAACTGGAATGAAACAAAGCCTGACGGTTGGGACGGTCAACTTCAGGACAGTGGATATTATCAAAATATTTACGGTGAAACTCAATCGGGACAAAGAGCGTTTTTGACGGAATTGTATGCAAAGCTGAAACAGGTGCTTGGCGGCAGATGTATAGGTGATTTGTATTGGGATCCGGTAATGGTATATGACGGCGGAACGGGTAAAATCGGTTGGGCGATAGATGAGGCAACCGATACAACTCAAGGCAATGTTGTGCCGAACTCGACTATATTTGATTTTGAAGGAAAAGCAGTTGACGGACAAAAAGCAATGAAATACAACACGAATGCAAGCGACAAAATTAATATAACAGGTACAGTCAGCAATGATAAAGGCATTGTTAAAAATACAGAAATAACATTTACGGTAAACGGTGAAAAATATAACGTTTCCACTGACAGATTTGGTAAATACATCGTGTCTGTGCCATATCCGAAAGAGAATAAATTTGATATTTCGGCTAAAGGCTGTACGGAAAAATATACGCCGGACGCACCGTATTACGGTGTATTTGTAGAGAATATTAATTTTGAAACATATGCTGACGGAACAGAAGCCGACAGTAAGAACTATATCTCAAAAGTAGACGGTACGATAGAAAATTCAATGTTAAAGTATGATGTTGAATACAGAACAGATATTGCAAATGCAAAGTTTTATGTTGCCATATATGATGACAGAGGTAATGTGGTTGCGATAAGCGACAAAAACAGAGATAATATAAATATCAAAAACGAAAGCAAGAGTTACACGATAAAGGCGATGTTGTGGAACAGAAATTTAAAACCGTTGTGTAATGTAGAAAGTAAGACTGTTGAAAGATAAAAAGAGCCTGTCAACAAAATGTCGACAGGTTTTAGCGACACTTGTATTAATAAGTGTCGCTTTTTTATATAATAGCATAGAATGGTATGATTGCTGTTTTGTGCTATCTTTTTTTATTGTAAATATTGACAATTAAATAAAAACAAGGTATAATTTACTTATCAATCAGTAACTGATTAATATTTTTTAGGGGAAAATTTAATATGAGAACACAAGAATACAAAGAAGAAAAGAAAAGGGGAATTATGGAAAAGTGTTTTGAGTGTTATTGTGACAACGGACTCAGAAACACAGGGATTAAGGAACTTGGTAAGTATTGTGGTATGACGTCGGCTAATTTGTACAGCTATTTCAATAATGTTGATGAACTTATAATTCAGTCAACTGCGTATTGTATGACAAAAGTCGAGGACGATTTTATGGAACTGTCACCGAAAAATCCGCAGGATATAATGCGGTTTATAAGTGAAATTCCAAAATGGTCGGCTCAAAAACACGGAAAAAAATATCGCCTTATGTATCAAGTATACACACATCCCAAATATGTTGAGTATGGGAAAAATTTTTTTAAGGGCGTTAGTATGCGATATACCGAATACGCCAAACAATTATCTCCCAAACTCGGAATACCTGTTGACATACTTGCAGGTTTCATATTTATTTTTGTTCGGGCAACAGTGCATTATGCAATGTTTGAAGATGAATATTACTTGAAAGCGGAAATGGAGGCGTTAAAATTATCGGTGCTTTCGGTATTGTCTAAAAAATAAAATTGAAAGGCGGGGAATTTTATGAAAATCAAAAGATGGTTAAGTACAATTATGGCAATGTGCATATTTATGTCTTTGATAACGTGTATGCCTGTATCGGCTGCTGCTCAAGAGTGGACATATTGCCTTAAAGTACAAATAAGTGACGCAAAAGATTCAAAAAGTAAGGATGGAAATATTAAAGGATATTTGTATTTCAATGGGGAAGATGAAGAAGTTTTTACTTTGCAGAATACAAAAACATCTGGCGAAATGTCAGAAACTACACACACATCTTCAAGAGCTCCTTGGACTCTTGATAAAGTGACTATTGAAAACGTTACAACGGACGCATTTAAAATATTATATGTGAGTCTGGGAGTGGCTAAAAAGGGAAGCGACTCATATAGATGGATTATAGATGAGATTTATCCGGACGGAACCGGTACAAAAGACGGTCTTTGGATTGAAAAAAATAAAAAGAGAAGTACCACATACAGTATTAATGTTAATACAAAAAGACGCCTGAAAACTGTCGGAAACTTCGATGATTTCGGAAGTACAATGTATCTTAATCCGACAGGTGAAAAAGACAGCGTTGCATATGAATATAACGGATATGTAGGTGACCAATACAATGATATCTTAAACGATAATAAAGAATATTACTGTATGGATATGAGTGACGCACCTACGTTTACATTTGACGTTTCGGGAAAAGGCGAGAATATAACAGTTAATAAAAAAGCACTGATCAGTAATGGTTGCATTACGGAAAAAAGCAGCAATCGTGGTTTTGATATAAACAAATCAAAACTTATGTCGTATATGAATAACAATAATATAAACAAAATCACTATTAAATCAACATTGAAATTCCCGGAAGATACCACATGTAACAAGGAAAGAACAGTTAAAAACATTCCATGGCTTAAATATTACAGCTATGAAGATTATGTCAAAACTTTAACGATTGTCAGAAATGCGTTTTCAATCGGCAGTGTTGAGTTTAGCGACAACTATCAAATACCTAATACAGCTGATAAAAATTATAATGCAGATAATCTGTTTTATAATAATGTAAAAAAGAATTCTGAAGGAAAGCAGACAATTACCGTTACTGCGTCAATTAAGACGGGCGGTTATAATAATAATTTATCGTCAGTCAGTCTGACAGGTGCAAGTATAACATTTGACAAAGCAACTCTAACGCTTGGTAATACAGGTAAAAAGATAGAGTCAACAGCAAAGAAAGTAAGGATAAGTAACGGTAAGTTTAAATTGACGTTCCCATATACAAGCGGTATGGATTCGGCTAACGGCGGATTAAAACTTGAATTAAGTAATGCAAAATTAAAAACTATAAGCGATTCACAATTTATGTTGTGGGATGAGGCTAATAAAAAGGTGGAATACAGCTATTTGTCATCAAAGCATAAGATTGACGCGGTAGATCCGACAGTGAAATTATCGGCTTTAAACAATGATAAGGTAGGAGATTGGCACAAGACTGTAACATTCAGTTCAACACCGTCGGAAACATTAAACACAACATCATCAGACGGTAAAGCGACTGATGGAAGTTATTCAATGGAATTGCGTGACAGCAAAGGCAATGCCGTAAAGATTTGTGATTATAAAGGCAAGAGTAATGTGTCAACCAAGCAGGAGGTCCCTGCAACAGAATCAAGCACAGGAAACGTAACATTGGCATTAGGTGAAAAGATAGAGGGAATATTTAATCTTAAACTTACAGGTCGGGATAATGCGGGTAACGAACTGTCTAAAGTCGTAGAAAATATTCACCTTGACAACAAAGCCCCTGAAATTACAATTACAGAAAAAGGAGGTTTGCAGAATTCGGACGGAAGTAAGGGCAATACCTATGATGTAACAATTACCGATATGTCGGGAACGGGTAAGCTGTATTATTGCTTTACAAAAGACCGTATAAATGCACCTGCTTTTGATAAGAGCAAAGCCGAACAGCAAACGAGCGGTACAATAAGCAGTTTACTTGATAAGTGGGCATTTATAAATCAGAGTGACACCGAAAACGGCAAAACTGCGTCAGCGTATATTGAGGTTGAAGAAGGCAGTAACTTTGAAGGTACATTAATTTATTTTGCCGAAGATGATTTCGGTAATAAAACGGAAATGTCCTACAAAGATATAAATATCACAAACGAAACGACTAAATGCAGTATTGATACCACAAGCGATACATCAATTCCGCATTCAAATTATAATATAGTTCTTACAACAAAATCTCAAAATACTGTTTATTACAAATGGCAGGACAGTAAAGGCGAGTTTATTACGACTGATACGAAGTATAACGGCAAAAGTATAGATACATCAGCCGATATTCAAACGTCAAATTTAGACGGAACATATAAATTGATATGTACAGTTATACCTCCGTCTGGTAAGGCTAATAAGGTGGAAGTAGAACGATATTTTGCGTTTGACAATTCAGCACCTAAAATCAGTGTTAAGCCGTTGAATGTCGGTACATACAGTGAAAATCAAACGATTTCCGTTATAGGAAGTGACTTGTCGGGAATTAAAGACGGATATGCAAAAGTGGTGAACCCGGACGGTTCTGCGATAGATGGTTTAGAGGAATTTATGCTTGATGTGACAGATGACGCTATTTCGCAAAATATCAATATCAGCGATATTCCGAGCGGCGCATATGCACTTTCTGTAAGAATGACGGATAAAAACGGTTTAGAGGCTACGGCAAAATCAGATACATTCTATATCAGAAATTCAATGCTGACAACAGACGTAAGTTTGATTACCGATTTGACGTATAGAGATAAGCCTTTAATTTCGTCGGAAGATTATAAATTAAAGATTGATGTAAGCGAAGATTTCAAAAATGCAGACAATACGGAAAATCAGAATTTATATTACAGAGTAAGCAATACGATTGATACATATGGTGAATGGATAAAGGCAGGAGCGGTTAATAAAATCGATACCGGTTTGACTGCAAGCATTGAATCTGATTCACCGATTATAGCGTTGGCTGACGGTGAAAATACTTTCTATGTACAGACTGCAATTTGTGAGGATAATATCGACACAGCCAAGATTAATATAAACACTGTACAGACAAGTGAATTTACATTCTTCTTTGATGAAACACCGCCACAAACAAGAACGGTTATAAACAACGAACATATCTCCGAAAGTATAAAAGGCAAAGTTTATCTTGCAGATAATATTGATTCCGATTTGAAACTTGTAAGCAACAGCAGTGACGTTGAAGTAAGAAATTCGGAAGAAGATAACGTTTTCGATATAACCGTAAACAAAAATGTTGATACAACTCTTACAGCGATTGATTTAGCAGGTAACAAAACGGATATACCGCTTGTTATAAACGGTATTGATACCGATGCACCGACCGCTAATATTGAAGTTAGCGAAGTTATGAGCGGTGACAGAAAAGACAGTAAAGCTGTAGTAAACATTAATGACGCAAAAGAAGACGAAGTACAGTTTGCGTTTATTCCTGAAAGCGAATACAGCAGTGCAATGTCTGACGGAAAGATAAAAGACAGCTATCTTGAAAGCTATGATAACAGCATAATTAATGTAAGTCAAACAAGTTCGATTGATGCAAAGTGGGAGAATGAAAAGAACCTGACTTATACTGTTAATATTGCAGGAACAACCGAGAATTATTATGTCGGTGTTCGTATGACGGACAGCGTAGGAAACAGTACAGATGTTATTTTTGATAAAATAATGTCAGTGCAAGACACTGAATTAAAACTTGATTATACGGTTGCACCGAAAAAAGCAGGGCAAAAATCTATTGTAAAACTAAACTTCAATATGCCGGTGTATATACTTCCGCAATCAAAAATTGTGTCGGTTGCCGACAGTGATGACGGTAAGACCTTAGATGAAACAAATCTTGAAATAGCAAAGCAAAATGCATTGATATTTGCACAATCGCAATCATTTTCTATAACCGCAAACGGCAATTATAAAGTATATGCGGTTGACGATATAGGCAGAGGGAAAGTCTTTGATTTAGAAATCACGAGCGATAAGGTTGAGTTCGGTAATCTTAGCGGCGTTAAAGCGACTACTTATACGGGGGATAAACCGATTGCCGACGGTAAAATGACAGGATGTAATGTAGTTGATGAAGATTGGAATTCTTACAGCACTACCGTTGTGGTTGAACCTATTGATGCAGGTATGCTTTTAAAACCTATTGAGGACGATTCTGTAAACAACGGATTGAATTTTCCGTATAATCAATATAGTTACCTTCTGAATCCTTTAAAGGAACTTTGATAGACACAGGCACTTCATTCTTTTCGTCCCATATTTCGCCCAATACAATTTTTTCTATTCCCGAATCTTTATCTTGCAAAGTTGCGGTAAATGTTACATTACCCGGAGTATACGTTTTTAATATTCGGTCATTGTCATATAGACTATTGTTGACCTTTATAATTTCAGGACTGTACTGAAATTCAAAATCGGGCGGTGTATTGTCGATGTTGTCTATTATCGCCGTTACTATGCTCCAAGTAGACTCATCA